>ERZ1292644.281-Hain-H14-01um-R2-281-length-37974-cov-6_pt1 | contig 37974 bp, 62 predicted proteins | sample MGYA00564402_ERZ1292644 | MGnify/ENA primary metagenome ERZ1292644 (study PRJEB36523, sample SAMEA6512644) | groundwater metagenome | collected 2019-01-09 | study: AquaDiva: Metagenomics assemblies of 32 groundwater samples
GTATAGCCCGTCTGCTTCCCCAGCTTGTCGGACGCGATGTTCAGCAATTCATCCCGCTGGGTGAACTGGGCAAAGTCCGTCAAGGCCACAAAGTCGCCGCGCTGCGTCAAGACCGCCTGAAAGTCCGTCAGGCTCAGGGTCTTGCCGGCGGGCGGCTCACCTTCCGTCAAGGCACCCAGTGCTTGGGCAAAGTAGGCGTACCGGCGCAAGATGATGTTCTGTCCCTGCCGATGCTTGAGGGAGCGCTTACTCGCCCACCGCGAGTGAAACAGGTAATACTCCGCGTTCATCAACAGGTTGGTGTCATAGTACGTTTGCGTTACGTCAGGGGGAGACGTGAGACTGGTAACGAAATCCCCTGATTCCATGGTTGGCATCGTCTAGCCTCCTAGGTGCCGATCCCCATACTCTTCCGATAGGCCGCAAACTGATCGCGGTTCATCTTCGTAAAGTCTGGGGTTTGGGCTGCGTTAGAGTTTGCCGCGCCGCTGCCAGCAGCCGCGGCCGATTTCAAAGCTTGATTGAGATTCTTGGTGGCATCGGCGCTGGCCTTCACCGCCACACCCTGCTCGAACTTGCCGTTCTTGGCCAGCGTGAGCAAGACGGCGACGGCCTTCGTCATATCGCCTTCCGGCATCCCCGCCTGGAGTGCCTGCGTATACAGCACATTCGTCTCCTGCAAGAGCGGAGAGCCAGGCTGAAACTCGCCCTGAAACTTCGTGAGCAATGGCGCGGCGACCGCCTTCAACTGCTCAAACGCCGTACTCGCCGTCTGCTTGCCCGCAAACTGACTCAGTTCCAATTGACGTAACTTTGCGTCGATGAGGCGCACCTGATGCGCGGCCTCCATCGCCTTTTCAGGCTTGGTCGAGGCCTCCACCAGCCACTGTTCCTTCCAGGTTTCCAGTTGTTCTGGGCTGTAGGTTTGCTCTTGTGGCGTGGTCGGCTGTGCTACCTTTGCGGCCTTCAGGCCTTCATTCTCACGATACAGCCGCAACGCTTCATCTGATGACGAAGCATATCGCTGCTTGAGTGTTTCGAGTTCTTTAGAAAGGTCAGGTGCTGTTGCCGCTGATGGCTCAGCGGGAGCAGCCTGGGCCTCTAGCGGAAGAGCTGCTTGAATTGGCGCTGCTGGGACGACCGGCGAAGTGGGTTGTCCGGCTGGGGCCGGAGCCACCTGCGGGGTTACGTCATCTGGCATGGTCTACCTCCAAATAAAAAGGGCCTGTCTGGTGTTACCCAAACAGGCCCTCAGTGGGACTCCTACCTGTGAAACCGCCTAGCGCGTGGCTAAGCCAAAGCTATCGTATGATCTCCCATCGAATGTGCGACTGACTGATGCCGCATGCGTGATGATAAAGGTTTCCTGTGAGTCGATTCTGAATTTCGTTTTGCACCGGCATTGCACCACGGCAAAGGACGCGCCAGTCAGGTAGGCGTCGAAGTGCCGCTGGTGACACGTTGGGCACCGAACTTGCAATAGCACATCCTGGCCGAGCGTGTCAAGTCCCATTACCTGTTGACTCCATCCGGCTGGCCGGCCGTCTGTCCTTGGCCAGAACCAAGCACCTTCGCCAAGTCAGGATTTGGCGGTCGCATCCCCTTCTTTCTCAGGGCTGCCGTAATTTCATCTTTCCGTGGCCAGTCACTGGCCTCAGCCACAATCTCTGGAGGAATTGGGAATCCAGCGGCGATCCCTATCATCATTTGAGCGAAGACCGCCTGTCGTGCTGTTGGCGCATGGTCCTGGAACTCCACCACCACATCGAAGTCCACATCTTTAAGACGCTTCAAGAGTTCATACACCTGTTCGTTGGGCATAATCTTCTGTTCTGGCCCAAACAGTCCCATCTCCTTCGTCATCCGTTGATCATCCCCAATAATCCGATTCATCTTCGCCACGCTATAGAACTGCTGAATGCGCCGAATGAGGAGATCGTAGAAATACTTTTGGCTGGCTGACCAGTTCATCAGCAATGACGACACTCCCACCAACCCACCGGATTGACGGCTTTGAATCGCACGGCCACTCACAGTCTTTTGGGTCGTCTGCCCCAAGAGCTCAGCATTGATGCCCGTGATCCGCATGATGGCTTCCAACATGGTCTGGATCATCACCAAATCTTCCTGCACAATCGGCGGCGGAGGAATGTAATCAGGCACCTTCCCAGCATACTCCCCGATAAACCCGCTCTTCGCAATGCGCGCCGCGAGCTTGTTGATATCGGTATGCTCGCCCTTGAGCACCCACAACATGCCCTTGGGGCCACGCACCAGCTTGTCCTGCGCCGTCGAGAACCACCAGTTAATGTTCCGCTGGGGGTCTTTGATGTCGCGGATGATACCCTTGATGCTCATGAAGTCGTCAGTATCCTGGTATGGTACAAAGGTCACGAATGGAAAGCGCCAGTCAGGAATGACCTCGCCCGTCACGGAGTCACGTGTGCCATAGGGTGATGGCTGGTCGTCCAACTCATCCCAGCCCACTAGGTGCGACATCCGCATGGTAGTGGTGGGGCGCGTCACAATCTCAAAGTCCTTCGTCGCAGCGGCACCCGCCTGCATGGTGAGCATATCCAGCGACTGTTGCGCCTCTTCTGGCGTGGCAAACACCTGCATCTGTCCAGTCGGCGCCATCAACGCCGTCTGTGAATCGGCAGATTGGATCGAGAAGTTCGCCGCAGCTGCCGCTCCAGCCGTATCATGAATCTCTTGTAGCTTCGCTTCCGCCTCTTTCTCGCTCCCCATGCGCTGATATTCTTGTGTGGCATGGTTCGCCAAGAGCACTACCTCCACGGGCTTACGGTAGAAGTAACGCACAATGCGGACCTGCTGGGTGTCTTTGTTGTAGAACACCTGGCGGATCTGTGTGGGGACGCCGGTATTGGCTTCGTCGGCCTGGAACCAGTCGTTGATATAGCCTGGCGCAAGAATCTGCTTGTGATGGGGCCATTTCCGCTGTGCCTCTTCCAATGGCATCCAATACATCATGTAGTAGAAGTCACTATCATTGCGGTCGTAGCGGCGGGCATACGGCGAGTAGCCAAAGCTGTTTTCTGATAGCACATCAAATTCGATGTCGCCCTCGACCAGATCATCGGTATAGTTAAAGTTCAGACATTGATAGAGGCACGCATGCCCACCAATGGCCCCTTTGCGAAAGAAGCGATGCAGTTGCTCGTCTCCTTGACCAGAGTCCATCGCATAGCGGCTCAGCGCGGTCGCGAGCCGCCCCAGGTTTTCATCCTCTGTCCCACGCGGGTAGTAGATGCCGTCCTTCCTGCGCTCCCAGACATAGCCGGCAAGGAAGTTGACGACCGGCGCGCACGCATTGAACGATTCAACAGGGCGTTTTTCAGCCTCCAGCGCCTTCGCATCTGCGTCATGCCATTGCGCCGTGCCCCCGCGATTAAAGCGGAAGTCCTCATCGATCTGGAGGCGTAAGTCGCGTGAGGTGTCAAGGAAGTTGAGCACGTTGGCACGAAACTTCGTGAGGTTGGCAGACGCCTCATACTGCTGGGCTTTCGTGCGGGTACCCTTGGGAATGCGGGCCATTAGACGCTCATCCAGGTGCCAGCCGTCTGTTGGACATCGGCTAGCGGGTTATAGGACTTCCGTGACTTCGCCCACATCTCTAATGGCGTCAATTTTGGTGAAATGTCAAGAACGGGCTGTTGCGGGCGGGTGAGGAGGAAGTATGAGAGGGCGTCCATGTGATGATCGTTCAAGTCCATGGGCATGTCAGGCTCGTTGCGCTGCACCAGCCCACGCGCCTTCTTCCACCGATAGCCCAGCATTTCGTTGATAAAGTGCGTACAGTGGCTTGCCACAAAGAGTCGCGGGGACCCGTCCACCCCAGTCACGGGATGGCGGCGGTTGGCGTCAATCACCAGATGCTCCAACACGCGGCTGATGCCGGCCTTTTTGTCCTTCTGTCCAGGGATTGGATAGATCCCGTTCGATTGATACTCGTCGGCGATGGAATAGACGTGCGGCCCATTTACTTGATCCTTGGCCCAACAGTGAGCGTCAAGATAAGTGACCGTGATCGGGTGTCCAAGAGATGCACGTTTCGCTTTAATAATCTGAGCATGATACGCAACAGGCTTGCCTCCGCCTTCATAATGTTCGTCGATGAGATAGACATTTCCGCACTCATCCACTGCGTACCATCCCACAGCCGTTGGATTCTGAATTCCATGGTCGATACTTTCGTAGACTTTCCAGTGTGGCTTGATGGGGATATGGTCAAGGACATGCGTTTCGACCGCGAACGACGGGTAGATGCGCCCTTCAAAGACATCCCAACTCCCTTCAAGATAGCGTTTGACGGCCTCTGGCGGGAAGACGGCGAGCATCCCGTCCACATAGTCCTTGGAGACAAAACCAGCGGCGAGGCCGTCATAGGTTTTTGCTTCATAGAGCCGATAGTCAGGTTTTCGCTCCGGTGAGTCTGGATGGAAGAACCGCCACAGCCAATGGGAGCGCCCTTCTGGGTTAAACGTCGCTAGGCCATAGGTGGGCGCATAGACCATGGTTCCCACGGCGTCACGAATCGGCTCGCCGTTCGTTTGGAGGAGCGGCGTTTGCTTCCTGAGCCGCCCGACGAGCGCCTGCCACCGCTCTTCTTCGACTTCTTCGGCTTGGTCAATCCAAAACCACCCCAGATTCGGTCCCACCATGTTTTCTTTGAGGTCGCCATACAGAATCTCGCTCCCCCCGTATTGGGGCTTAAAGCGCAGCAACCCTTGCTGGTCGTTGCGCTTGTCGATCATTTGAGGCGGACAAATCTTAAAGAACTCCGCCATCGTCGATTGTCGTAATTCCTTCCCATCAAAGCGCCCCACAAACCCACGATTATCAGGAATAAAATGAGACAGTAGCACTGCCAACACGCACCCCGCACTTGTCTTGCCGTTCGCATACCCTCCTCCATAGGCGCGAAAGCGGTACTCATGATCGCTCATGAACGCTGTTTGCGTCGGCAGCTTCGTCAGGTCGAGGGGCAGCTCCAGGCGCTCGATCGCTTTATCCGCAACCTTCACTTATCTTTTACCCGTAGGTTTCCACCCATGTTCTACCCCACACAACAGATTAGCTTGCTTCTTCGCTTTCTCCGCTGTCGTATGTTTGGCGTGAACCATGTTTGGCGTTTTCACCTGGAATCCGCTCTTTACTTTGCTTACTTTTACTGGCATACACCGCCCTCCGTATGGGTGACTTCAAGATCTCGTCCATCTCCAGCACTTTCTTCTCCAATGCCGCGATACGCTCTTCTTGGATCAAGATGGTCCGCTCATGTAGACGCACTGATTGGATCAGTTCACCCTGATTCATGTGGCCCCCATTTAGCCTTCAAGCCAACAGTTCTTAGACGATCTAACGGATCAGCGATGCCATTATGTGATGGCTCTTTTCTAATGACTTCAATTCTATATCCAGAATGTTCAATGAGATAAGTCCCATATGGAGCGTGTCGATCCAAGACATTCTTAGTAAAGGTCCTCGCTTCTAGGGCACGCTCAGCATCATAAATGAGTGCCAACGCTTCAGAGTGATTCCATGGCTCAGGATAATCTTCATACCATAGGTCGTAATTCATCCCGCCTCCTTGATGGCCTCATGGATGCACTGAGCCGCCCGACGAGCGCCTGCCGGTCATGGAGGCGCACAAGTTGGATCAGCTCACCTTGATTCATGTTTACCTCTTAATCAATCGGCTTGACTTTCACTATACCATTTTCGCAGGCGGCCGATTCGCCGGTCCCCCAAAAGCGGATGATAGGATCATCGCTAAAATGCGGGGTGCGGTGTAATGGAGCGATCCCCTCCTTTTCCCATATAATTTCCCCTGCACTGTTAAAGCATGTTGCAGTCCATTTATACTGTTCATACTGGTGGCATCCAACAAAGATCATGAAAATGAGCACTACGACGAGTCTCATACGTCACGCCTCCTTAATTGCCGCCTGCACGGCCTGCGCCACGCGCTGAATATCAGCATCGGTCCACTTATAACACACTTGGAGTGCAATCGTACGACGAAGCAGCTTGCCGCTCCATTTCAGGTTCATGGCCTGCATCCCAATCAGATGATGCCAATGCTCGGCGGAGTGCCAATTGAGTGCATCCGGCAGGTTCTTCAACATGATCTTGTCATGCTCAAAGAGACGACGTGCGACCTTCTGCGCCTGCTGTTCCGTCTCCATGAAGAAGCAGACCGCATCGCCTAGATCGCCATCTGGATCTGGAAGATCACGATACGCGAGTTTCCCCAAGGCCTCTTTCAGCATTGCCTTATGGTGGCGATGCACCAGAATCGAACGCGTCAGCTTGGCCAACTGCACCAACCCGACCGCCGCCTGAAACGCGCCCATCCGATAATTAAAGCCGCCACAGGCATGTGTATCCTGACCACGGGACTGCGCCGATGGGCTGTTGTCATGACCGTGGTCGGAATAGGATCGCGCCTTGACCAGTTTCAGCGGGTCACGCGCAATCACCATCCCGCCTTCGCCGGTTGTGAGAATCTTGCTATAGGAAAAGCTAAACGTGCCGAGATCGCCCATCGTCCCTAACCGCCACCCACGATATGTGCCATGACAGGCTTGGGCCGTGTCTTCGACCACTTTCACGTTCGCTGAGCGTGCAAATGAGAGAATTTCATCCATTTGGCACGCCACGCCGAGCATGTGCACCGGCAGAATGACCTTGGTGCGACGGGTCAACTTATTCCGTAAATCATCTGGGTCCATATTGAGTGATTCGTCAATCTCGGTAATCACAGGCGTGGCGCCACAATCCACAATCGCCTCCACCGTCGCCACAAAGGTATGCGCCTGCGTAATCACTTCATCGCCAGGGCCGACTCCCAATGCTTTTAGCGCCACTTTGAGCGCCGCCGTGCCGGACGACACAGACACGGCATCGGATACCCCTAATGACTTGGCAAACGCCTCTTCAAACGCCCGCACCTTCGCCTTATTCGTGAAGAAGTAGGATTGCGGCGAGGGTTCAAAGAGACTTAGAGCCGCGTCCCGCTCTTCCTTCCCGATCAGTTCCCAGCCTGGCATTAGGCACGCCCTCGAATTTGCTTTTCCAAAGAGGCTTCATACTCTTTTAGTTTCTCCTGATTCACCTTCGCCGAGATCCCTTGATATTGAAGTGTCACCCCGCGACGAGCCTTTCCACTCGTGTTGGCGGCGCTCCCATGGACCGTGAGACAGTGATGAATCAGTGCATCCCCTGGTTGGAGTGAGGGGGTGACAGCCTCGACCGTGGGGACGAACATCACGGTTTGCGAACTCCCCGGCGCATAGGAGGCGTGGTGGGGAATCAGTCCTAGCTTATGCGTGCCACAGAGATAGGTCAGTCCACCGTTCTCCGCCGTACACACATCCAACGCAATCCAAATCGTCAGGCCGTGAGGCGGCTCCAAGCACCAATAGGCGTTGTCCTGATGCCATGGGCTTCGAAGGCCCGTCTTGGCCGGCTTAGCAAAGAGTTCCACGGCGCGCGGAAGGGCTGGCTCTTCGAGGAAGGTGGCGGCCAATTGCATCATGGGCTCGCTGCGGAGCAACTGATCGAACGGTTCAGCGGTCAATCCATGCACGGAATTGATCTCGCCACCGGTATAGTTAATCTCTCGTCCTGAAAGGCCCTGCGGGTGAAAGGCACGGATCGCTCGGATTAAGGGTTGGGGATCAACAAGCTCGCGCAACACGCAAAAGCCTTCTTCGTGAAAGCGCTGAAAGCCGACGGCCTGGGCGGGATTCCCGATCACCGTCATGCCGGTCGGCACATCCTTGACCACCACCGCCCCACACCCCACCGTCGCCCACGCCCCAATCGCAATGCCATCCTTGACGGTCGCCCCAGCCCCGATCACTGCCCCCTCGCCCACCTGGACCCCGCCACAGAGCACGGCTCCTGGGCAAATGTGCGCATGGCTCCCCACGGTACAGTCATGCTCCACGATAGCCCCAGTATTGATGATCACATTGGTGCCGATATGCGAGCCTTGATTGATCGTGGCCCCGGACATCATCACAGGAGCATCCCCAATCACCACATCGAGCGCCACCAAGGCGTCTGGATGAATGGCACTGATAAAGCGGTGCCGATGCCGGCCCAGCGTGTCATAGAGCGTTTTCCGTTCTTCGTTCGTGCCAATGCCAAGAAACAACCCAGCCTCTTGATATTCTTCTTGCTTTAACAGCTCGTGCCCACCCAACACCGGGATGGCATCCACGAGCGTCCCATGCAGACTTTCATCACGATCCAAAAAGCCACTGATCGTATAGTTGAGATCAATCGCCCGCAGGATGCTGAGAATCATCCGCCCCTGGCCTCTCGCGCCGATGCCAAGAATCATGCTCCGACCTGCTCACGGTCAAACGATTTCAGGATGGCCACGATCCGCTCGGACGCATGGCCATCCCCCCAGGGCCGGACCCGCCCCCGCTGCCGCTTCCCCACGAGCCGCGTGGGCACACCCAGCTCTGGTGCTTCATAGAACATCGCCGAAGAATTGCCGATGAATTCGTCACAATGGGCGAGGAGATTGAGAAAGTCATCGTGGGGTAGCGCGTCATACACGAGACAATGATGCTGCTCACTATAGGCCATGATCTGCCGCCTGATCTCATCACTCCCACGATCCTGATTGGGCATGAGAAAGACCGGAAACTTCTCCGACAGCGAGGCCAAGACTGTGGGCATCTCATTCGTCCCATCAATCGTCTCAGGCTGATAGCTCACCACCACATATGGTTCCTTGATAGGCCGTTCCTTACGCCAATCCCCATGCTTGATATAGTCAATGCCTGGGCTTCCCACCAGATGGATGTTCGCATAGCCCATCGCTCGGAGCCGAGCCAGGGCCTGTTCATTCGTCACGAAATGCACGGTGGCGAGGCGACTGATACAGTCTCGAAAGGCGTCATCATACGATCCTTCCGTGACATCCCCACCAGCAATGTGTGCAATCCGAATACAACGGCGATACAGCGACAAGGCTTCACAAACAATTTCATACCGATCACCGAGTAGAATCACCCAATCAACATCCTCTGCGATCGACAAGCCTGTATACGGATGATCAGCTAAACGAACAACAGACACGTCACAGTCTCTATCCTCCTGCAAGACTTGGATCAGCCAAAGGAGCGGGCCTTCATCCGCCCGCGAGCCGATCACCACACAAATCTTCATGTGAGCACCAATCCAAGACAGCCCCAACACACCATCGCCGTCCAATGCAGGAGGAGCACCTGCCACTGCGGCGTCCCCGCAAGGATCATCCGCTGATAATAGAAGTCGCAATGGGGCACAAACGGATGATGCCCAGCCCATGTGCGCCGGATCAACGTAAGTCCCGTATCCGCAAGGATCGGCACAAAGACCAAGAGTGTCGCCAGTTGATTCATTGAATGAGCACCCGTTCATAGGCCTGGTGCGACACCCGTTGCTCATAATACTTCAGCACATGCGCACGGGCGGCCAGGCCCACCCTCCTGCGCTCGGTTTCGGAGCGAAGGAGATGTCGAATCCACATCACAAACTCATGGGACTTGGCGCGATAGCCCGTCTGTTCATGGAGCACGAGGTCGGAGAATGCGGGAAGATCGCTCACCACCACTGGGAGCGCCATGCTCATCGCTTCCATCACCGCCACACTGAGGCCTTCTCGACGTGTCGGCAGCACAAACACATCCATGCTCGCCAACGATGGCCGGACATCCTCTTGTTCACCGACAAACTCCACTCTCATGCCAAGACCAAGTTCATCACTCAGATCCACTAAATCTTGATATATCGGACCGGCCCCGACGATGACACAGCGAATTGGGGGAGGCAACCATCGGACGATTCGTAAGAGTGTATCAATCCTCTTTTCCGGCACCAACCGTGCCACCGTCCCAATGGTCGAGGAAAAGGCCTTTGGCCTCGGAGAAAATTTCTCCGTATCCACCCCCACCGGAATGACGTGAAGCTTATAGGCTGGCGCAATCTGAAGGCCACGGTTCTTCACCGCTGGACTATCCACCGTAATCGCGTGACAGGTCTTGGCCAACAACCATTCGATCCACACATACAGGCGATAGCGCCAACGCGGAAGATCCACATGGAAGGGAAAATCATGGGCCGTATAGATGACCCGCGGCGTCCGTGCCAGCCACGCCGCAATCCGGCCCACCCCACCAGCTTTCGCCGTCTGGACATGCAAGACATCTATCTGCCACCGCCAGAGCCGCCACCAGATGCGAAAAATAGCAACAACATCCCAAACACTATGACCGCGACGAATAGAGCAGTGTGATCCATCAACTTGCCAGACCGTATGACCTTTCTCTCGTAGATACTTCGCCAACGGGTCTATAAACCATCGCTGGACCCGCTCTTCCGTCGAGAGTTCAAGAATGTGCAAGGGCCTGCCATCCATAGCGGGCCGAGAGCACCAGTTCGCGCACATGCTGGCTCCACGGCGCCCCCGCCCGGTGCCGACGCATGATCGCCAGGACTTCTTTCGTCATCCCAAGACAGCCTGTGCCCCCGCGATTACCGGGATGCACCCGATAGGACGCCAACACCTGCGGCAGGGCGGCGATGGGCGCGTATTTGGCCACTTCCACGCAGAGGTCGAACAATTCCGCATAGCGGAGATCCGATTGGCACAACACGACGGGGATGCGGAACATCAACGTGGGACTCGCGAGAAAGTTCGAGCCCGTGAGCAAGGCCCGATAGGGATCGCCGTCTGGGAAGGGGGTCCGGCCAAAGAACGTGCCTCCTCGGTGACCCGCCGCGTCCATGAACCAGCAGTCTGTCGCCACGAGCGCCACGGTCTCATGCTTCTCCATATAGTCGACCTGGCGCATCAACTTCTCCCGCTCCCATGTATCATCGACATCGAGAATCGCCAGATAGCGCCCTTCCGACTGCTGAAAGGCAAGATTTCTCGCCTGCCCCAACGGGGTGTTCCCTGGCCCGCGAAAATAGCGCAGTTTCGCGCCATAGCTTCGTGCAAGGGCCGCGCTGAAATCCGTCGAGCCATCATCCCAAAAGATAATCTCCCAGTCCGGGAAGGTCTGGGCGTAGACGCTATCGAGCGCGGCAGCGAGATACCGCGCCCCATTGAGGCAATTCATGATGACGCTGACGGTTGGACGGTCCATGCATGGGCCTCCTCAAAATACTCCGTGTACCACGCGATCGTCTCCGCCAAGCCCTCTTTGAGGCTAAAATGCGGGGTCCACCCCAAGACGCTCCTGGCCTTATGGGTCGAGAGATACTGGTTTCTAATTTCGCCTTTCGCCGAATCCAAAATGGTCGGCATCAAGTGCGTCTTCCCCATTTGGCTGAGAATCGTCTCCACCATCTCCAGCACCGTGTACGGGCGCTCCATGCCGAAGTTAAACGCCTCGCCGTAACACTTCAGTTCGTCCATCCTCTCAGCCAGGAGCAGATAGCCCTCCACAATGTTTTTGACGTAGAGGTAGTCGCGCTGGAAGGTGCCGTCGCTACGGATGGCGGGGGCGGTGTCGCAGAGCGCGTTCCGAATAGTTTTCGGGATGAGCCGAGTCCATTGCAGGTCCCCGCCGCCAAAGATGTTCGCGCAGCGGGTAATACACACGGGAAGCTGATACGTCTTCCAGTAGGACTGAGCGAGGAGATCCGCACAGCATTTCGCGACATCATAGGGATACGCCCCTTTCAGCGGCGCGTCTTCCGTGTACGGGAGCGTCGCTTGGTCGCCATAGGCTTTGTCACTGGAGGCAATAATAATGCGCTTCACGCACGGGTTTCTTCGACATGCTTCAAGTAGGAGATAAGTGCCGCGAATGTTGGTTTCGAATGTTGAGAGAGGATTGCGGTGTGCCAAGGGAACAATTGCCTGTGCCGCCAGGTGAATAACCGTATCGATATCATATTCATTGAGAATCCTTTCTAGGCGCGAGATCTCCGACAGATCCCCGCCCACGATCGTCATATGTTGCGCCAGCCCAGCACTGGTAAAGTGGTTGTGGGAGACCCCGTCCCGCACGAGCCCAACCACCGTCGCCCCACGCGCGATCAGCGCCTGCGTGAGCCACGATCCCACCAGGCCCGTACAGCCCGTGACCAAAACCGGACGCGCCGACCAGTCCACTACACGCCCGTCGCCCGTTGATAGAACGTGCCGGCCCGCGTCAGCACAAACTCGTCCCCTGGCGCCTCTGGCGCATACTTCGCCTTCTTCGGAATGGGGCGCGGTGGGTCGTACTCCACCCGCCACGTCACCGGCACCCGCGCACTACACAGCATGCAACGCCAATCGACTCCGGACTGGCCATCATCAGTGGACCAATAATCGAGCAGCATCAGACCCTGACAGCGCGTACAGGTCATCGCTGATAGAGCCGTTTCTTGATGGCGCGCATGGTCTTCTTCCATCGCTTTACCCAAGGCGGGCTGCCTCTGGTCGCCGACGTTTCCAGCAACGGCAGGAGGTCCGCCGTCAACTGGTCACGATCGGCACTCGACCCATAGAGCTTAAACACCGTGCCCCAGTCCGGGGTCGACCGCCGACGGTCATCCTCCCCGATCACGTCGTAATACATCCCCCAGCGATCAGTCCGCTGACGGCAGAACGCGCGAAACCGCTGCTTACACACCGACGACCGTGGGATCTGGTGACACGTCACCGCCACATCCGGCATCCACCGCACATACGGGTCAGGCCGCCTGATGCGCTGCGACGACCACCACCCTGGAGGTTCGTCACGCCGCCTCACCGCACCGCCTCCACCGCAATCCGATCCGCCATCTCGTCCGCCGATCCTGAGCGCACCGATCCTGGCACCCCATCCGCCCAGCGCCCACGCGTCTTTTGCACCAACACACAGCCCTCTGGATAGGCACAAAACCGCACGCGAAACGCTCCATCCAGCAGCACAAAGACGCGATCAGGCCGATCCCAGCGCGTCGTGACTTCCTTCGCCCTCACCGCACCGCCTCCACCAACAGGAGCACGGTCCACGCCATGACCAACATCGCCGGACTCCCCACAAACTGCACGGGCTGCGTCGGGGGCCCCTGCTCCACCTCCGCAAACAGAGTGAAGGGGAAGTTGGTGCACGCGACAGACAGCAGCACCATCACCGGGAGAAAGACCGGAGTGCCCCAGGTCCAATACAGCGCATGGGCGGCCAGGCCCAGTGCGGCCAGCAGCCCCACGAAGCCGTGTTCAAAGAGCACTTCCACCGCCTCGTTGTGCGCGGAGAGAAACACCATTCCCTCCCATTGGTTCGTCCCAGTCTTCACCGACCCCGTCGCGAAGATCGCCGGCCATTTGGTCATGGGATACCATGAACCCGTCCCATTCCCCACGAGGCGCACCCGCACCCGCGCGGCCCAGAGCGCCATCCCTAGGCGGCGCTCCTCCGTCGTCAAGGTCGGGGTCTTCGCCCGCTGGAGCGCCAGCACGCCGTACTGCCGCTGCTGGGCGTCGTTCTGCTGCATGGCGACCGTCATCTGATTATGCATCAGTGCGTTCCCCTCCACCGCGGCCTGCGCCTGGATCTCTTCCATCTTCGTCCGGGCCATCCTCGCCTGCGCCAAGGCCGTCACGGGGGCTGCCGGCTGGCTCGCGCCCCACCACATCGACCGGAGCGCCAGATTCCAAATCGCAAACCGCCCGCTGTCGTGCCAGTGTGGTCGAGGCGACCACGGATGCGCCCACAGCAGCACGCCACCCACAACTACACCCCATAACCCCAGGGCGAGCCATGAAGACAGTACCCCCACACCCAGGATGCCTCCACCAAGCACTCCCAGATGAATCACACCCTGGCTCATCCACTGCCCCGTCACCCTCCCTTCGGTACAGAGGACGACACCGACAATGCTGAACACATAGCAGGGCCAGGCCCACCTGTAGCCCGCCAAAATGAGTCCCGCACTCGCGGCCGCGGCCAACGCCCCCACTGAGCCGGCATGGTTGAAATTCCCCTGCCCCGCCAACGGCGCCAACGCGCTGCGGTCACAGACGAGGAGCCATCCACGAAGATAGACATGCCTATACCCTACGTCCTCTCTGCTCTGGCAGCTCGAATAGAGCGCCCACAGCCCGATCAGGCCCCCCACCGCCCCCATCATCCCCAGGAGCCACGGCACCATCCACGGCTCCATTCGCGGCGCTGCCACCACATACGCCCCCGCCAGCACCAGCCCCTCCGCCAGTTTCCCCTGGTACGTCGTGTGCATCGGGAACCGCCAAATAAGCCCAAGGCTCGCCATGGCGATTAAGATGGCCGCCCACGGATTCGGCGCCGCTGAGGCCATTAACAGTCCACACCCAATCCCGATCCATGAAACCCTCGACCATTGATCGTTGATGTCCCCCGTCCCTTGGCTCATCACTCCGAACAAGATCATGAGGAGTAGCACCGAACAGATCGTCAATGAAATCAAGGTCTTTTTCCATCGTCAATCACCTCAAAGTGGTCCTTGCGATACGCCAGATCGATGGCCCCTAAGACCTCCCCACACCAGGCCTCCGGCAGAATGTAATACGCATCGCTCTCTACGACATCAAACACCTGCCCACTCGTCTTACTGCGGACGCGAACTCGTTTTTCCATTTTCCAAAAATCCCCTTTCAGCCAACACGTTCTGGCTGGTACTAGAAGCACGCTCTCCAATGGACATCCGGTGGCCCCGTGAACAACAAATTCCAAAGACACCACGATGCGTCAAGCGCCACCCCTACAAGTGGGGCCAAGAAAGCGAAAAGAACGATCGCAAAAATGAGCGCAAACCAATCAACCCAATTTGGCTCTTTATCTGACATCAGCCTGCCTGGTACTAGCCCATGCCCTAGGGCGACGCAGGGCCTTGTCCCAAGCCATCCCCCCCCATGCCTATCTCTTTGGATACACTATCCGATTGGATAGGCTTCTGTGTCGTATTGTCCTCACTGGTCGCACTATATCCATTATGTAAACTCGTATCCTGTTGATTAGTAACGACTTGTGTACCAGACTGTCGCATATTGATCGCAACCATGAGCTTATCGAGGAGGATACTGGGCACATGAAGGGTCAATCCGGCTGACTCGACCCCTCCCAGCACCTTATCCATCATCACGCCACAGGACCAGATGAGTTCACGAAGACCTTTTTCTGTATTCGTACGCAGCTTGATACGGATATCGCGTCCAATGATGCGTGCGATCTGATAGGCATCGTGTCGAAGCAGTGTGGCTTGATGTTCGCGGTTTGGCTCATCAAGGGAGAGGCTCGAGATAGGAGGGATGACAATCCCTCTGGATCGTCGTGTTGTGGGGCGTGTGGTGACTGGTTTGAGCGAGTCAGCCATACGTAGTGGAGGCTAATAGACTAACGAGAGGGGAATGTCAAGAGGTATTTAAGGATTGGCAGCGTTCGGCTCCTTCTGTCATCATCTGAGTGTAGCAGGAGTGGTGAAAGGGGCGAGTAGGCCAGTAGTGGTGAGCAGACTCATAGTAGCAGACCGGATTGTGACAGATCCGACAGAGCTTGACTCCTCTGACGGCACTTTCTGGTCTGTAGATGGTAGGAGTCATGAGTTATCCACAGTATCTAATCGGATAGGGTCAATGATCTTCTCATTCATGAGGTAGACTACGCTTCGTTCGGCTGGCTGCGCGCCTTCGATTCGCGCCGCCGCCCGAAGCGGTCTCGGAAGGCGCATCTTCAATATGCGCCTGATTCTTGCCGCTTGTCTCCAGCGGCGACCATTCTAAGATGATAAAGATAAGGAAAACAAGAGGCCTTGTCAAGAGAAATCTACTACTGGTGAGCACCTCATATGAGGCGGTAGTGTGTTACACAGTTGCCTATCTATTCAGATAGTGAGTGCCAAATTGCAACCGTAGCATAAATCACACAATCGCTGTATAATCAAGGTTATGTGAGACTTGCATCTCATGGTATAGAATATGCTTCTTCTGTAAGCAAGGAGGGCGAGACCATGTATAATGATGATTGGAATGAGCTATTTGCCGATCCGGGGGGCCGGAGCGCCTTGCGCGCGGCCTCGAAGCGCAACCCCCGCAACCTGCCGTGCCCGACGTGTGGCGCAGCGAACAGGCTCACGCCGGCTGACAGGCGATCAGGGTATCAATGTGATACCTGTGCGGACCGCCAGGAACGTGGCGGGTACTGATTGAGGGAGAGCGGACAACAATGTAGCGGTGCCTGTGCCGAAGGTGCTGAGAACGTCGTCGCCTTCTGGTATGACAAAGAGGACGCGCACGACTACTGCCGCCAAACTCACATCATGAACCCACATGCGTACTAAAATCGTATGAATGACCCGATCCGCCATCTGGACGTGCCGATCGTTCGCCTCACCTGTCAGCGGTGTGGCTGGTCGTGGTCGCCGGTGTCCCCTGACAAGATGCCGAAGGCGTGTCCCTCGTGTAAGTCCTATGGATGGAGGAAGGTCAAGACATGATCTGTGTCACCTGTAACTTCTATGATGCGTATGGAGCCGGGGTGGAGTGTCACCGGTGTGTGTTGGTGAACCAGGACCCAAAGAACGCGGTGCCTGGGGTGGTCGCCTCAAGTCGCCCGCTGTGCCGACTCACCGAATCATTGAAGAAGGAAATTGACTGGCTATTCAGCCAAAAGGAGACGTGATGGACACTAATCAGAAATTCCCCGCCGGGGTCGCGAAAAAGCTCTTGGCCCTCATGGGGAAAGTGGGCCGCGTGGAAAAAACCGGCCGCAATCAGATGCAAGCCTATCCCTATGTGGAAGAAGCCATCGTCGTCATGGAAGTCCGGGCGGCGATGCTCCAGGTCGGCCTGATCCTCGTGCCCTCGATGGTGGAGAAATCCATGACCCCGATCACCAGTAAAGGCGGGCAACCAGGCTTTATCAGTCATGTGACCATGCGCTACCAGCTTGTGGATACGGATACCGGCGAATTCATTGAGTTCTCGATGCCTGGTGATGGGATGGACTTTGGGGATAAAGGCATCTATAAAGCCATCACGGGGGCACATAAATATGCCCTCCTCAAATGTGTGCAACTCTCCTCGGGGGATGATCCTGAACGAGAGGGCGGCGCAGCACTGGTGCTCCCTGAAGCCCCTCAAGCTGAGCCCGTCCAACAGCCGATGGCACTCGATCTGATGCCGTTTGGCAAGCACAAAGGCAAGAAGTTGGGGGACGTGCCCACGGACTATTTGGGCTGGCTCTTGGGGGATCTGAAAGAGAAAGACAAGCGCCCTGATTTACAAGCTGCGATTGTTAATGAGTTAGAGGCGCGGGCGATGATCCAAACTCCACCAGCCAAGGGCGATGTGAACCTGTTTGAGTATGCGAAGCAAGCGATTCACAACGCGAAAACCAAGGGGGTGGCGATTGGCACATTGGCCCAATATCGGGACGACCCACGGCTCAGCTTTGATGAAAAGGTGGCCTTAACGGATACGTTTAACGAGAAGTGGGTGCCACCGGAGGCCGCTGACATGGGGGCGCCCGAGCCATGATCTGGCTCTCCCTCGTCGTCATCGGCAGTGTGATGGTGGCTGTCGGCCTGTACAGAATCTGGACGAGGCCGATCCGCTATCGTGACCACCCCTTCGACTGGTGGGAGCATCCGCCACGGCACGAGCCGAACAAGTATGTGAGGAAGCGGTGACCCCTGAGCGGATCGCGGAGATTAAGGCGGCACTAGCGTCTGACTCATCGCCGAGCGCGGGGCGCCACGACTTACTGATGGAACTCCTCACTGCCTATGAGCAGGCCGAGGCCGCGCGCGACCGTTTAGAGCATGTTATGGCACGTCTGAAACCCCACACTGTTGAATCAGTGACGGCACTTGAGCAGGAGCGCGACCGACTGCGCGAGAAGCTGGCCGCTGTCACGGAGTTGGGCCTCTCAGCGGTGAAGTATGCCAACAAAGATGGCGGTGTGTCTATGTCCTATCTCACAGAGTTGATTGCGGCGGCGAGGGCGAAGGCGACGGAGGTGTGATGAGCACTCTGGAAATTGTCCTGTGCCTCGTAGGTCTCGGTTTGCTACTTGACTGGTTCGCCTACCATTCTGGTGGAGGCCACGGTCTCCATAGTGACTAAGAGCCGCTCAATGGCGAAGGAGGCGTGATATGTATACGTTTGAGAAGGAACTCGAACATCTTATCAATCAGCATAGCAAAGAACAAGCGTCGAACACACCGGACTTTATCTTGGCACAGTTTCTAGCTTCTTGTCTCGCAGCTTTCGAGACTGCAGTGCAGCAACGAGAAACTTGGTATGGGAGGGATGCGCGGCCAGATGAAATAAAGGAGGCGTGATGAGCGACGTGAGTATGTTCGGTTTGAACGTCCTGAAACTTCTTCAAGAAGAAGGTATAGCTTATATCTCCGGCAACGGCGATAGTATCTGCCACCGCTGCGGGTTTCGTGAGGACTTACGGATGGGCGCGTGCTTTGAATGTGCAGACTTTGTGAATGGAAAAGATCACGGCGACGGCATTCACGAACTATGGGATCGCGACAACCCAGGCAATCGTTGGTTCATACATTGGAGGTAGTACGGGCGGCGGCGCGAATCGAAGGCGACGTAATGTATCTCCTCTCAGAGCATGACGTGCCACAGGCCAAACTGGACTATTGGCGGCTGCCTGAGGTGGTGGTGATTCAGCATGTGGAGGAGTGTCCTGACACAGCTATTTTGATCGTCAAGACAGCCTATCAGCTACACAATCTTGGCCTCTTTCGTGCGGTCAGTAAGCGTCGAGGCCCCTGGGGATTGCATCGCGTCCAATGTCTTCCTGAGAGTCATGGCTCATGGCAGCGTCGGCTCCGTGATGCAATCCCTCCGTGGCTTTTAGGGATTCGACAGGCTGACTTCGTGATCTGTGCCGGGACGGAGAGCGTCAAGCATCCGCTTATTGGCCCACAGACGGACCTGATCTGGACGGACGCCCCCGATGTCTTTCGCGCCCAACACATTGGCCCTCGTCCATGGACGAATCGCTATGCACTCTTTTTGGATGAAGAGATCGACCATCCTCATGCAGACTATGGCACGCTGCGCTATTCGCCGCCTGATGCCTGGGCGTATCGGTTTGAAATGGAACGACTCCTAGATCGCGTGGAACAGCAGACGGGCCTCACCGTGCATTGGGCCTATCGTGAGAATGGCAACACGCCCACACTGGCCGCCCATGCGGATTTGGTCCTTGGCCACAGTAGCACCGCCTTTAGCTTTGCGGTGCTCTTTAACAAGCCGACTCGCGTGCTGATTCCTGACTGCTTCCGTGGACGGCCAGAATTGGCGCATGCCTTAGCGATGCAAGAAGCGTTACAGGACTATGACAGTTATGAGAGAAAGTATTTGTATGCTGTCTAAATGAAAGGAGAAATGATGAAGAAGCTAATAGAAATTGATGAGGCTGAGGGCCTCGAAAAGCTTATTGGTCAGCGCGTCACCCTGTTCTGTCTCAATTATATCTATACGGGGTTGCTTCAAGGCGTGAATGCCCACGATGTACTCCTCGAAGATGCGGCGGTAGTATACGAGACAGGACCATACAGTGATAAGAAATGGAAGGATGCGCAGGAACTACCGCATAACTGGTATGTGCGGATAATGTGTATTGAAAGTTATGGGCTGCTAAAATGATGTACTCACGTAGACAAAAATATTGGTCGCGGTCGGGGTCGTGGTAAGCCATGCCGCCTGAGCCAGTTCAGGTCGCCTTCCGTGTGTATTCAACAGATTGGGGTCTTCGTGGCCATGGCTCCAGGCAAATTGATTGGCTCGTGGATGGCAAGCTGTTGCATAAGGACAATGTGCTGTTCGTGATTGATCAGCAGATTAGCCACACCTATAAACAAGCCTTGCGTAAACGATACCGCGTGCATGATGCATCTTCGTGGGCGTATTTCTCGGATGCTCACAGGTGGTATAGTTTTCTTGCGCGATGGAAACCGAAGCATTGGGTCAGCTACAATGATTACCATCCACGCCATAAAGTCCGTAATGCGATCTTGCGTAAGGCTGATGTGCAGACCTGGCACTACAGCCACTCCATCAACCTGCCGTCAGGAGGCTATGGGCCATGGCAGGATTTAGACTATGACCATCTGGTGCTGTGGAATGAGATGGATGCCAAGCATTTTGAGGGCGGTCAGAAGCATATCCTGGGGCCATTGTTTTCTAGCCAAGTGCCGCAGTGTGTCGTGGCTGTCTTGGATTCAACATGGGAGCATTATCCAGCGGGCACGAGAGACAAGTTCTTTGCCGATCTCTATGCTGTATTAGCGATCAATCCGGGGATGGTCATGTTGTATAAGCCAAAGCACAGGCCCCCGCCGATGCCCGAGGTCAAGAATTTCTACATCCTGCCGGAATGGATCGAGCCCGGGCTCGTGATAGGCTGTGCGGCTATTACGATTGGCTTGGCGGGGACCAGCCCAGTCGTGGAGGCGCACGGGGCTGGCAAGCAAGGGATTTGGTATGATCCCATGAAACAAAATGTGCCAGAACTGCAAATGATGATTGATAAATCAACTCTAGTTGGCCAGCACGATGATCCAGCCCAACGCTTTCGTGAACTGTTGGTGAAATGATGCACTACCGCTTTGACGCCGCAGGCGGCACGCGATCAGCGCAGGAGAATGCGGCCATTCAAGGTCTAGGGCACCAATTTGACAACAGCAGCTTTAGCACGCTAGAAGCGTTGGTCAACTTCCCCATGTATGTGCCTCGCCAAAACCTGACGACGTTTTTAGTGAAGTATGAGATCTTTAAGCGCATCCTCAACGTCCCCGGCTCCATTATTGAGGGCGGCGTGGGCTTTGGCGGGGGCCTGATGACGTGGGCGCATCTCTCCGCCATCATGGAGCCGACGAATCACACGCGGCGCATCATCGGCTTTGACACCTTCGCCGGCTTTCCCTCAGTCAGCGAGCATGACACGGCCTATCCTGGCATGATGAAGGTGGACTCACAGGCTGAGGTCGAAGCCTGCGTGAGGCTCTATGACCAGAATCGGTTTGTGGGGCATATCCCCAAGGTCGAGTTGGTGAAAGGAGATGCCAGTGCAACGATGGCAGCGTATGTCGAGGCCAATCCGCATCTTTTGGTGAGTCTCCTGTATCTCGACTTTGATCTCTATGAGCCGACACGGATGGCACTGAATATCTTCAAATGGCTTATGCCCAAAGGGGCGATTCTTGCGTTTGATGAACTGAATATGAAGGAATGGCCAGGCGAGACAACAGCCGCCTTGGAAGAACTTGACATCTCAGACTTACACCTTGAACGCTGTGCCTTTGGCTCGACAATCTCGTGGGCACAATTATGAACGACTACCACGATTACGTCATTAAGGACGGCCAGTTTATCGGTAAGTTTGAGGAGATGTACCAGGACTGCGACGATCCATGGAATGCCTCAAAGGAAGACTATGACACCTCAATCTGTTCCATGACAGTCAAGCATGTGCTGAAATCTATTCCTGCTGCAGATATCGTGAGTCTGGGATGTGGGACGGGGCGGCATTTACATTGGGTGAAATACGGTGCTGACGGAGTAGAGATATCCGCTACTGCCGTAGCCTTGGCCCGGCGGCGTTATCCACGATCACTAATCTACAATGAAGGTATCCTCTCTTTTCTTTCACATGGTGCGGGTCGCTATCAAGCTTATCTCTTCCGTGAAGTCCTCTGGTATCTCCTGCCTGACTGGAAGGAGATCTGTGACATTCTGGCGAGGAAGCATGGGGCGTGGGTGATGGTCGAGCTCTCCTTCTACGACGACCAGCGTTATGGCAAGGACTATTTTGATGGGCCTGACGACTTTATTGCCAAATGGCCCTTTACCATCGAGAAGATTGTGCGCGAACACACGACGAAGCATCAGCGTGAAGGGCGGATCATGGTGGTAGGGAGAGTATTATGAGGCCCACTCAGTGGATAGCAAATAGATTAGAGCATCCGCATGGTAGGCTGCGTGGCTATTTTGAGTGGGTGATGATCGCTAGTATAATTGGAGGCATCATCGTGATGGTGTACCATCTTTTATTTTTTATTTGGCATGGTCATCTATGATTCTCACGGCTCACCAACCATCATATCTTCCTTGGTGTGGCCTCTTCGCCAAGATCGCTATGGCCGACACGTTTGTGTTGTTTGATAATGTCCGCTACACGCCACGATCCTTTGAGAATCGCAATAAAATCTGGACCTCACACGGAGCCTCGTGGCTCACAGTCCCGGTGTGCTATGACCGTGAAACCAAGATCAAAGATGTCACGATCAATAACGACCTCCCCTGGATGCGGAAGCACTGGCGCTCGATTGAACAAAGCTATCACAAAGCCGTTCATTGGCATGAGTATGAGAAGTTCTTTCATGGTCTGTACAACAACGGGACCTGGATTCACCTCGCTGACTTTAATGGATACATTCTGACGCAACTCCTTAAGAAGTTGGAGATCCCTATTCACTATCTGAAGGCATCTGACTATACGTTCCAGGGCACAAAATCTGAACTTGTCTTAGATATGTGCAAGCAACTCGGCGCCGACACGTATATCTTTGGGGCCTTGGGCCGTGAGTATGCGGATGTTGGGGCGTTTGAACGGGCTGGCGTGAAGGTGATCTTTCAGGACTACCGACACCCGATTTACCAGCAGTTCGGTGGATCGTTCATGTCCCATCTCTCCGTGATTGATCTGCTGTTTCATCATGGCCCCCAAGCGAAGGCAATCATACTGGCGAATCATTCATGAAACTTGTGGCTATAATGGGTGGTGGTGATTGGGTTGATGCCTCTATCCAACACATCCTTGTAAATGATGACGTTGATTTGGAGGCCGAAAAGGTCGTGCGAGAGACGTGGTATCAAAAAGAATACCTCCCAGCACTACGCGTGAAACAAAATCCAATCTATTATTCATTTGTCGAGTGGCTTATTAATCGTCAGTTAGCCAGATTGGCTACTGAGAATGAGATTACGGAATTTTGGAGCTGAGTTATGACAGTCCTCTACCTCATCGTTGCCCGTGGCGGTAGTAAGCGGCTGCCAGGAAAGAATCTCAAGGAGATTCAGGGCATCAGCTTGGTCGGCTATAAATGCCTGGCGGCGAAAAAGGCGAAGTCCTGTTCACTGGCCATGATCTCCACCGATAGTCCACAGATTGCTGATGTAGCGAGGCAGTATGGGGTGACGGTGCCGTTTATCAGGCCGGCTGAACTGGCGACTGACGAGGCCACGACCGAAGATGTCGTGCGTCACGCGATGGCGTGGTGTGAGGATGGACATGCGGTCTTCGATGCGATCCACTTACTGGAGCCATCCTCACCGTTTGTCTCGCCGCATGAGTATGATGCTGCCGTCAAGATGATGGATGATGAGACTGATTTTGTATGCGGGAACGTGCTCTATCTATTTCGCTGGACGTATCTCAAATCAAGAAAAGACCTCTATGATAATCTAGTCAAGAATAAAGATTTTCATCTTAGCCAAAATCACGAGATTGATATTGATACATGGGATGACTTTCGCTTTGCGGAGTTAGTCGTAGAGGATGAAGAGATCGACCTCTCATGGGCCCAGTAGATTACTATAAAGACCTTCTCGCCAAGCACGGCCCCACGCATGCCGCTGTAGATGCCGGCTCACAGTATACCCATCAGCGGCGGCTGCAAGTGCTCGCTGAAGTCATCACTAACCATACCGACTCGGTGCTTGATGTGGGCTGTGGCCTCGGCCATTTCCTTGATTACGGACCCGCCTGCCGAAAGGAGGACTATTTGGGGATTGACATCTTACCGGAAATGGTCGAAGCGGCCCTCCTGCGCAGGCCTGGATGGAGATTTGAAATCGGCGACATTCTGAAACCCGATCCGCATTGGCAAGCTGACTATGTGGTGGCGAGCGGTCTCTGCCAGTTTCGAAGCCCCTTTGCGGTTTTGGAAAATTTATGCACTTTAAGTCGAAAAGCGGTCGCTGTGAATTTTCTCCGCGAGGGGACCGACAACGAAGTCATCTGTGAGATGGGCACACTCTTGGAATATGCGCTCACCTTCACTCCCTATGTCACACTCCGTGCCGACTATCTACCGAATGACTTTACGCTGTATCTGTATAAGGAGCGGCAGTAATGGGCTTACAAGAAGATCTCCTCGCGGCGAAGGCCGGCATGGGGAGCGTGAATCTCCAAAAAGGCGACGCCTACGTGATCGGAGAAATCGGCTCCTGTCATGATGGCTTCTTCAATGAAGCGCGTGGCATGATTCATTGTGTGGGAGACCGCGAATATAGCGATGGCGATGCGGTGAAGTTTCAATACTTTCGTAGTGGCAAGGCTGTGGCAGCCCACCGCAAGGCCCCGCAGTTTGCCGAGATGTATGAGAAATACCGGCTGCCCGCCGACTGGCTCCCAGCCCTCCACCAAGAAGCCAAGGCGTGGGGGTTAGACTTCCTCTGCACCACCTATCTGACTGAAGACATCGACACTGTGGCCCCGTATGTGGATGCCTTTAAGATTGCGTCGTTTGAAGCCATGAACCGGAAATTTATCGAGGCTCACCTGAAATATCAAAAGCAGATCTTCATCAGCACGGGGCTCCTCACCCATGAGGAACTCTTGCGCCTAGTGGCGATTCGGGCAGAGGTGGGCTATGAGAAGATCAAGATCCTCCATTGCGTGTCCACCTATCCCTGTCCCATCGACGAGATTCATCTGTCGGTGATTACGCGCTACGGGCTGGATGGGTTCTCTGATCATACGGCCAATCCCGTTATGGGGGCGTTGGCGTACATCGCGGGGGCACGGATCTTTGAGGCACACGTCCGAAGCAGCAAGACCTTGAAGGAGAATCCTGATTATGCGCATGCGCTTGAGTTAGGCTCGTCCTGGGTCGACTATGTGGCCAATATCCGCATCGCGGCCACCGCGCTTGGGAAGAATCTCAAGCAGACTCAGCCCAGCGAAGCCCATTACCGGCAGTATATGTCATGACCGTTGGCAGTCTCTTTAGTGGCATTGGCGGGTTTGATCTTGGCCTTGAACGGGCCGGGATGAAGGTGAGGTGGCAAGTTGAAAACGACCCCTATTGCAACCGTGTGCTCCGAAAGCATTGGCCTGATGTTGTGCGGTACGGAGACATCAAGCTCATTGACTGGCACGCCGTGGAGCGAGTCGATCTCGTCTGCGGCGGCTTCCCTTGCCAGCCCGTCAGCGTTGCAGGCAAGCGAAAAGGACGAGATGACGAGCGTTGGCTCTGGCCCGAGTTTGCTCGGTGCCTTGGCGTACTTCGACCCTGCTACGTCCTCATTGAAAATGTGTCAGGGCTCCTTGTACGAGGATTCGCCGACGTGCTCCGAGACTTGGCCGCGTGCGGGTATGATGCGGAATGGGATAATTTACCGGCAGGAGCCTTTGGCGCCCATCAACTGCGCTACAGAATTTATGTCATTGCCTCACGTTCCGGCACCCACTGCTTGCGACGGGGAAGGGAGTGGGCGAATCGGGTACGAACGCATGAGTGGACCGAATTTGAGAGACTGGTTCAGTATGAATTATCGGTTTGTGTACCCGCCGGTAAGAGTCAACGAATATCTGATGGGCTTTCCCATCGGGTGGACCGACTGCGGGGACTAGGGAACGCCGTGGTGCCGCAAGTCGTGGAGTGGATCGGGCAGAGGATTTTAGTGAATGCGTAAGGTTGTCATTACGGGCGGCACGGGCTCGCTGGGATTGGCGCTGACACGCTATCTTCTCACGCACAAACTGGTGGAGCGCCTGGTGATCTTCTCCCGCGACGAGCAGAAGCAGGCGCGGATGCACGCGAGCTATGCTGATGGCCCCACGGAACTGCGCTTTCTCTTAGGGGACGTGCGGGACCGTGAAGCCCTGCTCCATGCCTTCCATGGGTGCGATACGGTGATTCATACGGCGGCCCTCAAGCGAGTGGATCTGATCGCCTGCCAGCCGATTGAGGTGAAAAAGACCAATGTGGACGGCACGCAAAACGTCCTCGAGGCGGCTCTGGAAGCCGGGATTAAGAAGGTGTTGCTGATCTCCACGGACAAGGCCGTGATGCCGGAGAATATGTACGGGGCCACGAAGATGCTGGCCGAACTGATGACCACGCACTTTAACGCCATCGGCTATCCGCGAGGGTTGCAGAGTAGTGTGGTAAGGTTTGGCAACCTTTGGGGCTCCCATGGTAGCGTGGTGGACATCTGGAAGGCGGCGGCGGCCAAAGGCGAAGACTTACGCATCACCGACAGGCGGATGACGCGCTTTATCATGACGATGGCGGATGCCTGTGAGTTTATCCTCCACGCGATTGAAGATATGCGGGGTGGCGAAATCTTTGTCCCCTCACTGCCCTCGATCTATCTCTTGGATTTGGCCTCAGCCATCGCCGGGAGCAATATCACTGTGGTGGGCTTACGTCCAGGGGGTGAAAAGATCCATGAGCGCATGCTCTCGGACGATGAACCCAAACGGACGCTCCTTTCTGGTCTCTTAGATAAACGCTTTCTTATTATGCCCTCACATCGAACTTGGGATGATACGAAATACGCAGGTAACTTGATTAATGAAGACTTTCTCTACAGCAGCGACCAAGGCCCTTTTGTGTCCCAGGAAAATTTAGCACTCTTACTCAAAGAGGAGCCTGAGAAATGAACGTGCTCTGTGTCGTGGCCCATCCTGATGATGAGGTATTGGGGGCAGGGGGCACCCTCGCGCGGCTTGCCGGTGAGGGCCATGCGGTGACGATTGCCATTCTTGGGATTCGGCATCTTATGGGAGACGCGCAACAAGTAGCCCATCTATTAGGGGCCAAAGATCCGTGGATGTGGACACTCGTGGATCAGCGGTTTGATGCGGTAGACTTTCTGGATATTGCGAAGTATGTGGGGGCCTTAGTCACAGACATACAACCAGAAGCGGTCTATACACACCATACTGGCGATCTGAATCTTGACCATGCCATAACGGCACGGGCCGTCCTCACCGCGACGCGCCCCAAGCCTGGCTGTCCTGTCAAGGACGTCTATATGTGTGAGGTGCCCTCATCTACCGAATGGGGCTTTAACTATGCCTTCAAGCCGAATGTGTTTGTGGATATTACCGAGACATGGGAAATAAAGAAGAAAGCGCTCTCAGTCTATCATACAGAGATGCGTGACTATCCGCATCCTCGCTCGATCATTGGGCTTCATACCAACGCATCCCGTTGGGGTATAACATGTGGAATAGAACTGGCAGAAGCCTTTGAACTGGTGCGGAGCATCCGATGAGTGTCGGATTAGAAGACATAGCTATTTTTTCTCCTTTGCCACGATATGGTCTTGAGGCATGGTGGAATACCTATACACACATCCCACTGCCCTGGGTGCGCACCTTTGGGCCGGACTATTGGAAGCAGCAACGCTATGGAGACCGCCATGGGCCGGATCGCTATGAGCAACTGCAACTAGAGGATTTTATCTTGATAGCGGCCTTGAAGGAGCTCGCCCTGCCGGATGATTCGTTCCTCGATATTGGGAGTGGAACGGGGCGACATCTCAAGGTCCTTCGAAAGTCTGGCTATTCGCATATCTATGGGGTGGATGTGCGCCCCTGCCGCGAGGAGGCCATGTTCGTCGCCGACTTTGCGGACTGGCTGCCGCACGTCACCTGCGAATTTGATCTCGTGTTCACATTCGGGATGACCATCGAACTGGTCCCGCCATCCGTGCCGATCTGCCATCACATGGCCAGGATCGCGAAGAAGGCTGTCGTGCTCATGGTCTTTGAGCGCGGCTGCCCCTATCCGCGCCTCTGGAAACAGGAATTTGAGCGTGAGAACATGATGCTGACCAAGTATGAGCCCCATGGACAGATGGGGCTGTTTGTGTTTGAGCGGCGATGAGATACGGGCGCATCTATGACGATCTTTGGCCTGAAAACATTGCTGGGTATTACTGTGCTGATCTCACGGCCTTGGTCAAGGATAAACTTAATGCTCGATATCCTGGTGGGTGGGAAGCACATACACACATGCTGTTCCTGACGCAGCACTACCCACATCTTGGCCGCTGGCATCAGGATGCACCACCATATGAGGAGGATAGTATTGTGTTGCTGTGCCTCTCGGGTTTGGATGAACTGGAGTATGGGCCAGGCCAACAAGCCAACCTTAGACCTGGCGATTCCTTGCTCTTGCCGGCGAGTACACCCCACCGTGGTCGCTGCTCCACGTATCGCGTGACCTACCATTGTCGCGTGGGGCCCAAAGGCCAGGTCATGCCGGAATCGCCGATGGATGTGTTGCCGGCGATGACCATCAAGCGGTTCATGCGCCGCACCTATAACACACTGAGGTACTGGTTATGGCCACGCCGTACATAAAGGCTAAGAACCTCCCGCAGATCGAGCAGTATGTGGCGATGGAGCTGGATAAGCTCACGGATACCGAGGAACATGCGCGCTATCTCGATTATCGGATTCGCTATGAGGACAACCCGACGCGCCATATCATCGACGGCTTCCCCCCCTGTCTTCAGATCGAGCCGACCTCGATCTGTAACTATCGCTGTACCTTCTGCTATCAGACAGACGAGACCTGGACGAAGAGCAGTGACATGGGCATGATGACCTTGGACCTATTTAAGCGGGCGATTGATGAGGCACAAGGTCAGTGCGAGGCGGTCACGATTGCCTCACGTGGAGAGCCGCTTCTGCATCCCCAGATTGGACCCATGATCTCCTATGCGAGTGACAAGTTTGTGGCACTCAAGCTGAATACGAACGGCTCTCGGCTCACCGAAGGACTCTGCCATACGATCTTACAGACCAACATGAACACCTTGGTGATTTCAGCGGATGCGGCAAAAGAACCTGCCTACAGTCTGTTAAGAGTGCGCGGGCATCTTAACACCGTACTGAATAATGTGCGGCGTTTCGCGGAGATACGAGATAAAGACTATCCCAAGAGCCGCACGCTCCTTCGAGTGTCAGGGGTGAAGGTGCCGGGTACGCCAGGCTTAGAGGAGATGCAGAAGGTCTGGGGTGCGTATGCCGATCAGGTGTGCTTTGTGAACTATTGTCCATGGGAGAATACCTATGAGAGACCCACGAATGATATTATCGAGCCATGTTCTGATCTCTGGCGGCGCATATTTCTTTGGTGGGATGGTACCGTCAATCCCTGTGACGTGGATTATCGGTCACTGCTCATGGCCGGCAAGTTCCCTTATCAATCCTTGGCCTCTATTTGGACCGGGGACGCCTATACGACCTTGCGTCTTGCCCACCTCTCAGGGAAGCGGAGCGAGAAGCATCCCTGCCGGCGGTGTACGGTGATCTAAATGAATATCAAACTACAATTCTATATTATCTGTGTTATCGGTTTAATAGGCATTATAGCGTGGATTTTTGGATGGCCTAAGCCATGGCGTTAGAACAAGACTGGATTGACGTAACCGCAGATATTGATGTCGGCGAGGATGGCCGGCACGTGGCTGGCTGGACACAGCGAGAGGCCGACAAGAAGAAGCCCTTGGCCTACCGCTATAAAGCCTTTATTTGGAATGCGGTACCCGTGGGTTTTCGGATTGTGAAGCTCATGCACGAGGGACGTGCGGTGCTCGTGGTGGAGCGTGAAGGATGATTGCCGCCATTCTCATTGGCCGTAAGGAGAGTAAGGGTTTCCCTGGAAAGAACACGGCGATGATCTTTGGCCGGCCGCTCTTTGCGTATCCCCTACGGGTGGCTGCGGCAGTGCCAGAGATTGATTCGATTGTCGTCTCCAGTGACGACATCGCCATCCAGGCTTATATCAAAGTTCGCATCGCTCCCCCGTATCGCGGCAAGGTCATTCGCTACATCGAGCGTCCCCCGTATCTCTGTACGGACGAGGCCCAGGCCGGCGAGGTCTATCAATACGTGTATCGGGAGCTGCGGCTGCACGATACCACCACCGTTGATTTTGAATTCTTAGTCTTGCTCATGTGTAATGCGCCGATGGTCACGAGGGAGATCATTCAGCAGGGCATCCAAGTCTTGCGCGACGATCCCTCGCTTGATTCAGCCATTACCGTGTCCTGCTACAATATGTGGAACCCCTCGCGGGCGAGGAGGATTGTCGATGGATGTCTTGTGCCGATGGCTACTTTTGCTGACGCAACTTGTGATCGGGATTGCTTGGGCGAAACTTGGTTTGCAGACTTTGGGGCTGTGGTAGTCAGACCGCGATGCCTAGACAAACTTGATGGCCTGCCACCGCAGACTTGGATGGGAAAGAAGATTTATCCATTAAAGAATGACTGCGGTTTTGATGTAGACTTCCAATGGCAGATGCCATTGGTAGAATATTGGCTTCACCAAAATGGCTATACGGAGCTGGCCTAGCCCTTACACCCTGACCTGGGGCGTGAAAGGGCCTGTCAGGGTGCTGATTCTGACCGGGGCCCAAGGGGAGCTGCCAGAGGATTTGTTAGAAGCTGCCTCTGAGGCGTTCAGGAATGCCCTTAATTTCGATGTTCGTGTGAAGCTGCATCCTATACGCTACAATCCAAGTGGACGCCTCCTGGGGCGTTTGCGTGAGGAATTGAGGCACTGGGTCCACATGGAGAGACCGTGGTGGAGGCTTCTTGGGATACCTCACTGTGGCAAAATGCCACACCACTGGCGAGTTATCCACAGCACGGGCTGGCGGGACTCTAGCTATGTGGAGCATCTGAACTGGGCCGATGTGGTGGTGTATAACTCCACGAGCCTATGGAAGAGGACGCGGAAACCTCTCGTGCATTTCATTCAGCGTGAACGGCAGTGGGACTTTAACCCGGCGGGGAGGCGAGCCACGCTCGCCGGAGATCCCTTGATCCTCCGCTACGTCACCTATGCCCTTGGGCGGGTGGTGGCCAGGGACCGTGGGGTGCCGACGTGGCGGCGGGTCAAGGGGATTACTGTGCTGAAGGAGTATGGGGCGATTTAACAAGTCAGACTTGTGAAAGGAGCACCAGATGAAACCTTTACTCATTGGTCTCATATTAGGTAGTCTGCTGACCACAGGAACGGCGTGGGCAATTCACAAGATTGGGCATACCACCATCTTCCCTGAAGGGAGTCCACTGGATCGGTTCGAGCGTGAAGCTGATCATGAGCAGGCGCAAAAATACGATCAGCAGCGAAATCAGCGCTTTCTCAATCCTTGCTAAATGGCCTTTTTAACCGTCAAGGAGGCAGCGGCGTATGTGAGCGTCCATCCGAATACGTTCTATCGCCTGTTGTGGACCGGCCAAGTCAAGGGATTTAAGATCGGCCCCTCCAAGCGAGCCAGATGGAGAATTGATCCAGACGATATTGAGGAATGGCTAGAGACCATGGGGCGTGAGAGACCCGTTGCGTTTTAGTAGCACAGCGGCGTGGTGTGACACGCAGAAAGAAAATATCCAGGACATAGGCGAGGGGATTAGTCGTGAGTCATTCGCGGCTCCCGCAAGAAAGTGCCGACTCGCAGGCGTCCGAGCCGGTTCAAGTCCGGCCTGGGCTACCGTTAGACCGGCTCATAGTGGGCCGCCGTGCCGACGTACTCAGTCGTCTTGACCCACTTATAGAGTTTAGACGCGGACGGAGAAGTGGACGCGGAGGTTTTCTTTCGCCCCGTCGACGCGCTCTTTATAGCTTTTCCCTTCCTTTTTAAGCCGTGCATATTCCTCCTTGTCGCGGTGGCGCGTCCACTTAGTTTGAAGTACCACATAGCCGAGCTCGGTGGGGTTCAGAAGCTTCTTCTGGGCATAGGTGCTGGTGCAGCCGTCATAGGCCGTGACGAAACAGCCCGTCCTGATAAAGACACGAGGCTTCTCGATGGTGTGCAGACGCCCACGGCTTGGGATGGAGATGGAGGGGGACTGAAAGGCCATCTTACGGTGGGTATGGGAGAAGATATACACGTCGAAGTCAAAGCCCATCGCCTTCATTTCGACGCTGTTGAGGTCCCCGCCTGGCCGCGTATACCCAGCGCTCCAATCGCCATGATGGATCAGCAATTTCAGGGTGTAATCACCTTGGTCTTTGCCGATGTTCACTGAGAGGCGGACAAAGGCTGGCTTTTCAAGATAGGGGACTTCAAGAAGCTGACACATAAACTGCGTGTCGGTGGTGCCGTCTTGGAACTTGTAGAAGTGATTGCCTTCTGCGAGGCCTAGGAGCTTCGATTGGATGGGCTTGAGATAGGTCGTGACGAACTTCCGTGCCTCCCCACGGATCAGCACATCCAACTCGCGCCATGAATCTTCATCCGTGGTATAGGCTTTGAGGTGCATCCGTGCATGGGTGCGAAAGAGGTTCTTATAGTCACCAAGTCCAATGGCGATGCAATGCGGAGTGGACTTGATCTCGTCGATACATTGGTCAAAGAGATGTTCGCGAAAGCCTGGGTCGTCGGCATGGACGCAGCCGAACGGAATAATGGTCAGCGGGACGAGCGAGGAAGGCAGATGGCACTTATGGTCGAGCAGGACCACTAGCTATGAATGCTCGATTGTGTCATCACCACGGCGCCAACATTCCATCCCCGCTCGCAATAATCAAAATAGAGAAACCAGTCATTCACAGCATGGACGAGTTCGTGACGAAAGATGTATTTCTGTCGTGCTAGTGAGAGATGCTTGCCAATATAGATCGTATGAGTATCCACATCCCAACATCCGTCGCTATCGCCATGTTCTCCTTCCATACGCACTTTCGAGTAAAAGCGAATTTTGACGATATAATTTCCAGGGAGAATGAGCCGAGATTTCGGAATGCTCATTCTCACGTCCATTACAGCCTCACATGGCGCTTATAGTAGAGCACGATGTCTGAGCACCATCCATTGTCGTTACGGTCGATCCAGACCTCTTCGGCCACGCCCGTTACGGGATCAAGGCCCTCAAAAAAGAAGAGCGGGCTATCAGCAGGATCGCCGCGCGCCGCTTGGCCGTACACCAGCGCCCGATCCGCCTGCCCATCCCCGTCAGTGTCGTAGTAGTAGATGTGGAGGCCGGACGAGCCCAGCGCTTCGTCCTTGATCGCCTCAGTGTCGGGGATCTCATGGCCCGGGCATCCCCATGCGGTCAACGGGGCCATCAGCATGGCGGCGACGTAGAGGGCGGCCCACCATTTCACCGATCATTACGCACCCCGCTAGGGCCTTCCCTGGCAGATCTTCAGCGCAGCCTTTAGGCGCACGACTTGATCGAACAGCCGCGCGTGCTCGTCCACGAAGGACCGTGTGACCGCAATACACTTATCTGCCGGTCCTTTACAGTTGACCGATGCCTCGACCTCAACCGTATTAGGGGGCGGTAGAGACCGACAACTCGCGATACTGCTGAAAGATACGATCAGCAGCAGCGAAATCGCGCTGGTCCATCGCAATGCGATAGCCCGCATTCAACACCTCCAGCTTATGCTCAAGCTTCATCTGCTCGTAGCCGTCCGGATCGACGGCCCACCCGAACACTTTCGTCAGGAGGGCCGCGATCAGGCCGACGTCACTCGCCATGCTACTTCTTAAGCGGCGACGGCAAAATGGCCGCAATCACCGCCGCGACCGCCGCCAGAATCGTCGCCACCAGCGTGTGCGCGGCAATCCAGTCCTGGGCGTAGATCGCCACACCGGAACCCGTCAGGAGCGCTACAATCGTGGGAATCCACTTCTCCATCATGTCCTCCTTGGTTAGTGCAAGAACCCCGTGTCCTTGCAGGCCTTCTCGATCCCTGACAACTTCTTCGCATCCGCACAGGTGTTCCATTCCTGACCCTTGAACGCCGGTGGGTAGTCGGCCCAGTACATGTCATACAGAAACATCGCCACCGCCGGCACGACGAACACAGCGAGGGCGGGCACCACCCAGATCACGGCCGCTCCAACCGGCACGGCAGACAGCGCCTTCTCGCTCACGACCACGGGCGTCTTCTTCTCGTGTTTCTGTTCATGCTTCTGTTCATGCTTCTGGCTTTGCTTCTTGTCATGATCGCCCTTGTCGGCACAGGCCAAGGCCGGCATGCCAAGCATCGCGAGCATGATCATCATCGCTAGCACTCTCATATTCTCTTCCCTCCTTTTCGATAGCCCATTTCATAGCCCAACGCACACAGCAGAATGACGACGACGAACCACTCTAATTCTAGCACGAGCAGCCGATCAAACGACACACAATGCAATGACAGATCAAGAAACTTCTCAAGCATTATCGACAAAACCTCTTGTCCGCAAGGCAATCCAGTTTCTTATCGATCATTTCCAGGCGACGGGCAATCTCCGACTGGATCACATAGTACCCTCGTGTCTCCTGTTCAATCCGTGACTCCGCCACCGCCACACGAGACTTCAGTTCATAATACCCACCGAGGCCCGCTAAGGCAATCGTAATCACGGGGATGATGATCTTCAGCCAATCCTTCATGTGTAGGGCCACTCAAAATGTCCTGGGTCCCATCCCAATTTCACGTACCACATTTCATGGTCCACCCCAAAGCGTCCACCCCAGCGCCCCCCATGATCCTCCCAGAACTCGCCGAGTTTGCGCCAATCCTCATCACCCATCGGCACGCCATCCACGCGCTCCACCACAAAGTCCACGGCACAGCGGTCACTATGCCGCGTGCTCTTGGTCTTCGTCCGCTTGGCCAGTAAGAGCTGATCTTGGTACGAGTGCGGCTTGCCACCGTTTGGGCATGGGAGGGCTTCTGGTGAACGATACGCATCACCAAATCTCAACCAATAATGATTATCATACGCATAGTGAATAAACTGCCCCACCACACACGTAAACTCACGCTGCTGCTCAACTAGTATGCCCATGGATGGCGCTTCAGCATGTCGATTAGTTCGCTCATCCTTAGATGCCTTTTACGGAGCGTCCCACCAGTGACCGCGGCGACGTGCGCGGGGTGGTGCCAAAGACGCCGAGCATGTGCGGCTCTTGGAGGCCAATGGTAAAGGGACGAACGGCGACGACCACGGCGCCGCCGCCGCCGCCGGCCGCCGCCACGATCTCCGTAACAAGCCCGCCCATATTTTGTTTTACAAAGGCCCATGGACAGTCCTGATTGGCCGTCGCGTTAAACTGCGTTTGTATCACCTGATTCTCAGATGTCGGTAGTGTGATATGTTTGTCCGTGAGTTCTATATACGAGCCACCGCCCCCAGGACTAACAGATGTATCAGTTGTACCGGGTTTACAGAGTGCCCCAAAGGTCGCGTTCCCAGCCGTGACGGCCGAGCCGAGCGTCGCAGTCGCAGCGGTCGGAGAGGCCGCTGTCACGGTGCGCGCCCATTGGAGCACGGCGTCCGTCACCGTGGCGATACTGATGCCGTCAAACTCCGTAATCACGATATGGCCACGGGAGACAGCGCCGCCGAGGGTCACGCGGGTCACGCTAGCTGCTGGACTGGCCGGGCCTTTCGCGTAAAAGCGCGATAGTCGATACGACCCGTCGAACACACCAGTATCGGTCATCGCCACCCAACTCAGGCCCGTGCCGTCGGTGATGGCCGTGACAGTTCGGTAGGTTCCGGACGTGCCAAAGTCCATGATGTAGAGTAGGTCCGTGGTGGGTGCGGATGGCCACGTCGCCGAATAGACGGAACTATTGAACGAGTTATCGAAATTGATCCGATTCGTGGCGGTGATCGCCATCAGGTCGTCTCCCCAAAGCAGAGCTGGCCGGTGGCGACGTTCGCAATCACATAGACTTCGCCCTTCCATTCACTGTCGAAATAGACCGCGCCAGTGCCGTTATTGGGCTGGGTGGCGGAGGCCAGTACCAGATGATAGGCGGTAGACGAGGGCGTAGCCCCAAAGCCGAGGAAGATGGTTTCCACGTCCGCATTCTGAAACCACATGCTCTTGCGGTTGACGTTCGCTCCCAGCGTCGGCGAGGCAAACGTGCCGACATTGATAACGCGAGGGGTTGACGCGACGGCGGACCGTGGGACGGCAGCGGTGACAGTAGCGGCCGTGGCCGTACTCGTAATCAGACGAACATCAAAGCCATTGGCTTGACTGACACTCCAGGTATTCCCGCCTTGGGACACCGTGACGGTACTGTTGGCCAGCGTGACGGTCCCAGCCGTCGCCGTCCCTGCGAGTAGGCGGGCCGCCACTTGATTGATCTCCACAACCCCGATCGTGGGGGTGCTGGCGATCAGCCTGACATCATAGCCGCTACTCTGAGAGACCGACCACGGGGCAGATCCCTGTTGCACCGTCCACGTATTACCCCCTTGGGCCACCGTGACGGAGCTATTAGCTAATGTGACGGTGGCGGCGGTCGCCGTGCCAGCCAGCAACCGTGCGGCCACCTGATTAACTTCCACTACGCCAATCGTGGGCGTGGAGGCAATCAAGTAGACAGGAAACGCCCCCGTCGTCGTGGCGCCGGCGATAATCGTCACGGTGGCGGCGGTCGCCGTAGAGGCAATCAAGCGCACATCCGCTTGACCAATGTTGACAGTTCCAATGGTCGGCGTGGACGCAATCAGCCTGACATCATAGCCGCCACCTTGTGTGACGGCACCGATTGTTGGCGTCGAGCCAATCAGGTAAACAGGGAATGCCCCTGTCGTGGTGGCGCCAGGGATCGCGGTGACAGTCCCGACGGTAGGGGTGGAGGCAAGCAATACGACATACCAGGAACTCGCTTGGGACACATCGCTCCCTGCCCCCGTCGTGGTAACCGTGCCAATGCTGGCGGTGGAGGCAATGAGTACGACATTCCACGTCCCCGCTTGGCCGACGTTTCCGACAGTAGGCGTGGAGGCGATCAGGCGAATGTCGAACGGTCCACCTTGAGTGACTGTCGCCGCGTTCACCTCGGTCGTGACAGTCCCGATGCTCGCGGTGCTGGCAATCAGACGGATGTCGAAGGGACCGCCCTGGGTGACGGTCGCCGCGTTCACGGAGACAGTAGTGGTGCCTATGGTCGCGGTGGACGCGATGAGCTGGATCGACCACGTGCCGGCTTGCTCGACCGAGCCGATGGTAGGGGTACTAGCGACCAGGCGGACATTCTCCTGCCCGCTGACCGTAATGGGTCCTGGATCGGTGCGGGTGGACATTAGAGACTGGCTTTATACGCCTCGTAGTCCTTGATGGCCTTTGCGAGAGATGCCTCAATCTGGCCCTGCTTCTTCGTAGCCTGCGCGGCGGCCCACTCCGCCTTCGCCAAGACATCTTGCGCAGCGATCAACTGGGCCTTGAGCGCATCCTGCTTGGCGGCGTACTCGGAAGCGTCCTGATCGTACTGGGAGGCGGCCTTGGCGAGCGAGGCGACATACTCCAATTCGGCGGCCGCCAACTCTTTGGCCATCACCGCCTCTTTGGCGGCATACTTCGCCTTCAGCCCGTCCAGTTCGGCCTGCTTCGCAATACAGGCATCCGCTAGCGCCTGAAGATCAGCCTCTTGGTGGCCCATGGCTTCACGGTACTTCGCCACGTCCTTAAACACGTCCCTGAGCCACACCAGGCTTTCGTACTGGTTGATGATGGTGTTGAGATGGTCAATCCGCTGTTGGTCGTTCATCATGTCCTCCTACACCTCCGCCTGGAGCACGCCATAGACATCCAAGCGCGAAGCGTTCACAATCGAGAGCGTCGTGACGCGCGTTCGGACAGCCGCAAACGCCCTCACATCCATCGTAAACAGTCCGTCCGCCGCGGCGGTCGTGCCGGCGACCCCATCATTCACGTTCGTCGCGCGGGTCGCCACCCACGTGGTCGTCGTCGGCTCCATCGAGAGCGTGGCCTCAAACTGGACGGTGCCAGTATTGAGCCCTATGACTTGAAAGCCCACCACGCTATAGCCTTCCACATAGGTGGGGGACCCTACTACCGTCGAGCCCGTCGCCACATTGGTCATAAACGCATGCGTCTTCCGTTTCGCGAATCCCATGGTGTCTCCTTATTGCTGCATCGATAAAGTCCGAGTTCCAGAG
>ERZ1292644.282-Hain-H14-01um-R2-282-length-37957-cov-8_pt1 | contig 37957 bp, 55 predicted proteins | sample MGYA00564402_ERZ1292644 | MGnify/ENA primary metagenome ERZ1292644 (study PRJEB36523, sample SAMEA6512644) | groundwater metagenome | collected 2019-01-09 | study: AquaDiva: Metagenomics assemblies of 32 groundwater samples
GACCATACAATAGCAAGTACCGAAGCCTTGCCTTCTATGTTTGACATTCTACCATTAAGAACATCAATTTTGTCTTCCAATCTTTGAGCTATAAAATAGACCTCTCTAATATTTACTCCATTATTTTTCGTCATATTTTCTCCTTTCCTTATTGTGCAAAAACCTGTTGTTGAGCAACAGTCTCCTCTCGCAACTCTCGAATACGCTTATTTACTGCTATAGTAATGATACCCTTTTGTTGCAAGTTATTCCACCATGCATCCTGCTCCTCTTTACTAAGTCCTTCGGCTTTCATTTCGTTAAGTTCATCGTTAACAACTTTAGAGCGCGCTTCTACACTTAAATATCTCATACGAGATTCTAGAGGTGTTAGGTCTTTTTTCTTGACTAGATCGTGTGCAACGTCTCGTACCTCTTGAGGCAAAGCATTAAAGTAAGCATCTCTTTCTTCTTTACTTAAACCAGACTGTTTCATTCTTTCATTTTCGGCTAGAGCTTCCTCTGCCTGACGTTTGACTTGTAGAGAGTTCGTCTTGCTTTCCTGATCTGCTGCCGAAATTTTATCCCACATCTTTGAATTTGCCTCTCCTCCTCTTATTCCAAAAAACCTTCTGGCAATAGGATCAACTGCTGCTCCCTCAATGTCTCCCGAAAATAGACTGGCTGCCTGTCTGCCTACTCCTCCGGTTGTGGAATTGATTATGTTCTCTAAGATCAAAGGCGAGATTCCAAAATTACCAGCAGTCTTGTAAATTTCCGGCGTGGTTTCCTTGTATTGTTCTTTTGGCTTTACGCCTTCCAAGATACGCGGAACAATCCTTGATCCATAATACAGATCGGTATTAGTAATTGCCTCAATTCCAGCCTGTAGCCAAGGTGGAGTAAGTGTAGAAGCAATTTGTGTTGGTGTAACGCCTACTGGAGAAATACCTCCTAAAGTAGCAACAGCTGCGCTAGCAAAAGTGCTGGGATCGTTACTGCGCATAAAGTCCATAGAAGAATCTAGCGTGTTAGCTACCATTCTACCCAAGAATCCTTTTGGTATTTTTATTCCTACTATCTTTTCCCCGGCTGCAATTTCGTCATCAGTTCTGTCGCGAGCAATTATAATCCAGTTAGTTTGTCTCTCGGCATCCGGAATATCGTCAAAGTCCTTGAACTGACTGTTGTAGGTATAAAGTGCAACTGTAGGCATTCCAAACAATACACCAGTAGAAGCTATTGCTGCTTTTGGATTGTTCTTGTAGAGTCGTAAGAGTTTCTCGCTACCTTGAATTCCAGCGTTAAGGAAGGGAATAATCTGATTAAGAACTTTTATTTTGTCGCCAGCCTTTGCAAAGTCCAGGGAAATGTCTCTACTCTTGAAGGCTGCCTCGGCTGTAGATTCTCCTCGTCCTACACCTGATTTAAAGCGCGCCAGTCTGGTAGATTGTTCTCCAACTCTATTGGCAAACATTACTAGTGCTTTTGGACTATTTATTACAGTCTTAATAATGTTTCTTTTACCAGAAAGCTCGGCTACTGTCTTGGGTGTACTCTTGAAAATCTGCTCGGTCATGGTAGATTGTAATCCTCCGGCTGCTGCCCATTCCTGATAGAGATCACCTTTTTTAGCAGCAGAGAAAATTGCCTGCGGATAAGAACCCAAGAATTGAAACATAGCCTTTATACCTTTTTCGGTTAGTTCTGTAGTTAAGGCATCTTGTACGTCTCTTATAATGTTTACTGGAATAAAAGCAATGTTTAAGCCTGTTGCTCCAGCGCGTAACATTTTGGCTTGAATAGAACCTAACGAAACGAGAATGTTAGCAGTTTCTTTGTCTAGGTTTTTGATTGCACTTTCTACAACTTCTGGTACTGCATAGTCAACATTCTTTCCGTTTTCGAAAACACTTATTACTCCCATTTCTGCAGGAGCTTTGCCGCCTTTTACTGGAATGATCAAATCTGAGTAAACGTCTGGAAATTCCTTTCTTAAATTAACTAAGGATTGCATTGCTTTGTTTTTTTCTACCAGTCCTATGACCTTTGGAATCTTACGCAGGAGTGCCTCTATTGGATCAGCTACATCGCCTGTATAACTTCCAATTCCTTTAATTACATCCTGACTGGCTACGTTAAACGATCCGTTTCCAAACCTGCCCTTTTCCAAGCTATCGGCAATATGCTCTATAGCTTCCATTGGAGCATAGAACTGATTGTTTTTTCTGATTGCGTTAAAAGACGTATCGTCAATAACTCCTGCATCATGTAGCATATCTAATAATTCATCGCCTGCTTTTCTTAATTGGACTGCAGAGTCTTGCAGTGTTTTATAGCCTTCGTCTCCATACTTGGCAATCAACTCCTGATAGCCTTGCTCGACTTGCTCTGCTGTTCTTTTTCTAACTAAGCCTCTGCCTAATAATTCTTTTTCTCTATCCAAAACTAAAAGCGTTGCTAAATCGTCTTGTCTCGCAACTTCTCTCTTTAATACTGGAGCTATACTTCTATCCAAAAATGCCTCAACCTTACCCGAAGTACCAGCCAAAAGTCTCATTTTTCTATAAGGATTTTGCTCGGCAGAAAGTTGCTTGGCTGCCTGATTTACAAAGTCATACACGGGAGTAAGCCTGTCCACCAGCTGCGTTCTTACACGCTGTCCTAGCGATCCTTTTACTGTCTTCTCGACTGCCTCTCTTGCTTTCCTGCCTCCCTCGAAGCCTCCCTTGATTTCTTCTATCACGCTCGTTGGTTTTGCAGGCATCAGGTTTGGTATTTCTGGCTCTTTGAATACAGGAGTTTCTTTTACTGACTTAAATAAGGCAGGTGGCGATATTTCAAGTATACCTTCTAATCCAACAATTTCTTTACCATATTTTTTAATAGCTTCTTTAGAAGATAATATATTTACTTCAATATCTTGTTTCCCTAATTTTATTGCTTCCGCAACTCTATGATGTCCATTTAATACAAGAGGTCCATCTCCTGTTTGTACTATATCAATTGATCCTTTTGTAAAAGACTTACTACCTGATGCTAATTCAAAACCCTCCTCTTCTAGTGGTTGTAATTGTTTGATAGGTATTCGTGTTTTCACTGTTTGTTTAAATAAAGAGGGTTTAACCCCGCCAGTGGTAGGTTGTGGGAGAGGGGATACATTCCCTTCTGTCCCCTTTTGTGCCTTTATATCCCCACGACCAGCCTCAATATCTCTTATTTGACTTTTTAATTGGTCTATTCTATCGCTTATTTGTCCAGCTTTTGTTCTTGTAAATGCTTCTTCTCCCTTTATTGATGGATTATAATTACCTAATATTTCTCCTGCTTTTGGAGCTTGGGTCTCTAATTTCGTAAGTTGTTGTTTTAATCCTAATAGTTCTTGTTGTTGTTTGGGATAATAAGTTCGGTAAGTTGCATTTCCTAGTCCTTGTTTTTCTTGAAAGAAGTTAAACTTATCAAAAAAAGCATTATTGGTAATTTTATTAGCTGAAAATGCTTTACCTGTTTCGTCTGCGTAATCTTTTAATGTATTTATTAGCTTAGTTCCTAATCCCGTTCCTGTTTTATCAGCCTTAATATAGTTAAATGCTACTTGCTGAGGTGTTTCCCCTAGTTCAACATAAATAGAATTGCCGTCTTTGGTTATAAACTTAACACCGTCTCCGCTTTTTTCCACTTTTGCTCCTAATTTATTGGCTACAAAGCTCTCTGCCGTGTCGTATAATCCAGCTTCTACGACTGCCTTCTTAACAGGTGCGACTTTTTCCACAGCTTTTATAATCGGCGCAACTTCCTTGACTACTGTCTTTGCGCCTGTCTTGACTGTCTGTTTTATCCCTTGCTTTAGGGCTTGCTTGCCCGGACCGCCAAAGGGCGTAACGTCCAACGCTCCCATAAATAACGATCCAACACCAGCCAAAGGAAGACCATACTTTTCTGACAGACCAGTTTTTTCTTTTAGAAAAGTTGCACCCTTCTTGGCTTCCTCTGGATGAGAGACAATCGGTTCTTCACCAAAGAAAAACTTCTCTCCCTTAGAAGTAGGAACAAAGGGCTTGGTGTCTTTTGATATCGTCTGCGCAAGTCTTACTCCCTCTCTCTGGGGTGCGCGAACAGTTGCCAACGCCACGTCCTTTGCAAACTTGGCAGTTTCTCCTATTGTCGGAGAAGGTGTTTTTATTATAGAGATGGGACTCTTGAAAAGAGAAAGAGGCTGCTTTGCGATATTCGAGAACAGACTGCTAGCAGCTTGTTTTACAGGTTGAAACAGCCTTTGTGCTGCACCTGCCAAACTAGGGCTGGAACTCCCGCTCATCCTGGACGATGGAGCCACCGCAGGTCTCGTAGGCACAGACACAGGCTTAGGAGTGGGTGGGAGTGGGCGAGAGAGGGTAGGAGTGGGTTTAACAATGTTCTTTTGGGGAATAGGCGCAACAATTCTAGGCGCAGGCTTGGGTGCAAAAACTGACTGCACCTTTTTCTTTGCGTCTTCCAGAAACCTTTGTGCAAAATCAAATAATCCCATAATTTTATTATACTCCTATGTTGCTATTAGTCCATGAGTCCTTAGTCTAGCCAATAACGTATTGATTGCAGTTCTTGCCTCAGCATCTATTGTCGCTCCTCCCGAAGCATCCGCAACAGCAGCTCCTTGCGCTCCTACAACTTGAATAGCAGATACACTTAGAGTAGTGACGGTTGCAGCGCCTAATACAGGTGTTACCAGAGTAGGTGAGGTTGAAAGAACATTATTACCGCTACCAGTAGATGATGTAACGCCAGTCCCACCATTTGCTACTGGTAGAGTTCCTGATACTCCATTAGCCAAATTCACCAACGCCCATGCAGGATTGTTACTTGTTCCTGTGTTGGAAAGATAACGTGTAGCATTAGCATCTTTAGCTAGTTTTGCCAGCGTGTTGGCTGCAGAACTATAAAGTATGTCTCCTTGGGTATAGGTTTCTATTCCTGTTCCGCCTTCCAAGACTGTTAAAGAAAGCTCATCTCCACCACCAACTAAGTGTCTTGTTGCATGCTCTCGCGCGTGATGCTGATCTATAGTTACGTTACTCAAGAGAGCATGAGAGGTACCAGCTGGAACGTCCTCCACCGAAATTGCAGGCTGATCTATATCATTGTGATAATGAACCTCTGGCAATTCCTCGTCTTCTTTTATTGCGCTTCTGACTACTTTATAATTTTCTGGCATAGTTTTCTCCTAGAAAAAATTACGTGTATTGAATGAAACAACTCCTGATAGAAGGTCTGGCGAAGTAGTACCGGAAGTCTTGAGATCAACGCGCCACTGAATTTCTTTCCATCTAGTCATTGGAGTTATTGGATAGCGTACCTCTGTATCGTCATCTGTGCTTGCAGTCCCGAGAGTTGTCCATGTCGAAGCTCTGTCTCTTCTGTAATAAAAGTCAATCGTCTCATTAGCAGACAAAGGTTTGAAAGTAAACTTAATCAAATCTGTCTCCTTCTCCACGTAAGGATCTCCATCGTCAAATATTAAAGAGTGATAGATTGCCGTTGTGTAAGGCGAGGTTCCGCTTATTTTATCAATTCCGTTGGTGGCTGTGGTGTCTTCCCAGCCAATATATAGCTCGTTGGGTCCTACGGATTGAACCGAGCCAATTTTTAGCGTAGTACCTGTGGTAGTTCCAGTAGAAATAATGTGATCTATGTTTAACCCTCTTGGATAATTCTTGCTGGTTCTCCCGTAGGAAAGCAGTCCCTGCACCAAAGTGGATGAATCTGTCTTACCTGCCATGCCTATAATCAAATTACCCCTATGTGAGTGCATTGCACCTGGAAAGACCTCCAAGTATTGACTGGCAGTTAAATCCAGCGTAAGCTGACGCATTCGGATAACCTGCCCTGTGTAGACGTAAAGATTGCCCACCGATCCAGCTACAAAGTAGAGATTATTATCAATAGAGTGCATTGCGTTAACTCCACCCTCGTTTACCTCAAAGAAGTTTGTAACTGATGTATCCGTTCCATTCCAAAACCACAAAAAGCCCTTCTCGAAATCATACACGTTAGTACCCTGCCAGCCTCCCATCACTAAGTCCTCTCCCAAGACTGCCATTGCTCGAATCTTCCAGCCTACAGGTAAAGTAATTTTATTATACGTCCAAGTAGAGTCGTTCCATTCTCCCAAAAAGCGACCATTAGCAAAATACAAGTTTCCCAGGAACTCCACAATGGGTCCATGGATTGTTTCCGACTGCACGTTAGCAGTCTGCCAAGCCTGAGTAAGTGTAGGAGTGCCAGAAAGCACGCCATACCTAGATAATGCAGAAGTTTTACGCAAATAAACATAGTCGTTCCAGATGCGCATACCTTGTCCTGCTGCAGTGGTGGGAGTTGTCAGAGCCGACCAAGTGCCTGCATTCTCCGAGTAAAAGTTTCCATCGTCTCCGTAGGCGTACGTTCTATCATTTGTAGCATCATGTTCAATCCACTTGGGAAGGTCTGTAATAACTGTACCGGAATCTTTGGTAGTCTTTACGTTCACGCCCAAGGCGTTCAGGTCGGTCTTGTAATCCAACCTATCACCATACAAGAAGGAGCCTTTTGAGCCTTCTTTTGGCGCTTCTGACATTCCACCATAGAAACGATCCGTGACCCATAATTTTTTAGCCATCTATGACCCTCCCCAAAATTCCTCGCTATCGTCCCAATTAAGAGTGGGTTCATCCCATCTATTTGCTCCATAGGCTGTAGGAATAGGACGACGACCAACTCTCATTGGATTTAAGATTTGACTGCGTGTACGCTTGCTATAGGCATTAAAAAAATCTTTCTTTCCCTTGTCGTACAGAGCCTGATAGTAAGCTGCCTGATCTATTTCTTTTTTCATCATCCAGTATTGAGCAACCGGCTGATAATACAAAAGATTGTGGTAGTCTTCTGGAATAAGAGGAATCTCTCCGATTGTATAAGCAGCTGCAGAAGCTGTAGCTTCTTGATATGATTTTTTTAAGGTCAGTGCGGTATCGGAAACACGAGCAGAAATCTCATACCATCTTGCTCCTGTGTTAATCTTAAAATATCTACCTACAAAGGCTACTGTCCAAACCGCTGCAGCACTAGTTAAAGCTGTAGCTCCATTAGTGATCGAAGCTGTACTTGTAGTGTAGTCGGCATATTGCATATCTACCACTCTTTTAACGTAGTGAATTGTTCCAAGATTAGAAGCAGTAGTTGTACCAAATATGGGATAGATTTCAAAAGTATCACCTGTAATGTGATAGTGCGTTGGATAACTTGACGTCTGGGTATCTCTAAACATTTGCAATTTTTGCCATTCCTCATGCGAGGCTACCTCCTCCAAAACATAATGAACATCATCAACGTCAACTCTAATCGCAATTGCCCGTCCAAAGTTGTAAGGCAAGTTATAACTGTAAGTATTGGCGGTGGGAGTAAAGGTTGCCGTAGTTTCCGCAAAGTACCAGTCATGCAAAGCCAAAAGTTCTTTGTAGGTATCGTTAATACGGTTTTTGCCAATGGTAAGATTAGGGGCGGTTGTGTCGCTTGTATGGTCTTGGTAGTTTGTGTATAAATCCTGAAAAGTTTGTGCCATATTAAAATAGAGCTAAAAATCCTCCTCCTGGTACTGAATGTGTTACAGTCAAAGTCGGATCATTAGTTGTTCCTGCTGCTTCTGCCTGCTGTCCATCTAATCTCGCATCAGCAGCCGATGCCCACGTTCCCCCAAAACTATTATCAACATCCCAATCCGCTCTAAAAGCCCATTTGGTAATTCCAGTTTTTGAGATATTAGTTAATCCGCTTCCATTAACAGTCCACGTAAATACTGCCGCAGGTGTTAAATCGGCAAGATTTCTTGATCCAAAAGAAGTTCCCCCAAAATTTGCCACCGCAAAGTCTCCAGCCACAATTGCCGTATTACTGGCGGGACTCGAAGTTGTGATCTGCACAGCAGGAGTGCCGCCTAACGTGTTCGCAATACCATCAGATTTAGCGTCCAAAGTTGCAGAATCTATATTATCTCCATCAGGAATAGCGGAAGCGTCATATAACATAACGAAACGCCTTATAGCCTGGAATTGGTTGGTTGTGGTGCTTGCCTGAACACGGGTAAATGATATACCCGCAGTTGAGTCATCCGCACTCGTGCCTGCACCTCCACGAATAGTCGCAAAGATTTCATCTACAACGGATCGTTCAGTAAATCCGTCAACTGTAGTAGTTTCGGGATTGGGATCAGGACGTGCTATAGTTGTTGCGGCATAATGCGGGAACCATTTAAAAATTTCTTTATAATCACTTAAATATTCTTCTCTTTTCAAAAGACCTAATTGTCCAAGAAAAAAATTCTCTGCTTCTTCTAAATCTCGTAAAAACACTGCTGCTTTATCAAGGTAATATAAAGCAGGATAAAGTTTGGGTGAGTAAATGGCTCTAGGAGTGATAACTGTTTTTCTTTGCCAAAGTTTTTTTGATATTCTTTGAGGCTTTGTTTGGTATCCGTTGGGAAGAAGAAGCCCTAACTCCTCTTGGGGCATTTTTAGAGTCTTGTCTATTACATAATCACGAAAAAGCTGGTGCTTCGTTAAAGAAGTTATAAGAGGTGCGTATTTTCTAAATAGAGATTTAGGATTGTTTTTATAACAAAGTTCCATATTAAGCCTCCGCTTGGACTGCTACTGCATCCCATTTAGTATCTGCCGTGTTATAAATTAGCCCGACATAATGGGTTTTACTTGCAACAGTTGTTGTGGGGAGTGTTACTCCTATTGCTCTGTAGATTGCATTCCATGTCAAAGCACGTCCAGTTCCGTTGTCTTTAAATCTTAGAATTAACTTTTGTCCGCTTGTGGGAGTACCGGATGGAGCAGCAATTGTTGCAGCCTGCGCAAGAGCTGTAACTGTGTACATATCGCTATCGTCACCTGTTGGGGTAATTGTCGCCGCGTCAGCTACAGTTCCTACTCTTTGGGTAATCCGTTTGTTTGTAAGAGTATCAGTCGTTGCTTTACCAACTAAAGTATCCGTTGAAGTTGGAAGTGTAAGAGTTCCAGTATTTACTATTGTCGCAATAACAGGAGCCGTTAGAGTTTTGTTGGTTAAGGTTTGAGTATCGGTTGTGCCGACAATCGTACCTGCAGGAAATGTTTTATCTGTTGCACCCTGAGCTGCTGTATGTGTATGTCCGGGATTAGCAGAAGAAGCATTTTTAAGAAGATAATCAAGTGAGGTTGTTACTGCCGATGAGTCAATACCCAGCTTGGTTTGAATCGCCTCGATAGTATCGTCTTCAACTAAATGGTGAGCGACATGGGAAGGAGAATTAAGAGACTGAGTTGCTGTTCCACGTGTCGCATCCAAATCCTGCAGGCTGACGGGAAAATTAGTTGCCATGAATTATTACCTCCTCAAGTCTTCCGTTTTTATCTCTAGTTCCTTCTCTTGATAATTCCCATCCTAGTATTTTGTGGCATGGTTTACAAAATGTTCTTCCATTATTTACATCAAATCGTAAATCAGGATATAAGCTAAAAGGTTTAATGTGGTCGGCTTCTAAATATCCGCCTACTTGTCCGCATCCTTGACAAGTATATAAATCTCTTTCAAAGACTTTTGTTCTCCATTCTTCGTATTCAAGGGATTCTCTTATCATTTTATGGATTGGTGTAACTCCACCTTTCCATTTCCAGTTTTTATCACCTAACATCCAAGGTTTAGATTTTCCTTTTGAAGTAAGACTCATTTTTAACTTAGTTTCTTCGGAATGTTTTTTACCAATCCAAATAGTATGTCCTTTAAAAAAATTAGTCTTTTTCCCTTTATGAGCTTCGCTAAGTTTCTTTTTAGATTCTAAAGTATGATGTTTGCCTTTAAATAGAGAAGTCTGCCCCCTTTTAAAAGGTGCTAGAGGAATGTGTCCTTTTTGAAATTGACCTTTGTTTATAACTTTCGCCATAATTCATATTAGTATTGACTCGTACTAGGTTTTTCTTTCTTTTTCTGCTCGCTTGATTGCATAAATCTGCCTGCTGCACGCACCAAACTACCTTGCTTAGATTTGTTTTTCATCCTCTTTGCAAAGTCTCCTGCTCCTTCGTTTGGATAAGCTGTAAATTCTGGCATATTAAATCTGAGTTCCTGCTGCTACCACGTTTCCTGCAACGTCAATGTCTGCTGCGTTTTTTCCATAGCTTACAGGTCTCCAAAGGCAGATATAATAAATATTCCCAGATGTAATATCGGCAGTTGCTACAGTCTCGATGATATCTAATCCGTTTGCAATCACAAATGGTCCAGTGACAGAAGATAAAGCTACTGTACCAATAACTTGAGTAGCAGAAACGTAAATACCATTAGCATCAATTTCTGTAGCTGTTTCTAAAGCTAAAAGAGCTGCTGTATTTCCTGTTACTCCTACTGATACTGTAGCTGTAGCTCCTGCCAAATCAACAGTACAAACTCCCCATAGTCTAACTATTACATCTCCTGTAACTGTAAAAAGAGTATAAGGAGTACCTGTGCCGTCCTTGTCTCCTCTATCATTAGCCGTAGCTCCGGCAAAAGCAGGCGGTCTGCTAACTGTTACGTTATAAGAATCTAAACTTGAGAATGGTCTTGAGCTTCCGTCGTATATCATTCTGGTGCACCTCCTCCATTATCTGCATTACTTTTATTAGCTTGCAAAATATCGTTGTACTTGCCTAGCTGCTTTTCCACTGTAGAGATGTCCAATATTCCTGTCTCAATGAACTCTTTAACCAAGTCGCTTTCCGTTGCACCCTCTGCAATTCTTTTTTCCAATTCTTCAATCTCCGCAATTTTGTCAACGTTTCCATCTTCTCCCTTTTTACGCGCTGCAATTTGCTCCATTGTGTTAAGATGTTTTATTTCTAATTGCTTGAGTTCAGATGCCTCCTTTGCCTGCGCTGCGTTTAGTTTAACTCCTGCATCAACCTGCAGTTCGTATTCCTTGAGTTTGGCTTCCCTGTCCTTGTTAAAACCGGAAAGTGTAGTTGCGATGCTGTCAATCTGGCTCTTAAAGCCTTCGCCTTCTACTCCAAACTGCTCCTGCGCGCCTTTTAGTCTATACTCCAAAGGTTCTGCTCCCCTCGTTTCCTGCTCGCGCTGTATATCTAGAATCTTGTCCAAGAGTTCATAAGCTCGTTGCAGGCCTACGCGCTCCTGCTCCTTTGCTCCTGTAACTTTCAAGAGCTGTTCTCTGATTGGCCGTTCTTCCTGTGATCTAATTCTTCTCTCGGCTGCTGCCGTAAGCATTCCGCTTTCTTTTCTTCGCGCAATGTCTTCTGTAGGTATACTCTCGAGCTGTCCACCCAACTTGGTTGCTTCTCCTTCTAAAGTTGCAAGCTGTGCCTGTTTAGTTGTAATTCCTTGCTTTCCCATCTCCTCTTGGAAGAGCTCATTTATTGGTCTTCTGCTTTTAAGATAGTTCTCGACGTCTGATCTTAAAGGAGTAATAAGCTCGCCAAAGCGCGCTTGTTTTTCTTGTTGTACTCTTTCCTTTTCTTCTGCTGCTTCTCTGGCTGCGTCTTCTGCGGAAGGCACACCATAGTCACTAACGGAAGGAATTTCGAACTGTGGAGCTTGGGGCTGTGGTGTCTGCACTGACGGGGTTGGCGTGGTAGGAGTTACTGCCGTTGTCGGTCTTGGTGCTGGCGGTTGTATCCTAGGCGGTGGGGTTTTCTTTTCCTCTTTCTTTTTAGGCGGTTCTTGAGCTTTTGGTTTACCACCAATAATATTACTACCACCTTGTGCAGTAGTAGGTTTATTTAAGAAACGACCAACCGCTTCGGTAAGTCCAAATTCTGGTAATCCCCACGACCCTATTCTTATTGCCATATTAGTTTCCTCTATAAATTGGTACTTGACATAGTTCTATTTCTATGATATAATAGTGTTATGAAAAAATTGTTAATCAAAATTTTAATTGTAATAATTCTTGCAACTATTCTTTTACTTGCAACTACTTTGTTTTCTGGCGAGCATTTCTGCTTTCCAGGAATCATTGATAAAGGTCCGGGTACCTTCGGTTGCTTCTATTCAGAATAACCCCTTTTACTAAAAAGAGCCTCCAACTATAAATAGTCTTTAGCTCGTTCGTGTGCTATACGATTTATTAAATTGTTAAACTGCTGCAACCTGTACTAGTTGACTGTGATTCGACTTACTCAATAATTCAACAATTTCTTCTTTTGCCATATCTGGAGTTACAGATATTCCTGCTTCTTCCGCCATCTCCGCCAAAATCTCCCTAGTTGTACTCATGCTTGGCGTAGTTGGTTCAACTGGTGCTTCTTTAGGTGCTTCGTCTTTTGGAGTCTTCTTTATTTCTTTAGCCATGCTCTGTACCATCTCGGTAAGATTTTGCACCTGCTCTTGCAGGGTCTTTACGTCCGTGCTGACCTGCAACGTAGCTCCAACTTCTGGCTCTTCCCCCTCTGGTATTGGAACAGGCTTGTCTGCCAACTCTCCAATTGCCTTACGCATCAAGCCAATGCGACCCTCTACTGTAATAATATATTTCTTTCCATCTGCACCCAAGGACTCACCAAAGGTTTCCTGATCATTGGGATTGCGACCTACGTTTCTGATACCTTTTAGAAGTTCTTTGTCTGCCAGTTGCTTGGCTAGAAGCTTGAGCATGTAGTGTTTGTCAGGATCGAACTCGCGGATTTCCCCCGGAGCAAAGAGATAGTCAATGCCTCCATACCTTCCGGTAAAAGGCTCGTTGGTGAAGTTTGTAAATGAGTATCTGTCTGCCATAGGTTAATGGTAACAAATTCTAGACTATTGTCAAGTCCCAATCAATTCCTTGATGCTTGGTCTAAAAACTTTCTTTTAGTAGCAGAAAAAGGTTTATGGACAACTAAAATTTTCTTGTAACCTATGACATTAGACCAAGCATAAAAGAATTGATAACCTATATTGTCCCTCTTCCTTCGCAGGTAGGACAAATTGTTTTCTCGTCTAGAAGTCCAGGCTTGACTCCACCCTTGCCTGTAAACTGACTCTTTCCACCTTCGTTTACGGTAAGCGTACAGTCAGGACAAGATTCAGTTACCTTTTCTTCAACCGGAGCTTCTGTTGTTGATTTTGTAGTTTCTGGTTTTTCTTTCTTGACTTTCTTTGCAGCCTTGATAAGAGCTATTAGCTCTATTTTATTAACACCTACCTTGACTTTCATTCCAAGTTTCTTGGCTTCCTTTTTTAGATCGTTATAAGATTTTTCTTCTTTAGCCATAGGTTTATTCTAGCTTTATGCTAGGTATGCACCATCTTCACAGGGCGCCCAGATACAGTAATAATCAATCTGACCTCCTGTAATGCTTGCTGTTGCTACATATTCTAGAATGTCAAAACCATCGTTGAGAGCTATAGGTGCACCTGATTGAGCAGTAGGAGCCACCCCGACTGCCTGAGTTGCACTAACATAAATATTCCCATCAAGAATTTCTGTTGCTGTTTCCAACGCAAGAATGCCTGCCGTGTTTCCTGTTACTCCCACTGACACAGTGGCTGTAGCTCCTGTAAGTGTTGTGTTACAAACACCCCAAAAGTCTCGAATGATAACGTCTCCTGTTACTGTAAAGACTGTGTGGGGATCATCCGTACCAGCATCGTTTCCGTGAGCATTGGCTGTGCCTCCTGCAAAGGCTGAGTCTGCAAGTCTTCCCAATCTCCACTCAATTGGTCCAGCATTTCCAGCTACTGGAACACGGTAGGCTTTCCTATCCAATCCTCTGGCAAGCGTGTTTCCGCCTCCATCAAGAAGCGATCCCATGTTAAAGATTGCGTTGTCAAGAATGGTTGCGCCTACTGCAAGTGAGACTCCTCTTGTACCAGATATAATTCCAGTGTCAGCCTGTGCAAAGTCAACAACTATTCCGGCTGTGGTGTCGGAGTTGTAGATAACGTTGTTTATAACCTTTACATTGGTGGAAGCTGCTGTCTCGGAATCTATTGGACCCTCTGTAAAGTCCCCATAGAAGTAGTTGCCTTCGATTCTAATATCGTCAGAATCGTTTAAGAAGATACCTTCGTTAGTTCCAGCTGTGTCCTCGGCAATAAAGTCGCAACCCAAAATCTTAACCCTGGCAAAAGTTGCAGGATCAACCATTCTGACAAAGTCGTCTCCAGTTTCGTCCCAGTTCATTTCGCAGTTAATCAGCTGACAACCTACTGCGTCGATGTTTATTCCTACTGTAACTGCCGAGATTGAGGAAACAAGACTAACATTTTCAAGAGTACAATTTGCAGTATCCATTTCGATTGTTCCTGCGGTAGCTGTCCAAGTAAGAACTGGTCTTGCGCGTCCAACTCCATACCCAACAACGCGTACTCCTGCATCCTTGTAGACCATAGAGGTTGATAGAGAGATGTTTTCTGCATGTCCTGGAAGAGCAACAATAATATCTCCTTTGGTGGCTCTAACACCTGTAAGACCAAGAGCCTGCTCAATAGTTGCCATTGGCTTGTCTGGTCTGTCTCCCGGATTTACAGAAGAACCTGTTACGGAGTCAACATAGAAGATATCGCCAGTAGTTTGCATTCCGCCACCTTCAAGGTCGCGAAGTCTATACTGCGCTTGCTTATATTTTATTGCTGGTGCGTAATCTGCGTAATCTGCTTTTGGCATAATTTTATTACCTTCCTGAATAACTCGTCAAAGGCTATGCCTATGAACTTGTCATAGGTTTATGGTAATTTCAAGAAACAAGGTTGTACTTCTGCTGTTACTCCCAAGATTCCTGCTGTTCCGATACTTTCAAGTAAAGTTACCTGTTTTGTTACGCATCCGGCAGTAGTTGTAGAAGGAGACAATGACTCTCCTACTGCTGCAACTGTTACGTCCGATAAAACTCCAAACTGTCCCTCTACACCAATCCAGCAGAAAGCATCTATTGCTGCTGCTGTAAGAGCAACTCCTACTGTGATACCGGTTCTTGTAGTTGGGCTTACGATAACTCCGTCATAAGGATTCTTTGTAACAGTAACCTTTGAGGAAGTTGTTAAGGCTGTTAGGATTCTTTCTTCGATGTTGAACGTGCAGACTCCTGATGCTGCCGTTACGTCGTGAGACTTAACTATAAAGTTCTGTCCGATACCCGGAGTTACGCCAACTACCAGCGTGCCTTCTACAAACTGATTGGCTGTGGTAGCTACAGAACCTAGAGTAACTTCCATTGTCTCGGCATCCAGTGCTGCTGCTGCCTGAACTGCCATGTCTGTATATGCTGTATCTCGTGCTGGAGCTTGTAAGAGATTTCCTTTAACAAGAGCTACTGCTCCTGCTTGCGCATAGCGGTATCTTCGACCATGTCCATCATATCCAATTATTCCCAAGCCATGATCCTGTGTCGTCTTGGTGTCCATCGGGTCTATTCCGTATATTGCTGGTAATCCTGTTAGTTTTGCCATATATTTTTAGCCGTTTATTCCGGTTAATCTTCCTTGAAATCTTGGGTTTGGACTTATAAGCTGTCCGCCTGTCTTGAAAAATCCAACTTCTGCATCTTGTGAGGTAGGCTCTTTCAAACCGCTCCAATAGAACTTAAATGATTTGCTAGGTGCTTTCTTATATGGACCGTCTATTGTAGAAGTTCCAAGAGGAACCTGTGTCCAGCGCGCTGATGGAAGAGAGTACCATGCCAAGTAATCCTCGTTAAGCATGAACATATTCTGTGCAGGACATTTCTCGTCTTTAACCATTGGCATGCCCCCAAACCAGAGGTAGTCAAATCCAATGTCCCCTCGCAAGGCTTGCTTGGAAGCTACAACTCCATCTGCTGTTGCCTGTGGGTATCCGCTTATATCAATGTTGTGTCTAACTGTAGGCTGGAGAAGTCCCTCGTAGAATCCCCAAACTGCCTTTGTGGTAACACCAAGATTAGGACCAATGTTTCCTGCCGAGGCATCATTCATTAAGGTTCGCATAATAGAAGTAGTAAGAGTTCCGCCAGAAGCGTTTCTTTGTCCGCTTAGACCTGTGTAAGTGCTTCTTGAGGCTCCCCCATAGGTTGTTACGTCTGTTGCATCGTCGGAAATGTCTAGAATCGAGAGAGGAAGCTTGCCAGCTTGCAATGTGTAGAAGGCATCCCCGACTGTGTCAGCCATGCTTTGCTGTGCCCATTCCATTTCTGTAGTTAGAAGCTTTATAACTCCTGCTTGAGTGTTGTTTACATCCATATCAGTTCCGGCCAATACAACCGAGTGAGAATACCATCGTGGCTCGAAGGAAAGTAGAATTCTTGTATTAACTCTTGTAGTTGAGAGAGTATCCATTCCGTCATACCACTGACCAGAAGTGTTTTTACGATAAGCAAAAGGGAATTTCATTGTTTCTCCTGACCATCTCTTGGAGTTCATAAGCATTCTGTGGGTAAAGAAGTTGCCTCCCAAAACGCCATCAGCAACCTGTGGTGCTAGGCTGTGTAGTGTTAACGATTGTAAATAAGCGTCAAATGTTGCCATATTCTAGTAACCTAATCTTGCCATTTCTCTGTCCAGTATTGCGTCAAAGTTTGGTTCCTGCGTTCTGCGTTCTGCGTATGTCTTCTCTCTTGTTCCCGGTTCTGCTGACTTCCTGCTTGAACCAACTTTTGCCTCTGTCGCTTTCTTAATTCCTTCTTCTTCGCCTTCCTCTTGCGCTTTTCTTATCTCATCGCCCAGTCTGCCCCAGAGGGCTACTGCTGCGTCTTTGTCTTCTAGTTTATAGTCTGCAATTAGTTTGGCGAATCTGCGTTTGTCGTCTTCGTCTTTTAGTATTCCGACAACTGTAAGTTCATCAAACCAATCTTTTAGTAAGTTATCTCCTGCCTCTACTTCTTTCTTTGTCTCTGCGTCAGCTTGTTGGAGTTCTGCAAGAAACTCTCTCTTAGCTTGTGCAATTATTGCTCTTGCTGCCTTAGCATCATTTGGATTTGCAGGCGTCCAATCTCCAATTCTCGTTGCCTCGTCTTTCGGTTTGGTAAGCGCCTGTTCTAGCCTATCTAATCTTGCATTGAACTCTGTCTTACTTTCCCCGGATCGCTTTGCAATTTGTCTCTCAATGTACAACTGAACTGCTGGGTCTTGATGATAAGGAACTTTTTCTTCCTTTTTCTCTTCGACTTTGGTTTCTGGTGTTGGTTCGGCTTCACTGCCGTCAGCTATTTTTTCGATGGGCTTGTGTTCTTCTAAAGCTGTTATGGCTTCATCCGGAACTTGGTTTCCATCGTTCGGTCTAAATGGCATAGGTTTACGCCTAGTTTTTGCAGTCTGGCGAGGACTGATATATGCCCTATTAAAAAATAAAGGTGCTAGTCTTTCGACTGTCCACCTTTTATCTGCATCCTAACTTTATATAGTATTGAAATGGTTGTCAATTCTGTTTTCTCTAGTAGCTAAACGTGAAAGCTCCTCATGTGAAGTTTTTTTGTTAAAGTAAATTTGTCGGACTCTGGTAACACTAATTCCTAGTCCTATGCTAATTGCCTTAAAAGTTACACCAGCATTGTCTCTTAATCTTTTAATGACAATAATACGATCTACTTTCATACTTGGGCTGGCTGCTGATCTCCATAAATCATTTGTCTTTCTGCTAAAGCGTGCTGTGCATAGATAGCCTGTATCTGCGGATCGTACTGCGTGAACTCGTCAGAACCCATGAATGCTAACTCTGCCGAAACGTGTTCTGGGCTAGGCTGTATTCCGTCAAAGGGTGGAACTTCCTCTCCTGCTAGAAGTCTTTCTGTATGCTCTGTAGGTACAACTCCTGTCTGTGCAGGTACTGCGGAAGCTCCAGCCGAAGCCTGCCCTGCATCAACTGGAACTTGCGGAGTACCTGTGGATGTAGTAAACATTGGCGTCTCTGGTGCTGATCCGGGAACTACTGGAGGTATTGGTAATGCATCTGCTGGAGGAGGAACAGTTCCATCACCTTCTCCTTTTTCCGCTTTCTTCTGTGCATCTTTTTCTAACTCTTTCATTAAATCAGGAAATAGTTTTTCGGGATACTTCTTTTGCATAAACAATCTTTTGGCTGCCTCTCTAGGTTTCGGAAAGTCCATTCTCTCGAAGAATGTAATATCGTCAATCTTGTCTGCCTTTGCCAGCTCGATTGCATCTGCTCTCTGGGATTGCTTATCTGTAGGTAGTGTGCTTCCAGGCTTGACCATAATCTTGATGCCCTTTTTATTAGCTTCCTTCACCTCGTCAAACAACTTCCCTCCGTTCTTCTCTCCCAAAATTCTCTGGTAGTGTTTCTTCTCATACTTGATAAGCATCATCTGCATTTCCCAGTTGTAAAGCTCCGTAGTCAAGCGTTCCAGTCCTCGAACAGTTCCGTCAATTCTTCCGTAGTCTGCCTCTTTTGAAAGTTGATCCTGTCCCAAGGTAGGTTGACTGCTTTTCTCTCCACGAGTTGTAGAGTGAACACCCATAATATTATCCGAAGCATTCTCCAAGTGAACTTGATTCTCCTGAATTTGAGATGCAAGAGTTTTAGGCTGGACTCTAAATAAAGCTTTTGTAGGATCATTACCTTTTACTGCCAACTTCTGGTTTGGTGCTCCTGTATATTTGTAGAGTTCATCTCTATCTATGGACTCCTGCGCACCAACCAAGATTCCCTGATCTCTTGACGTATCGGTAATAATTCTCTGCATTAAATTGATTCCGTCTTGTATTGAAATTACCTGTGAAACTACAGACGTATCGTCCCAGATGTGTTTGCCCAAGTTCTGCGAGTTGAGAAACATAAAGGGCTTTTTCGAGTAATCAAAGTGGTTGGCTTCTTTATCAAACTCTTTATCCTTTGTCCACTTTATATATGGATTGAGTTTCTTCTGCAGAATAACATTCTGCATTTTCCAAACTACAAATCCTCCGTCTTCTGGCCAGAACTCCCAAAAGCCAATAGGAGTACCTTTCATCTGATTAGTAGGTTGAGTACCAGGAAACAGGTTAGCCAACAAATCATTCTCCTTATCAGGAAACATTTCAATCAATTCTTTTAGAGGCTTCTCGATGTATTGTGCAACCCACACGTCCTCGTTAAAATATCCGTCGGAAGAAATGATCAGCTTATGAGGATGAATATACTCAATAAAGAAATCGTCAAGACTCTCGTCCCAGATAATCTTTAATGCGCCCAACTTATACAGAAGAAGGTGGCGCGAGACCATCTCGAACATCTCCTGCTGTGGTCTGTCCTCGTCATTGTATTTGTCCAAGAAGACATTGTTTAGTCTATCGGTAAAGTCCCTAGATTTCTCGTCATCCTCTTGAGTATCATCAGCTATTGAGATTACTGGCTCTGCAGGCTTAGAGGTTATAATCGGGACCATTGTTTCAACTCCCATGTAGATTCGATTCTGTATTATTTTAGACTGATGCCAATAGAGATCAATTCCTTCGAGGTGGTTGGGCATCCAATAGCGCTCGTTTTTCTTGCCTTCCGTCTTGAACTTTTCCCACTCGTCAGAGGCGATATTGAACTTGTTGTTTATCATTGTAACAAGCTCGGAGTCAGGAGTATCTATCGTCCAAAAGTCTTGAACTTCTCCGACGCCTTCGTGTTTTATATCGTCTGTAGGCATATATTGTTAGTATACACCTTCTTCTGCTAATTCAATCATACACATTTTAGTAACTATGTCAAGCGGTACAACTATGCATTCCTCCAATCCTTGGGAAAATCTTCGGGATGCTCAACGATGAAGCCTTCTGCTTTTAATGGAAGTACGCGCAAGTCCTCTTTATGCTCACGATCTGGCGCCCATTTAGCAGACTCTATAAATTCTCCTGCAATCTGGTTACAAATTGCCAAAGCCATAATCAAGTCAGAGAACCTTCCGCTCTCCGGTCTTGGTTCGTTAGTACGCTCGTTTATCACAAAGGTAAGCATCTCGCTTAAAATCTCCTCGTCATAGACCTTGAGTCCCTTGTTCTTGAGTTTAAGAGCAAGATCATCCAGCATCTTGCGTCTATTAGCTGCGCTGGTTACAAAACCTATGCGTTCCTCCACCTTTGCCATTACCCTATCAAAAGTCTTCTGCTTATAGAGCTTGTCTGATGGATAATCAAAGTCCTGCAGCTTGGCGATTGTAGCCTGCCCCATGTTGCGTTCCACTGCGAGGAGAGGAAACGAACCAGTCTTCTTCTTAACGTACAAACCCATGTTGTAGAGTTCGTACCCAAACTGCGAGCTACCCACGCGAGCATGGAAAGTAAAAGGCGTGTCGTTAAACTGCTGGGAGATTGCCACGGCAGCACAATAGCTAATGCCTTCTCCCGGATCAGCACCAACTACAATAGACTCTTTAACTTGCAGGTTTCGGTACAACTTGAACATCTTTTTTCTCCGGTACGGTTGGTACCAATACAAATACACTTAAAAGACCCAACCTTGTACAACGTGTATTATTACAATAGTACGTGTTTTTTAAGTTAGATTCTATAACTGGTTTCTCGCAAACTATACAAAGATTCACTCTTAAGCACCCCCTTCCCCTTGCTGTTTTGCTAGTTTTCTTGCTTTACGACAAGGCTTGCATCTCTTAGGTAGAGAAAAATTCTTGGACTTGAAGAATGCCTGCTCTTCGTCGGTTATCGTGAATGCCTCTCCACATTCAATACACTTATGTTCTAATACTGACATTTTTATTTCACCTCCTCTTTTATATGACTTGTCAAAATCTCGTAACCCAAGCTAGTAACCTTAACCATGTGCTCTGCCATTGCCGACTTCTTGCCGTCGTGCGTCTTGATCGTCCAGCCATCACTACCTCTTATTCCAGCAAAGTCGCGATAGGTCACGTGCGGCTCGATGCAGATAATCTGCCCTTCATAGAGCGTAGGAATGTTGGTTCGCTCCTTCTGCTTGTACCTATACTTGACCTTTCCATTAACATTTTTGTATTCCTCTTTTATCTGCTCCGTTCCAATTTCAAAGTTTGGAATAGTAGGCTCCATGTGCATTTGCTCACCAATTCCATGTCCATGAAGGTATCTATTAACAACATATCCATTCATCAATACAAGCCTCTCGATTGCCTTGCCTATCTCCGTAACCTTAATTCCCGGCTTGACTGCTTTTATTCCTTCGTATAAAGCCCGTCTTGTATATCTTAGCAATCGTTCGTCTGCATTACTAATAGTACCAATAGGAATAGTAAATCCTGCATCTCCGCACTTTCCGTCAACCATCACTCCACAGTCAATAGTCAGAAGGTCGCCATCCTTTAAGTCATAATCCTTTGGTATTCCGTGAGCAATTGTGTCGTTTACTCCCAAACAAAGAACAGAGGGAAACGGAACAGTAGCCCCATTTGGCTGGTAGCCTTTGTTAGCAGAGATTACGCCATACAAAGTCATTGTAGTCTCTGCGCTCCTTTCCAAGTCCAAGAGGTTAGCGCCTACTTTTGCTTTCTCTGCTACTGACTTTAGAACCGCTGATACAACGTCTTGTGGCGTCATACAACCTCCCCATACATATTTATATTACCACTAATCAGGGGCTTGCGCAAAACCTCGTCCTGCAGCCAGCCAATCGCATCGATGGGGAAGAACTTCGAGCCGGAGGAGATGAAGGCCTGCTCTGGCGTGTTGGGGTACTCCTGCCAAAACATCTCCTTGCTGGTAAATTCCTTTTCCTTTATAGCTAGCCATTCCTTTGAGTAAAACTGATCTGCCCCATAAAATACTGGTCGAAAGGTACTCTCACCCAACTTGGATTTTGCCCAAAGTTTTTGATAGTAATTGCCGTAACCATTAGCAGTAGACTCAATAAATATTTTACCCTTACCCTGCGATACCATCTGCAAAGCTCCCTCGATTGTCTCGGTGGCTGTTATTATATCGGTGTCCGGGAAATGTGCTCCCTCGCTAAAATGTAAATCCTGCACTGTCTCTGTTCTTAAAGCAACCTTGCTTCCTGCCGTACCAATCCAAAACTCCGCTCCATTCCACTTATTGCGTAAGTTGTTTTTGCTTACAATGTCGCAGATGTCCGTTAGCTTTCTGTTCTCCTTAATTGCGACACTTTCTATATAGAACTTGGCTCTGCTTAATAGTCTTTGTGTTTCTTCCATAGTATCGGCAATGCTTACGCATCCTATTGGATGTTCTGACATCAGGAAGTCTGTCGCAAATATTCCCAGAACCATTGCACTAAAACCTTCCTTGCGTCCTTTTAAGATAATCTCTCGTACACCTTCTAGTTCGTAACTATAGTGTTTGTAGAGATCAATCATATAATAATCTTGAACTGATCTAATCTGACCTTCTTGGAAGATATCGAAGTGGAAAGGCACAACCATCCCATCCTTGTTTTTAATTAAGAAGTTGTCCTCTATAAACGACTGGTACGATATGTTTTCTCCAAAGGCTTTCATTTTTGTTTACAATCAAATGCGTGTTGTTCGTCTTGTGGATTGACATCAACTCCAATAACTAACCCTTCTTTATTTCTGATAATCTTGTGGGATTGAAGCCAAATACAATATGCGCATTGTAAAGAAAAAGACTTGGAAAAAAATAGCCACTTTTTGCCATTTAAAATAAAATAATCTAATTTCCTAAATTTAATCATTTTATCGAATATCTCTTTGCCATTACCGCATTATTGAATACTCCTACATTTACTTGAATTGGAGGAGGCTCTGCTTTCTTGTCTCCAAACTCATCAGATTCTTTTCTTTCCAACCACCACTTTGCAGTTGCAACATCTTTATTCTTAATGATGTCATTTGTAACTACTTGTCCTGCTGCAATAGATACCAAATCCTTAGCACTCTGTATTCTGTTCGCAAACTTCTCATCCTCTTTTAGTCTTGCATAGAAAGCAGTTCTGCCGATTTTGGCGTATTGACAAGCTTTTCCATCACTTACACCTAGTTGCAAAATGCTTTCTAATTTACGAACAACCTCCTCTGTAATTATTGTTGGTCTGCCTTCTGGATTTGTTTGTAAATCTTTCATTTAATTAAAACCATTTTATACTTATTCCCATACAATGCCTCTGTTAATCTCCACTTGTATTGAAACAGCATCGTCTCGAAGCCCTTCACCTCGTGCAACTCCTCTGATCCGTCCGCCATTATGACCAAGAAGTCTACCAAGTAATCACAAATATGATACCCATTGACATCCAGCCTCAACCTGTACTGTGGAATATACTCCTTGACTACCTTTGCTTTTATCATCAGGTCCAAGTCCTGCGCATAGCCTGCCTCCTTCTTAGACATATAGAGCCTGCCGTTGTAGTCCATTCTCTTGGCTCCGTATTTGTTTCCGTATCTTACTCTAAACATATTTTATTTTATAATCCTTTACCTCCAAAGAATTTGTCTCTCATGTCTGGTTCTAAAATTGTAATTGTTTGATATAGTTTGATTTTCGGGTTAAAAATCACAAGACCAAAAACGATTAGATTGATTTGATAGGATATTTTGATACGAGTATTTTTACTTCTAGCCGTAAACCCGAAAAATGCCCTTGACAAGGTTTTTTTAGCCTCTTTTACGCTCAGATTTTTCAATTTTAGTGCATAGACATTCAAAAATAAAACCCATGAGACAATAGATATAGAGTGATTAGATTGCACTACCGCTCTAAAACCTACTTTGCTTCCGACAAAGAGGAGTAGGACTTGCACCTTTAAATATTGTCGGAGAAAGGAGTAACGAATATGCTTACCCCAATTCAACAGGAAAAGGTTAGCAGAATGGTAGATAAATTCCTTGAATTGACTACTCGCAAGTATCCTGAGTTTGCTACGGTCGATTGGCTGGAAAAGATAATGAGGAAAAGCGACTTGAGGAAGTATGGAAAAGAAGTCTTGGAACTTTCTATCCACTTGATGAGAGAAAGAAAACAATGAAAATCTATCAAGTCCGAGTAACCGCTTATATTCCCTATCCAATAGTTCGGGAGTACGCAGAGAAAGCAACAACTTTCGCAACTGCTGTAAGCCGAGCAATGAAAAGGTATAGGAAAGACCCAAGAGTGTTGAGAAAGAGGATTGAGAGAATGTCGGTACAAGCGACAAACGGAACAATCTTAGCTTAACACGATTTCCCCCATCTTGCAATAGGTGGGGGATTTTTTTGTTTAAGTTTTTCATTGCTGATTCAATATTTCTTCTACAGTAAGATTATCTCTTATTTTAGGTTTAGAAACATCTTTAATCTCTACCTCAAATAAAGTGTCGGAAGCAAACTTGCCAAGATCTAGAATATTAAAATCATCCGTAAGTAATCGAACCTCATATTGATTATCTAAAGAAACTAATTTAGTTTGCTTAACTTGCTTTAGTTCACACAGAAATTTCATAATGCCAGATTGTTTTTTGTTGTTCAGTCATACTTGAAAACTATTTTTCCTGTCGTTCCTTTATATCTTCTAACAATAATTAAATGCCGAATTTTAATTGCTAGATAACCTTCTCTTCCTATCAATCTTTTGACTCTCTTTGGCGTAAATCTCTGATAACCTTTCTTTGACCATCCCAACCTCTGCGTTGGAGAGGCTAGTTGTTCAGCCAAATCAAATGCTTGTCTATCAACAAATACTGTTTGTGTTTTCATTTTTTCTTCTCCTTAACTGGTTTTATTTTACTGCCTCCCTTTGCCTTACCTCTCTTCTCCGGGTCGCCATAGGCTTCCTCAAATAACTCGTTCTTAGTTCCGTCTGGATTCCAAGCCTGCAGTAGATCCTTTGCGTATTCACGTCTTTCAAAATCTTTGATGGATTCTGCTTCTATAGAAACGCCTACGAAAATCTTCCCGGCTCTTGGTAGCTTTTCCTTCTCTCCGCATTTTACGCACTTTCTTAAGTAAAAGTCGCGCGTAACTTCCAATGTTTCCATTGTGGAAAAGATGCCTAGCGAATGGTCGCAAGTCATTATAAAGCGATAGATTCTTTTAACTCTTTAAGTATTTTATTTACTCTAAAAAGTTTATTTGCTCTATTCTCAATTCTGTCTGGTAAGAATCCCGATTCTAACTCTCCTCCTAATTTTCCGTCTGGATCAACTGGCTTGGGCTGTATCACTGGACGCAACTTACTTACTAAGTCACTAATATTCTTGTTCAATATTTCAATTCCCTCATCCAATCTGTTTATTGCTCTCTCTGTTAGATTTACTTGAATTGGTTTTATGTTCTGACCAGTTTGCATAATGCTTGATGATTGATCTGCGTATTTATCCATTATATTACCTCCTTTCTATGCCACCCTTGCCGGCTGGCTTGTTGCTTGACTAGGTTTCTTGGGTTCTACATCTGCTGGCGTTTCCCACTTGCCCTCCCCGGGAGTAGTAACAAGACCTTCCTTGTATACTGTCTCGTTCCTATCTAAATTTTCCTGTCTTGGTGTAGGATTGCCGAGCCATCCGGGTCTGTCCAAGTTTTCCTTGATCTCCTCTTTTGGTTTTGTACTGATCCTTTTAAGGTCAAGGTTCATGCGCTCTTCCGGGGACAACCTCTCAAACTCCCCAAGCAATCCTTTATGCTCCTTCCATTCCTTATCGTATAGTTGCTTAACTTTTGTCAAACTATACAACCACGCAAGCATTAAGTACGGCGCTAAAAGTATACCGACAATAATAATTAAGAGTTCCATTTCTTTAACCTTTCTGTTATCTCATCTGCGCTCTTGCGCCCGATTCCTTTTATCTTAGCATAATCCTCCTGCTGGCCTTTCATCACCAACTGCTCAACTGTATTGATTCCTGCGGCACGCAAAGCCTTTTGTATCATTGTGTTTTCCACAAGGACAGATATGTCGGCTTTTAGATTATCGTTTGTTGTAGGCGATTGTGGAGCGTTTGGTGCAAGCTCGACTGGCGGATTTACAGGTGTTTGAGGCTGGATTAAAGTTAAATTTTTTTCCAAGGCATTTTGAAAGGCAACAGAAAATCTTTCTACATATTCTGGACTTTTAACTCCAATAGCAAAAAGTGCCGAGAGAGCAGCTTTTACCAAGGCACGAATAAATTGTGAATTATCCATTTTGTTCTTTTTCTTCTCTTTTTGGATCTGGTTTATCCGTTACTGTAGCTTCGGTTGTGAGGATCATTGAGGCTACACTCGAAGCATTTTGAATTGCAGATATTGTTACCTTTACCGGATCGACAATTCCTGCCTTCTTCATGTCAACATATTCGCCGGTTAATACGTTATATCCAATACCAAATTCTCTTTTAAGAACCTCATTTACCACAACCTTGCCATCTTCTCCTGCGTTCTCTACCAAGAGCCTGATAGGTTGGAGCAAGGCGCTCTTTAAGATTTCTGCACCTATACTTTCCTCTTTAGAGGGCAGGTTTGTCTTGAGTTTCTGTGCTACGTGAAGCAACGCTACTCCTCCTCCCGGAATAATACCCTCCTCCACGGCTGCGCGTGTTGCACCTATTGCATCCTTAACGCGCTCCATTCTTTCTCTATTTTCTGTGTCGGAGGCAGTACCCACCTTCACAACAGCCACTCCCGAGGTAAGTTTTGCAAGACGCTCCTTGTAGCGTTCCTTTACATATTCGTGATCTGCTTCCCTTAACTGTTCCTCGACCTGTGCTGCTCTAGCTTTTACCTTCTCCTTGATCTCGTTGAATTGTTCTACTGTAAGCATGTTTTCTCCTCTGCCGATTGTCAGTACAGTGGAGTCTTTTGTGGCTACCGCTTTCTCGGCTCTACCCAAGTCTGTAATCTGTGTGTCCTCAACCTTGCGTCCCTGCTCTTTGGTGATAAACGTACCACCTGTAAGAATGGCAATATCTTGCAAGCTATCTCTCTTGTACTCTGCAGAAGAAGGCGCAGACACAGGCAAAACGTTCAATACTCCTCTAGCAAAGTTATTAGACAAAATAGCCATTGCCTCGCGCTCTATTCCGTCCGAGATAATCAGAAGATTCTTGTGTCCTGCTTCCAAGAACCTCTCCAAGAAAGGCACAATCTCCCGAGGCGAGGTAATTGTGTGGTCGGTAACCAAGACAAAAGGCTCCTTAACTATAGCCTCGAAACGAATATTAGGCTTGCCATCCAGTATCATAAAAACAAATGCAGGGTGTATCCATCCTTTGTCCCACTCCATGCCATCTTTATACTCTGTGTGGTAACCTAGCTCTGTACCCTTGTCCACAGTAACTACTCCATGCTTGCCAACTTTCTTGAGAGCCTCTGCAATGACCTTGCCAATCTCCTCGTCAGCTGCCGATACTGTTGCAACTTGAATCATCTTTTCCAGAGAGTCCTTAATTGGCTCTGCCATTCCCTTGAGGATTTCTACTGCCTGCTTGACTGCTGTATCAATACCTTTTTTCATTAGCATCGGATTAACTCCTGTTATATGAGTGTTGCCTTCCTTGAGTATCTGGTAGGCCAAGACTGTGGCTGTTGTGGTTCCATCCCCGGAGGCATCATTCGTTTTTCTGGCTGCCTCTCTAATAAGAGTAACGCCAATATCCTGAGTTGGATCGTCAACCTTGATTTCATTAGCTACTGTAACCCCATCGTGAACGGTAATTGCACCACCATACTTCGAAGACAAACCAACATTTCTTCCTTTGGGTCCGAGAGTAACTCCTACTGCTCTTGCGATTATCTCGGCACCTTCAAGTATCTTGTTGCGCGCTTCCTGACCGAATAAAACTATTTTTGGTATCATTCCCAATTTAGTATCCTCCCTCTAAAATTAAATACACCTCTACCATAGGTATCAGTTTTCCTGTGACAAGATTTACATAAAGTCCTACCATTATTTATATCAAATCTTAATTCAAGAAACAAGGAAAAAGGCTTAATATGATCTGCTTCTAAATAACCACCTATCTGTCCACAGTCTTGGCAAGTGTATAAATCTCTCTCAAAGACTTTAGTACGCCATTCCTCGTACTCTAAAGAGTTTCGAATTAACTTATTTATTGACGTAAGTCCGCCTCTCCAATTTAGAGAATCTTCACCTGTTTTACCTATCAATCTTTTTCTATTTAATTCTGTTACATAAGGATACTGTTTCCTTCCATTGTTTATCTTATGACCTTTTTGAAAACCCCAAAATTTATTTTTATGTGCACTTATTAAGGCTTCACTAATACTATCCCCCCAACTCCTTTTTTTATTTTGAATCGGTGGTCTAGTACCTATTCTTTTATGAGTTGCACTCATTTTCTTTTTAGTTTCTTCTGTCTTTTTATTTTTCATTAAGTTCTACTCCCAAAATGTTAGTAAACTCCACAAATGCAAGTTTCTCGTCTCCGATAGTTTCTCTTATCTCGCGCTGCGATCGAGCCATGAAGATGATTGTATCGCCTACAACAACCTTGCGTCCTTGAAACTGCGGCGGATACTGCACAACTCCACCTGCCAGAATTGTCGAATCGCCAATCTGCAAGACCCGACCATACATAGGTTCTTCATGGATGCTCTCGGTGAGTATCAAGCCCGACTTTGTCTTGCGCTCCGGCTTGACGATCTCAATTAGCATCTGACCTCTGTTGGGACTAATCATATCTAGTTTTTCATATCCTTTTCTTCCATTTTCTCTCTATACTTTTTTTCAACTGCTTCCTCTTCCCTGATCATTTCTGTCAAGACCTGAATGGACTCCGTCAGCTTGGCAACTAGCCCCTTAAAATGCAAGAGGTTCTGTTCCAGCTGCGCATTCCCCGTAGGAGTCATTATTGACTTCTGAGTTAGCACGCGCACGTTCAACTTCTGGGTAGCAAGCTGTATCATCAGGTCATTGTGTGTTGCTATTAAAGCTTCCAGATAACTAAATTTATTTACGTCTTTCATATCTTCCTGTAAAAATAAGTCAACTTCCGATAATAGTCCTCGGCAAATGGCGCATTGTATGCTCTGGCAAAATCGTATATGTCTTTAGTTTTGTTATACGTCTTGTAGTAAGAAAGAGAAGCAATCCTACTGGCAACGCCAGCAATATCCTGAGCGTCAGTACCATAATCAATCTTATCGCTACCCCAGCCGAAGGCATTTTGGCGATAAAATTTCCCACAACTACTTTCAACGCACGCAACAACCGGAAGAAGCTTCCAGTCCAAATCTTCTGCATCAGCCGTTCTAATGAAAGTTTCTGCATAAAGAACCAGCTTTGAATTGTACCTATAGAAGAAAGCCTCCAGTAGTTTAATGCGAGCATCCGGTTGCGGAGTCGGCGCGGGTGAATAAGGAATTGGAGAGATAATCTTCGTTTCTTTGTTCTTGGTAAATTGTACGAATACATAAGTAATTAAAATAAGAATAAAAAAAGTTATTGCAAATCTAGTCATTTTCTTTTATAGGCAACAACCTTTGCGACTATATTGTCAATCTCTTTCTGGGTATACAACCTGTTTCCGGTCGGGTTCTCCGGCTTGTCAATCAACCCTATTTTCTCGAAGTGAAGTATTGACTTATAAGACCATGCTACCCCTGCCCTCTTGAGAGCTTCCATTAAATCCTTCTTGCTGTGAATGTCTTGCATCATATAAATATAACTATATCTTTCCTCATTTGTCAAGAGCCAATTTAGCAAACTTATAAAAAATAAATTCTCCCATATTCAAGTCCTGCTTTGTACTCCTGTACTATAGATTTTCTCTATTTTTTTATCTAAATCTCTTCTCAATTTATTCATGTTCTTACTCGCTCAGTATCTTTGATAAATTTTGTCTAAATTGTTTGAGAGATTTCTTAAAACCGTAAATAAACGACTTATGTATAAGACACGTCTCACAATATGTTATATAGCCCTCATCTGTTGGAAATCTAATCATTTTGTGATTTTTCCCTTTTTCACAAAGAGGTACATTTGGCATTTCTCTCCCCACAATATCTTTGAATAGTTGGAGAATAGCATCAACTTTCTCAAAAGTACGAGATTTGGCTTTTGTTTGAATTATTTGGATTAAACTTTCTCTCAATTTACTCATCCTTTTTCCTCCAATTCTTTGAGTAAAGTTTCTATTTCAAATTTAGGGATATATTCTATATTTGAAAGTCCCCCAAAAGGCTGAAAGGTTTTAGTTCTCAAAGTTAGTATTCTTTTCAAAACCTCTCTCTTTGCTCTCTTGATTTTGAAAGATATATACTTCTGAAAATCTTTAAATACCTGATCTTGTCTTATATTCCAAGCTCTACTGCCGATAGGCTCATTAAAATTAGCAACCAAATCAGTAAATTCTCTTCTTTCTTCCCACCCCTCAGTAGTTGATTTAGGTTTCATAGATTATTTTTTACTTTAAGATATTTTGCCCTTCTTTTTGGGTCTGCTTTCCAAGATTGTTTTGTATATTTAGGCTTCTTTCTACTCATCTATTTTCTCCTTCTCCTTAGGTTTCATAGATTAAGTAAAAAGTATAATATCCCAACCGCCTTCCATTCTTGTTGCGGTTTTATACTCTTTCAGTAATTCTCCCGTACTTGAACTGTAACCTTTATTTGCTTTTACTTTCCACTTTTCAGGCAATTGTTTCATGTCAATACCATGAATAGTTAAATTCATCCTAGAATCAGGAAGTAACTTTTTGATCTCATCAAACAATTTTTCTATCTTTTCTATTTTCTCCTTCTTCTTTTTCATGTTAAATACAGGTTAAGTACACGTTAACTCTTGTCATGTTTAGCTTCATAAATCATCTCCTTTTTGATATAACTTGTAATTCGGACATTCTGGGTAAGAACAATAAAACATTAAAATTAAAGAATTAGCCATATACTGCCATTCTAAAATTTTAAGGCATTGAACGCATCTATTTTTTTTTATCTTTTTCATATCCCCCTATCTTTCTTATTCCTTTAGGGTAGGGATTAAAGTTTTCCCTTCCGTAATTCTCCTTATCAGTTTACCCCAAAGATAAGGAATATAGATTGTTAGTATTGCTTGTAAAGTTATTATCTTTTTTTTCATACTCTTACTCCTTTCTTTTATTCCCCCTACCTCTCTAGCAATTCATGAATTTATATAATGATGGCATCTTTTACAGGCTCTTTCACCATTAGAATTATATTCATTATGTCCTATTAACTTACAATAGAATTTAATAAATGTGTCAGTGAATACATATTTCCATTGAATACCTGATTTCCATTGATATTTCAGGTTTTTCCATCCTATTTTAGTTGTTAAATCAAAGCCCATTCTACTTGCCATTAAGCATACCTCTTTCCATCATCTTCTGATATTTCTGGTTCTTGTTTTAATTGATTAAGTATATCAACTACATTTGCTAGTAAAAGTTTTACTAGATCAAGATTGCCTCTATATGTGATATAACCTTTATTTCCAACTTGTTTAAAACCCCCAATTGAAATTCTTATAGCAATCGGGTCGTCTTCTTTCTTTATTACTGTTAAATTCATATTCCCCCTACCTCTCTAGCAATTCTGGGGTTTCATAACTCATCATTTACAATTTCGTGTTTCGGGTATTTATTTTTAAAATGTTCTACTACATTGGAGATTGTATAATTACCTACATTTAAACTTTCATCTGGCATTGACCAATCATGAAGTCCACATTTTTTACATACAGCATAAGTTTCATAAGAGTTAAAAATCATCATTTCATGCTCATGTTTACCTATATTCCTATGTAACAAGCTGGTTTTATAAAATTTCTTTTCCATATCCTAAAACACCACTCCTGCCAACCAGATTATAAAAAGTACTACTCCTATTAACCAAAGTAGAAAAAGAAACGCTGCAAATTTCACAATAGACATAATTTCTCCTAAATTGTGGGGCTTACCGAAAGCGTAATTGTTGAAACTAAAATTTAGCTTCAGCCTCTCTTATTCTTTGTATTCGAGAGACTCCGATAAACCCCACAAATTTTAATGTACTATATGTTTTATTTGATAGACCTAGTTTCTTTCTCAAACCTGCAGACTATTTTAAGACCTGCAGGGTTCAGAAATTAACCAGCCATCTCTTCGTTGAGTTCTTTGGCTTGTTTCTTAGTGACTTTTCCGTCATCACTAACAACCGGTTCAACTTCCCAAGAAGTCTGATCTTTTCCATTTTTACCAACAATGGTATTTTTGGTAATCTTGACCTTTTCTCCTTCCTTTACGGTATCGAACACCATAGCAACCTTGTTGCTTCCGGTATCCCAATACTTTACAGATTTTTCACCGCTTATTTCTAACTCTAGTAAAAAGCGATAATTTTCCTTGTCAGGATCAAAGCCCGAAGGTACCATCTTATAGCCTTTATAGACTGCTACAATAGATTCTCCGGCTTCTAGTTTTAGAAACGGACTTCTTTGTTTTGCTTTGTCTGCTAGCTCTCCCATTTTATTTTCCTCCTTTCTTCCAAGATTTAATTTTCCCAATAATGTATCCAACAAATCCTCCAAAAATCATTGTCCAAAACCATCTGTCATCCGGTGAAAAATCAAACATTCCCATTCTTTTTTACCTTTCTTTTTACCGGTTTCTGTACAACTCGAATTATAAAGCGCGCAAGAGAAAACATCTCAATTCTAGTTAGCTTAACCATTTCTCTAGCACCACCCTGCACCATTGGGTCTACAAAGAACTCGGATATTTTTAATGCCCTTTCTTCTGTATCCCAGATAAAATTTACTCTTTTTAATTCTCTTTCAATAATCATTTTGTTTTTCCTCCTCCTCCGGGACAACTCCCTTTTCTTTTGCAATCTGTACATACTCATCAAAATTAGGAAAAGTCTTTTTTATTGCTTCGATAATTTCCAAGTTTGCCGGAGTCATGTTATCGCCTTTTACACAACGTCCTAAAACTCTATTCCATTGCGAAACCATAGGACGAAACTTTGTATCAAATTCCAACTGATCCTTGTAACCATAAAGTTTTGTAAGATAGACCGAGTAAGCAACTTTCCAGTTTGAATTGAACTTGCCCGACTCTCTATCAAATAAAATTTCCTTTTCTTTTTCTGGCTCTTTGCTATTTTTTATAAAATGTGTCATATCCTCGATATCCTTTTTATAGATTTCTTCTGTCGGAGAAGGATTAAAAACTCCAAACTCCAACATTCGAAGATCGTCTTTACTAATATAAACTACATGACCTTCGGGTAGATTTTTTGCTTTCAAATAATGAAAAAGTTGTAAAGAATGCCTTTTGTCAACTCCCAACTTCTCGTATCTCTCGAACATAAAGCTGGAACAACTCTTAACTTCCAGGATAACCTCTGCAAGCCCATTTGGGTAGGTTGTAGAGAAATGGTCAATAATTGCATTTGTGCCCCTTGCAAAGAACTCTGGAAGCCCTAGGGACTCAACCTCTTGCTTTGCCTTAGACCAGTCCGGCTTACCTCCTGCAAAAAAATCTAAACGTCCTGTAACTTCAAGTAAGTCGGGATATTGAAAAGACAGCCAATTTGCTGGCTTACCATTAGGAAGCGGTGGCAGAGGTATTAAAATACCTGCTCTTTTTAATACCGATCCGACTACCCACTCCATCATATTGCCTGCTTCAAACTTTCTAAGAGAACGAGGATTAGGCGGATTTGTATAAGGCGTAGCCTTCATTTTAAGGTAGCGGTCAATAAAACTTCCACCCAATTCACCAGCCCAAATATGATTCCGAAGAGCTAATTTTCTTTCGCTCCGGTTTTCTAAACTCTCATTCCAAACTTGATAAAAAGACCACTTTAAGTCGCTCATTTTACTAGCTCCTCTTTAATTATATTTCCCACTACATCCCATTCGGCAGGCTCTCCTAAATCTACATTACCTTTCAAAACCTTAAAATGAGGATTTCTTTTGTTGTTTTCGTTGTATCTACCTTCGTCGTCGCCATAACACTCAACTTCCTCATCAGCCCAACCATCGTAATAATCATCAGGAATAATTTGAATCAATGAACAACCTAAAATCTTGTATAACTCTTTGAAGCCTTTTTGCTTTCCAGTTCCTAAGTCCTCTGTAGTTCCGTTTTGTTTGAGTAATGTATATTTGTATTGTTTCATTTTAACATTGCCCTCCCACCGAACAAGCTGTAAAATCTGCATTCCCGGCTAGACCTAAGGCTATAAAAAATAAAGAAATTAAAATTATTGCACCGATTAGTTTTCTCATATAGTTTGAAATTCAGGATTAACAGAATACTTAAATAAAAATTTCTTATTAAATCTTGGCGAACATTGACCGCATGATATTCTACCCTTTTTGCTCCTTAAAGATGTATGTCCGTTACGACAAGTTGCTATAAACTTTTTCGGTGGTGTAATAACCTTTGCATTGTCATACAATCTACCTCCATCATCTCCAATAGATAATGCTATTTTCTTCCAGACCTGATTATGTCCCGATCCCAGCGGAGAAAGAGCATGAGCAATTTCGTGCAAAATAGTATTTGTAACCTGCTCTACCGAGTTTAACTCAACTAATTTTCTTGATAAACTTATTGTTCTTTTTTTCCAACTACAAAAACCAAATCTTCTGACTGCAAAATCAAATTCAAGGTCCCAAGCAACCAAATTATGTTTTTTCATTAACTTTCTTGCTAATTGATAGGCTTCCAATGTTTTCATAAGTCAGCCAGTTGTTGGTCTTGAAACTCCACAACCCCATCGTCGCAGCTAAAGCACATCCCGGTTCTCTCGATGAATTCTCTCTCGATCTCGTCTTGCGGTTTGCGATAACATTGCGGACAAATAATCATATTAGAAAGGTAAATGTTTTTTCCTCTTACAGTTCGGATTAAAACATTCAATTCGGGATTGACCTATTTTTTCCCATCCATTTGACTTGAAACCTACAAGCTGATAAATACTCTGTTGAAATGCCGGAGCTTTGTAGTTAACTTTGATATTCATTCTTCCCCAACCATAGACCATTTTGAAGATTGCTTTTACTTGTTTTCGTTTATTCATTACATTCATTAAATCATAGAAATAAGTCTATGTCAAGTTTTACACTAGCTTCTGTTTTAGCGGTTTGGCTCTTATTAACGATATAATTCATACCCTTAGTTTGCTTTGTTAAAAGATAAATTCTTAAAAACTCTTTTTTTCATTTCCTCAATCATTGCTACATTTTTATTCCTTTGTTCCTCTGAAAGTTCTGGTAACTCTTCGCGTACAGGCATATACATTTGTACTCTTTCCCCAAAATCTTTAGATATAGCATTACGAAGAAAAGCCTTATAATCCTTATATATTTTGCCTTTAGCCTGACAGTAGTCATGCAATTGCTCGGCTTTGATCCGCACCTGCCGATCAGTACATTGATATTTTTGGGTAAAACCCTGTAGGTCTAATTCCGGTACATTTAGAAGATATGAAATTTTAGGAGATGGGGTCTCCATCTCCTTATTTACATTATTATCATTATTATCATTATTGTTTGTGGTTAGTTGCGGGTTAGTCGCTGGTTGGTCGTGGGTTAGTTTGCTGGTTAGTTTCTGATAGTCATTATAATTTTGGATTGTTATAATGCTATATTCACTACTTGTTTCGATGGTTAGTTCGTGGGTTGATTTTAGGTTGTTTAGAGAAGTGCGTACAGATTGTACTCCAATTTTGAGTTCTTTAGCCAATATTGATCGACTAGTGATAAAAGATCCTCTTTTAATTAAAATCCCACGCCACTTTCCCTCTTTGTGGTTGGCTCTAAGAAGGCAGTGTATAAATAGTCTAAAAGTATTGGCGTCATCATACCATTCCCAATTAAATATTTTTCTATGTAAAAATATAAATCCTTCCATAAAAAAAGCCACTTGCTTGTAGGCAAAAGTGGCTCGGTACTTATTGTACTACCTACAAGCCGTATAAGTCAATTAAAAACTATTTTTTCGAAAAAAGAAAGTTTTTGGTCAGCTTCAAAAAGCTGGGTTTGGCTTGTTAACAAAGGATATTTCATGAGTCATTTGTGGAGCTGCCGAGCAACGAACTCGGGTGCAACATATTACATTAAAAAGCCTTCTACGCTGCGTTATGGAAGAAAGTGAGAAAATTTACTTTGTCTGTGTTTCCGCCCTTGTAGAACCGGCAAAGAAATTCTATAAGAACGCAACTCTAGTTCGCGTAGTTAAACCCGAACCGAGATTGTCCTAGTTCCTGGAGAATTGCTTCTCTTTCGGCTAGGAGTTGTGCCTTTTTAGTTGCACTTATCTTTGGCTATTAAGGCGCCACCCTGCAACGAGCTTTTTAACGTGCAATGCTGTCGAATCTAATTACAGCCCCGATTTATTTCTATAATCTCTTTTGCTACATCTTCTAATCGTTCTTCTTTTAACTCTCTATAAATTGCCGCAAGACCATATTTAACCGCTTTAATTACGCTTTTGTCTAGTTGAACTTCGTGATCTATATCTCCTGCAAATATTATAGCAGTTCCTTCTTTTAGCATTAGTCTTTCCACATTATTAACATTCTGGACACCTTCCTCTAATTGAATAAGGCGATTTTTTTGGTAGACCGAAACCACTACAATTTCCTTCACTTTTTAAGTCCTTTCAAAGCATAAAGAGCTATGTTAATTACACCATAGTAATTCATAAGTTCAGGAACTTGCAATAAGCTCGATAAAACCTGAGTAATTAAGTAGGATACTCCTACCCAAAGAGCAACCTGTACTTTATCATTTGCAAGAATTTTTTTAATCATTTTTAACCTCCTTTCATTTGAATTTACTTAAAAATAGATTAAAAGCCAATACTATTGCTTCTTTCCAACTTTTTACTCTGCTTTTCTGCAAGTTATTAAATTGTTCCTCTAGAACTGGCACTACTTCTTTAACTGCTTGGTCTGTAGGTTTGCGAAGATTGTCTATAACGCCCAATAGGTCAGCTAATTCAATCGAAGGGCTGGAAAGGGCATCCTTAATCGAAAAAAGCCTATTCTTGTAATCATCTCGTTCATGCTGGGCATCTAGGAGTTGTGCACCTGTATTAGCATCCGCTTGGCTTTGGAGATCAAAAGCATCACGAAGATTTTGACTTTTTGTTTGTTCGTCTTGAAGTTGTTTAGCAAGGTCATTATTTTTTTTTAATTCATCGCTATACATATTCCAATTAGCATCTCTTTGGGTTCTTAGTTCATCTATTATACTCTGCTGGTTGGATTTTGGGTGAAGCCAGCCTACCACATTTTTGTAATCATGTCTTTGAAAATGACAAAGACTTCCTATTGGCCAATTTTGGTCAAAGGACTCAAACATAGAAGTTGCATCAGCTTCGTTCCCCGTACTTATAGCAATATGACCAAATCCTCCTCCAACATTTTTATTCCAAATAATCAAATCTCCTTCTTGGGGTACTCCTTCTGGGGTGTTTAGGATACGCTCATAAAAGTCTATTGGATAATTCTCCCAAACTTGATAGGCATCGCCAGTTAGTCTTGGAGCACCAATAACCTCTTTATTGTATTGCTCTGCCAAGTCCATACATTGGTTTCCATAGAACCCATCATAATCTATTTCTTTGCCGTTGTACTTATCAAAAAACTCTTGTACTTTCATTTTTTTATCCAAAAGTAACCTACAAAAATACCAACTACAGAAATTGCTGATGACCATACAATAGCAAGTACCGAAGCCTTGCCTTCTATGTTTGACATTCTACCATCAAGAACATCAATTTTGTCTTCTAATCTTTGAGCTATAGAATAGACCTCTCTAATATTTACTCCATTATTTTTCGTCATATTTTCTGTTTCCAAACATATTGTAGGAAAACCTCCATGAAAAAGCAATCCTACCTCCCAAAAACACCTTGCAAATAATTACGATTACATCATGTCAGTTGCCCATACCCATCATCATCCGTAATGCGTTAGAGACAGCTGATGGGAAAGGTTTTAAAGCAACAGCACCTATTGCCCATGACTGCAAAACAGCAATATCAGTCCATGCGGTAGTAACAGATCCAGCAGTTACCTTAATTATACTATCTCCCAAAGCACCAGTTCCTAGTGCCCCGTTATTATTTACTCTTGACCTTAGAGGACTAATAGGAGTGATTGCTGTATCAGCTGTTGAAACACCTGCG
>ERZ1292644.283-Hain-H14-01um-R2-283-length-37817-cov-5_pt1 | contig 37817 bp, 62 predicted proteins | sample MGYA00564402_ERZ1292644 | MGnify/ENA primary metagenome ERZ1292644 (study PRJEB36523, sample SAMEA6512644) | groundwater metagenome | collected 2019-01-09 | study: AquaDiva: Metagenomics assemblies of 32 groundwater samples
CTGAAGATCAAAAGGTTTCGGTGCAATCCCGAAGGGTGGCATTATGACAGAATATCCTGAAGCAAAATTGATGATAGAAATGCGAGAAAGAACGGCTTTGCCGTACTTGACTTGCCGTCGATTGCTGCAAGAAGCAGATGGTGATATTGAAAAGGCAATCCAACTTGCGAGAGAAGAAACTCGTAAGAGAAATCCGTCGCCGTTCATATGAGCTTCCCGTTCTCTTATATCGCTCCTGGTGAATACACTTATTGTGGTTGTGGTTTAATACTGCTCCCTAAAGGTGTGTTGATTTGTGCTAGTTGTCAACACAAATCGAAATTAGACGATTTTGCTTGCGGCATTTGCAACAAACAAGCTTCTATGTTTTTTGTTCATGGATTTCGTTGTGAAGAACATGCGTTTCAAGAAAAACCAAGTCAAATGATCGAAAGTGAACGACTTGTTTTTACGTATGGTGTCAGGCGTGGTGTCAGGATAAAAGAAATTGAAGCTAAAAAGATAGCAGAGTCAAAAAGAATACATGAAGCTCTCTCAAAAGAAAGGGATGCTTTAGCATTGCAAAGAATGAATGATGGAATGAAACCTTTGTTTTGGATTATGGCACGGTAGGCAATTGGCAGACCACATTGACTTAGAATCAGTGATGCTGTGGGTTCGAGTCCCACTCGTGCTATTATTATTGAGGCTGTAAAATGCGAATAGCAACAACTTGCGATATGACCGCTGGCTGGCACACTCCAACTGGTGAAATAGCAACTGCTCTTTCTTTGGAGATATCAGCACCAACGAAAACAATCGAAGAACACGATGCACTTCGTAAAGTAATCGAAGATGCAATTAAGGAATTTGGTTTTACAGTACAACAAATTCCTTCAATGTAAATGCGGATGTGGTGGAACGGCAGACACCTAAGTCTTAGGAACTTATGCTCGAAAGGGCGTGCAGGTTCAACTCCTGTCATCCGCACTAATTATGGAAAAGAAAAAACTAACAGCCTCCGAACGTGGCGAAAAGGACTACAAAGAAGGCGTTCGTATATGCCCTTATCCTAAGAATACCAAGTCAGCAGAAAGATGGAATGATGCTTGGGATATGGCACAAATGCGATCCATGATGGAAGATGGTGCCTTTGATGATGGCGGCACTACTTGATCACATAAATTGCAGTTTGCAATAAGAGTGGTGTAGAAACGGCGAGAAGCTTGCCATCGGCGACATAAGGGATGTAAATGATCTCCGTATGCTCGACAGTAGCAAGTGGCTTATCAGAGATAACTTTTTGTCCTAACATACAAATATTTATCTTTCTGCATTTGGAAAATTAGTAAGAAAATGGTTCAGTAGGCAATTGGCAGACCAGTTTCGCTTAAACCGAGACATGCTATGGGTTCGAGTCCCATCTGAACTACTATGAGAGTGATATATTCCGATCAAGAGATGCCAGTTGATAAAAGCTTTAGCATCTTTTTAGCTGGACCTACACCAAGAACCCTTGATGTCAAATCATGGCGTCCTGAAGCATTAAACCTTCTGGAAGAATTGAAGTTTAACGGAATGGTTTTTGTTCCTGAACATCAAGTGCGAGTTGCGAAAGCAAGCTACATTGATCAAGTAGAATGGGAATGGGAAGGACTTGAAAATTGCTCTTGTGTTGCTTTTTGGGTGCCAAGAGAAATTGAAAAGATGCCTGCATTCACTACAAACGTAGAGTTTGGCAGCTACATTAGATCTGAAAGATCAGTCTATGGAAGACCTGATTCTGCGAGTAAATGCCGATACTTGGACTGGCTTTATCTTAAGACTCGTGGTTTAATACCTGAGAATAGTCTTAAAACGACTTTGGAAAAAGCCATTAAAGCTGCACGAAGACAGCAAGAACGTGCGGAGGCTAGGATAGAACATCTACAGACCCAATTGGAAAATTAAATGGAAGTTAGAAAATGTCCCTTGTGTGGTAGCAAGCTTCAGACAGATGCTATTCTTGTAGATGGTGGCATTGAGTCTTGCCGACATAAACATTATAGAGAACATCACAGTTATGGTGGTTCAACAATCACCATCAACAATGAAGACTTCTTTTTAGATGAGTCAGGCTATGGTAACGCTGAAGCCAGAGAGAAGATTGAAGAGGCAGTGTTGAAAAATATGGGTTTGAGTTAAATGCGGATGTGGTGAAATTGGCAGAACACGTAGCATTGAGGGTGCTATGCTCGAAAGAGCGTGCAGGTTCAAGTCCTGTCATCCGCACTGAAAAGTTGCAAGTTTGGTAGAATCATATTATATCAGTAATATGAACAAATCTACCAAATACACCAAAGCTATTTTAGAACCGATTGTTGCTTCTAGTTTCACATATGCTGAAGTAATTCAAAAACTTGGTATAAAATGGTCAGGTGGTCAGCAACAAAACATCAAACGTTGGATATCTGTGTATGAATTAAGTACTATTCATTTTTTAGGACGAGGCAATAATCGTGGTAAAAAATGTGGGGGTTCAGAAAAAAAGCATTGGACTGAAATTTTAATTTTACAGACAGGTAAAAATAGAAGAGAAAAAGCTTATAAGCTTAGACGTGCATTGATTGAATCGGGTCGTATTTATGAGTGTTGTGAATGCAAAAACACAGGCATTTGGCAAAACAAAGAATTAAGGTTGCAAGTAAATCACAAAGACGGCAATTGGTTAGACAATCGCCTTCCTAATTTGGAATTTATTTGTCCTAATTGTCATAGTCAAACTTCTGGATGGAGTGGCAGTCAAGGCGGTACTAGTGTTACTTCAATTGCTGATTACTATAGAATTAGAAGAGTGAAAAACAAATGTTGAAATTTGTTTTGTTAAATGGGTGGATAGATCAAATGGCAGAGCGATAAGTGTAGGCGGGAAACCGTCAAGCATCAAAGTGTACGGGTTCAAATCCCGTTCCATCCATTGTTAGGTAATTGTCACGATAGACCAATTGGCAGGAGTCGCACCGCTCAGAACGGTGAATGTGCGGGTTCAAATCCCGCTCGTGACATTATGGCAACGTAGACCAACTGGCAGGAGTCGTCACACTCAAAATGTGAACAGTGTGGGTTCAAATCCCACCGTTGCTATTATGAATACTTATTCATTGATATGGTTTCCAAAACGAATCTGGTTTCCATCCGGACGATTTACTTGTTCTCCATATGCTTGTGAGCCTGTTTGGGTAAAACAACCAGAATCGATTCAAAAAGGATATGAATCAATTGAAATAAAAGATTTTACACCACTAGAACAAAAGAAATATTAGAACGGAAAGTAAACTGGACAGGCGCGCCAGCACCCGCTTGAAACGGGTTGGTACGGGAAACCGTATAGGGATCAAGACCTTTGCTTTCCGCTTGAAAGGATAATTATGTGGCTATACCCACTATCAAACGTTCCTAAATCTTTACCAGTTGGTCCTGGTGAATTTAGTGCAACAAGAAAATTCGACACACATACTGGCGTAGACCTGTATTGTGAAGAAGGACAACAAGTAATCGCTGTCGAAGATGGCAAGGTGGTTGCAGTTGAACATTTCACTGGATATGAAGAATCGCCTTGGTGGGAAAACACCGAAGCAGTACTCATTGAAGGTGAAAGTGGAGTAGTGTTATACGGAGAAATCACCCCCTCTGTTAAGATGGGCGATGTTATTCGTAGAGGGCAATTAATTGGAACTGTTAAGAGAGTTTTGAAAGAAGACAAAGGACTTCCAACTTCAATGCTTCATTTGGAGTTGTATTTGCCAGGGACAATCAATAGTGAATGGTGGGTGTTTGATCGTCCTAAGAATTTGTTAGATCCTACAGAAAAGTTGAAGAATTCAACGGCAACATAGGCAATTGGCAGACCAATCTTGCTCAAAACAAGATATGCTAGGGGTTCGAGTCCCCTTGTTGCTATACGGCTTTGTGGTGGAACTGGAGAGACACAACAGACTTAAAATCTGTCGCTTAACTGCATGCGGGTTCGAGTCCCGCCAGAGCCATAAGTTATTTGTTGCATCTTTGTACGGTTAAGTGTATAACACTTAACGGGAGGCAAGATGTATCAAGTAATAATTAAAACGCCAGATGGCAAAGAAGTGCATGAGTATCATTCATCTTGGCTTGATGTGATCATAGACGGTTATTTAATGGGTTTGTGGTTTTTGTTGTTGGGAATAACCAATTTGATTGCGACTCCATTTTTTGCTGCTAAAGCAGCATATAGGCAATGGAAAAGTGGTGGTAAGTCTTATGTGCCAACCACTGAGATGAAGACTATGGGCGAAGATAATGTTAAAGCGGTTTATGTGAATAGACAATGGACTGGCTCTGATAACATGGAGACATAATGAAACTTACTGGTAGACTTTCTCCTGCTTCTGGTTTCCATGAAATGGAGGTTGGACACTTGTTTAAGTTGCTGTGCAGAGGGATAGAAGCCTCTACAGGAGTTTACTTTCAAGCAGGACAGGGCGACTCTCCATCTGAAGATGAAGAAGAAATGATGTTAGCTTCACAACGTGAAGCCGAAGAGATCGCTAAAGAGATTTTTCTTGGGTTAACTGGCAAAAAATGTAAGGTCATCAATGAGTGAGGTAGCAAAATGGGAAATTCCTGGTAGCACATGCAATTGTTGCAAACGAGCTAAACGTGATGAAGAATCATGGTGTGAGACGCATACCTCTATGGGCATAAGCGGATTTACCTTCGACTTTTGTCCAGAATGTGAAAAGAACAATCAAGCTGGATGTGATAAAGTAATGAGTGATTGCCTTTTAAAATGGAAGCACTACTGTATTTTGGGACGGGAAAAAAATAGAAGATCTTACGCCACGGTAGACCAATTGGCAGGAGTCACCAGCCAGAGAAGCTGGGCAGTGCGAGTTCAAGTCTCGCTCGTGGCATTATTAGTTGCAATTCGCAACTATATCACAAGGAGATTTGGTTATGGGAAAAGGTAATAATTCAGTTAAGGACGATAAGAAAAAGAAGAAGCCTAAGAAGGATAAAGCAGCTTCTCCTAAGAAAAAGTAAGTGAACGACAACCACCTAGTGGTTGTTACGGGTGTTGTTCTACACGCCTGTCTGTAAAACAGGTGCCATATAATAGTGTAGAGGCTGGCAAGTTGTTCAATTCAACCAGCACCCATATTGGAAGGTAAACTAGACAGGCGCACTAGCTCCCGCTCGAAACGGGGTGGTACGGTTTTTACCGTATGGGAATCATGTTCTCTGCCTTCCGCTGTTAGTATACGGAAAGAAAATTGGACAGGCGTGCCAGCATCGCTTGGAAAGCGATTGGAACCTTAACGGGTTTGTGGGTCGGGACCACTTCTTTCCGCTTGGTTGATTTGGATTTGGATAGTATTGCAAGTGGCTATGCTAACCTCTTTGCTAAAGAGACAGGGCTTAATCTCCCTTGCAGATTCGACTTCTGCACTATCCGCTATCGTTTGCTTTATGGATATGCATCAAATGAATGAGCCAATTGAAGCAATAAAAGAAATATCAGACACCATTAAGGATGAAATCATTCATCCTGTGGTAGATGAAATTGAAGATCTTGCAACAGATATCACAGGCACTATTCTAGATATTTTTGGATGGTAATTACGGAAGGCACCCGAAGTAGCTTAGGAAATTGTCTTGAAAACAATCGCGGTGAAAACCGTTGTGGGCGCAACACCCTCGTCTTCCGCTTTTAAAATTCTCATGCCATAACTTATTTTATGATATGAGAATTCCTAACACAGAATGCACTGTTTGTAAAAAACAAATTTATCGCCGCCCAAATCAAATAGAACAGAGTTTAAGATTTTGTTCTAAGCAATGTTGCGGAATACATCAAAGAAAACCCAAACAGTGTTCCGTATGTAATAAACAATATCTTCCATACAGGAAAACTAGCAAAACATGTTCCCGCACGTGTTCTAATAAAAATAGAACCGGCATTAAATACAAAGGAACCTACCGCAATTCAACTGAATTACGCCTTGCTCAATTGAAATCTAAATTCCAATTTACTTGCTGTATGGTTGAGGGATGTGCGTACAATACAACATATGATGTTCATCGGCATGTTTCTGGGAAAGATGGTGGTTTGTATGAAATTGGCAACATGTTTGCTATATGCCCAAATCATCATGCAGAAATAACACGTAAAATAATTTCGATGACTAAAATCAGTGATTGTTTATTAGCCATCGAACAAACTATTTAGGAATTAAAATGGCACGAAGTATAATTGAAGACAATCCGAACAGTTTCACTGTAACTGATCCCGTAATTCGCGAACGGCTTATCAAGCTAATAAAAAGTGGGGAGATATACATTAATCCTAATAAAATCAAACAAGATAATACGCCTATTCCAGATCAACCATTGATTGTTATCAAACAAACTTAAATTCAAAAGGTGGACGTGTTTTTAATCGCCACAAATGCGTCTCTTCATGGGTGGCTGGTCTACGCCACACAGTTCCATCTGCACGATGCACTTTAATTTCTGAGATATCTGGATGATCATCAATGTACAAATACTGTCCATACTGAGATTCCATTCTGGTTCTTGCACGAATGGCATCTGGAGACAGTGTGCTATCACAAGCTAATACGCCATAGGTTGGTTTTAGCTTGTGTTTAGTGGTTAATTTATCGCCTTCAGTCAACACCCACCACAAAGCAGCGAAATACAGCACAGTACCTGCTCCAGGTTGTTCTCCTTTGATCATATGAGTTCGCCAGCAACTTCTTTCTTCATCTAGGCTTGAATAGAATAAACGCACGAAACCCCATTTTGGTATTTCCAAAACTGGTTGATCAGCATATTTTTGATCGACACGAACAGTAAACTCGTCAGGAAATTCATTTACTATTTCAAGCCATTGGATGAAGTTTAGCATGGTTATACATAATCATTTCCAGGAACATAATTGAACATTAATTGACTAGCTTGTTCGCACGAACTTCTTCTTCTGCTTACATAAGTGGATTCGGCTCGAATTTTGACATCGAAAGGTTCAAGATTTGCGAGATAATGCAATTTAGCCGATGGACTTTCTAATCCTGGTTCTCCGTTTTCGCCAACCCAAAAACCTAGATAATTGTCTGCGTATCCAGATGATAGAGAAGGATGCCATAACCATCCTTTCATGTGTGTTTTAAGAGTGTCTGCATGAATTACAGGAAACCGTAAAATCATATGTCTTGGTAACGGTTTTTCATTTGGCAATCCAGTAGGATAACCCCCATGAGGATATGGTAAGCGAGGAGTAATAAAACAAGCTGGATCATCGCTTGTGGCAAGAGTTGCAATTTTGAATTTTCTATTTTCAAAACTACTGCTATACAAAAAATGAACAGCGTCAAAGAGTTTACCTTCTTCATCTACGACATAATCATCAGAAAAATACATGAAATGTTTGTAGCCTTTTTCGAGTCCCCAATGAGTGGACCCATTCATTGCTGAATTCTCCCCATTCATCAAATGATCTTGTAAAAAAATGACTCGATCATCGGGAGGTGGGCTAGCACCGCAATAAAGAATATCATATGATATTTCAGGAGTTTTAGCAGCACTGGCTATTATGCTGTTAATTGTATTCCTGGCAGAAATATCGTATGGTTTTACTGATGCCAAAATACAAATTACATCTTTCATTGGTTGCTCTTTTCTTTTAATATATTGCAAATTTCTTCTTCAGATAGGTATCCTTCCAAAGAAGGAATATATTTATCTCCTGGGAGGTATGATTTTATTAATCGATACAAGTTGACATACCATTCGCCAAACTTATGTTCGTAACGAAAATTATTTACGATAGGGTCGATTCCGCCTACTCCAGCAGTTTTATTGTTGTTTGGCGGAAAAAATACTGAATTTAGATGTTTGGCTTCTTCGTTTTGTTCATTAAGGTAGAAAGATAAATACCAATCTGAGGCGTGTCTTAAATGAGGGTGGAAAATATAGTTGCCTAATTTTTCATAAGTTTGTCGGTTCAATATGGGAAAACAAATTATTTTGAATTTTTTAATTTTGATATTAAAACCTAATTTGTCAAGTAGCTCTGGATAAAATGGTGTCAATTCAGGATATGGGTAGTTTCCTTTTTCATTTGTAGCTGGAGACGTAATGATAAATTTTCTTCCAGCAAATTCGCTGCTTTCTAGAAAAGTAATTAAATCTAAATAGTTTTTTGGTATACGACAATAATCCACAATAACTGCAAGATAGTCTCCCTTAGACTGACTTGCCAAATAGTTTATTTGACCATCTCCACCTACTCCGTATGCTCCATTAGGAAGATCGGCGAACAGTGTCACTCTTTCATCATCAATGACGTTAGGACTTGCTACAAGAATTTCAAAAGTAAAATTAAGTGGATTGTCAATAGCATAAATGTCATCTACAATTTTTGAGCCAAATTCTCGCCAATCTCTTTTAGTTGGCAGCAAAAAGCTTATTTTACACATTGTATCCTTATTTAGCCATGAATGGTGCTGTTTGGGCGATTCCATTTGCTCCTGCTGCGCCAGTGATGTGCTTGTTTAAAGTGGATGTAAATTGCGCCGGCGTTACTTTCCAGCTTCCATTTGATATCTTATTCAACTCTGATAAGAACGCAAACAATCTAGGGAAATCAGATACAATCTTATCCCACTGTTGTTTCATAGCAGGATCAAGTTGTTGGAGAATTTGTGTGGCGTTTGCTCCAGCAATATTGGCAGCAGTTTGCATGAATTCGTTATAAGTCTTCATAGACTTATGTACTTGCTTTGTTGTGAAATTTTGCTATATTATAAGTTGGGTGATTTACAAGGAAAATGAGCATGTTCTTTTTTTATCAAGACAACATCCGTGGCATTGTTTTTGAGGCTCGGAAGTTTTTGCAAAAACTCCAAGAGCAAGGACTGGTTGAGAAACCCACCGTTGATTATTGGTATGCTCCGCAAGGATTGAATAGAGGTTCAATTCCAAGCATCTTAGATTTGAGGGGATAACATGTTCTTCTTTTTCGGTTTACCACATAATTGGAAATTGTGTGCAGGCGGCGTTGGAATTACTATCATATATCATTAAATTCCACAAGGATTAAAGATGTTTTTCTTCTACGGTGAGCGTGAGGATATTTATCCTGATTTCACAAGCTTTGAGCCTGCCAAGATAATATCTGCTTTCCCAGGCAGTTTTGATGACTTTCTTTGGGGTAAAATTAGAGCAAGTGGTGCCCCGCTTCGTATATTAACAAAAGTTAGTGTTGCTGCGCCTGAAGGATTAACAACAATGACGGTTGATGAATATTTGGAGTACAAGAAAAAAATAGAATGCCCGTTGTGTGAAGCTGATATGCCGAAGAAATCGGTCACTATCAAGCCTTATCAGCCGAGTATGGGACTAGCACATAGTCATTCTGAAGGCATTGAACCACTTCGTCAAAGAAAATATATTGGTGGTGATCCTCAATTCTTAGAATTAAGGCAAACTCCAGAAATGGATGCTATTCGCGATCCAATTCCGTCAGTAGATATTCCATTAAATAGTTAACTTGATGCATTTATAGAGGTATGAAAACCTTTACTGAATGGCTTGAAGCTAATGTTAATGAAGCTGGTACGTTTACTAGCATGCTTCGCTCATTAAGAAACGAAAAATTACCTCCTAACATCACTTCTGATCAAAAAGATGCTTACGAAAAATTGCGTAGCACAGGCATGAGTCATGAAGCTTCGCTTAAAACTGTGATAGGAACTCCAGTTCTCCATCGCAATATAAGCAAGCACGATCAAGACTACCATGCTGATATTGAAGGACGTTGGGGGAACAGGTAAACCCACTGTTTCGACGGTGGACAATCGCTCTTGTAGTTAAGATCCCTCTGGGAAGCCATAGACGGTGCAAGCCCCTTTGCTGTTTGACTATCAACGCCTAACTTCGGTCGGCAATCGAAGTTTCATATGCGAGTTGAACCGGCACTCTGAGATTCGTCTGATGAGTGTAGCCAAGAGCCGCCAACTGATAACTCTGGATAAAGCTAGCTATTACCCATAGTCCCGGCGTGGCAGGGCGATAGATTGGATGGAAGGGGATTTGTTGCGGGGCACTTAAGCCTCAGAGACTCGCCAGTTGGCTTTTTAAGTTTTTGTGCTATAATTGAGTAATGCACCCATTAGAAAAAGCTGCCTTCGATCTTGAACAAGCAGCCAAACGACTACGTAGAGTTCACGCGCAAGGCGCTTTTACTATCAAAGAACTGCGTGAAATTAGAACCTCACTTCTCGAAACTGTTCGCAATAATATTGATTCATATGCCATTGGACATGCACCAAATAAAAGACATTATTGATAGATAGTTGATGAGATTTCAACAGTGGCTAAACGAATCGACAAAAGTAGACATCGAGCATTTGCTTCCACATAAAGACGATATGGAAGTAGCTGTCCATTCTTTACGTGAAGGACGCCCATCTGCTGATAAAAGTCCAATTGAAGTATACCAAAATGGTGATAAATATATCGTCGCCAATGGTCATCACAGGTTGCTGCAAGCAATTTTGAGGGGTGATGCATCAGTTTTTGTTACAATTCTTCCAACCATGACCCCAATATCCACTCAAGGCACCATTCCGCTTGATTTTTACGATGGCGATCACTACGGATTAGACTCTTCTTTAGAGAATGGATGGTTATTAAATCGTTTGCGTTAAATTTGACTGATATAGCTAAATAAATGCATGAGTCATTTATCGTTTAGAGATTTCTGGATGCTATCAGAAGTCGAAATGAATTTCGGCAAACACAAGAATGTAGATCATACCAAAGTTCCCGTAGATTATCTTCGTTGGGCAATGGAAAATGCTTCACGTGCAATGACTCCAGAATTAAGAAAAGCTATTCAAGATCATCTCAATACACCAGCACAAGGCGACATTGTAGACAGATGGCGGGACGCTAATAGAAATCATGAAGCAAAGCCTGCGCCTGCACCAAAACCTTGGGTTGCAGCAACAGTTAAAATTGAGATAAATGGCTTGGCTGTGGGCGAAAAGATTGCATTAATGCAACGTCAACGTCCTATAGGCGATTGGGATTTTTACAGCTTACAAAATAGCAATTCTGGCACACTTCAAAACGCTAATATTCAGAATTTAGTTGTATCCATCAAAGGTCCAGATAATCTTCCTATAACTGGCGGGTCTGTTGAAGAGTTAAAGAAGATGTTTAATCTTAGTGATAATCAACCATCTCCTGAAGCACCCGATGGTCGTCATGCAGCAGAAGATAACAACTTGCTCTATCCTGCTCGCAAATACAAAATGTTGCCTGAGCAAATGAAGATTGATGAAAAATTCAAAGCCAACATGGAGAGCGACGGGCAGTCTCACATTATGATCAATGCTCTAGCAGGTTCTGGAAAAACAACAATTTTGAAGCACTTGGCTTGGAAATACGGCAACGCTCAACAAAAATGGCTTTACTTGGTGTTCAACACCAAAAACAAAGTAGAAGCTAAGGACGCTTTTCCACCTTGGGTAGAAGTAAAAACTACTAATGGATTCTTAGGCGAAGTTTTAGGCAGTCGTGCCAATAAAGGTCGTATTAAGCAAACAGATCGAATTGCTGATTTGAGTGAAGATGGTGGTGGAAAGATTGAAAAGATTCGCGAAATTGCTGACGGCAATAAATTTGGTGGATTCATGACAACATGGGGTTTGCCAGATGCTGAAGCAGCAGCAGACCATCACTCTGTTCCTACAAAGAATCGTAAGACAATCGTCAGTCTTTTCAAATCAATGAGATATGCTTTCAAAGAAGAAGTAATCAAATTGGTGAACTTGGCGAAGTCTTTCGCTATCGATCAACGCAAGCCAGAGCAAGCGACAAAAACACTTGATGAAATTTTTAGCAAATATGATATGGACACAGAGATGTCCGATATAAAAGATCGTATTCAAAAATACTCTCCTAGTTTTTCTGATCTAATATTAGAAATTATGGAAGAGGTTTTAGGGTATGACTTCATGGCAAAGGATTACAAAGAAGAAATGTCTCAAGCAGCCAAATGGCTGTTGCACGAGACAATGCCACACGTTTCTGATCATAAATTTTTCAGAAAAGCAAAGAGCTATTCTTTGGGATCATATCGAGACTTCAATGATGACTTGTGGTTCGCCGCAACTCATGCAGATGAACTTTCGTGGCCACAATATAGTTTCGTCTTAGCAGATGAAGTTCAGGACTTTAACGAAGCACAAAAGATCATGTTGAAGAAGCTGCATCAAGCAGGAGCGAAGATTGTAGCTGTGGGCGATCCTAATCAGTCCATCTATCGTTTCCGTGGTGCTGACGGTAAGTCTTTCAACAATCTTTCTAAATCGTTATCTGATTGGTCTAACGACAAAAATGTTGAAGCAACATTGACCAATAACATGCGTTCACGCAAAGCAATCATTGATCATGTTAATAAGGTAACTCATGTTGGAAATTTGAAACAAGGAAAGAAATTCTCTGACAATCATGATGGAACTGTAACTGACAAAGATATGAAATATGATGAAGCTTTTGACATCTTACAAAAAGAAAGCAGAAGCGGCAGGATTACAAAGTCTACTGCTTTCTTGGCTCGTACTAATGAGCCATTGACGCATGCTGCTTTACGATTGTTGTCATCTGGAGTTCCTTTCATCATTGTGGGCAAAGACATAGCAAAAGATTTGGTAAAGCATATGGGCAAAGTCTCTGCTATGAATGGTCTTAATGATTATTCAAGTATTCATGACGTGGCTCAAAAATTGTCAGATCACAATGCCGAAGAAAAAGATCGACATGAAGGTGTTAGTGCCAAAAGATCTCATTTGCAAGAATTGGAAGAGGTAACTGGTGCATTGACAGCAGCAGTAGATTCATTTCTTAAAGAACAAGGTGATCATAATCAACAAAAGCTTACACTTGGAGTTTTCAAGAGATGGCTTACTGACAAATTGGGCGGCTTAAACATCGAAGATAGTAATAAAGATCTAGATGCTTATAAAGCCAAGTTAGAGCAGAATGCAGTTGTATTGACGACTGCACATCGTTCTAAAGGGTTGGAGTTCCATCGTGTATTCATTTTGCGAGATGATCAATTCCCTCATCCGAGAGCAAAAAGAGAAGAGGATTTAGAGCAGGAAGCAAATGCGAAATACGTCGCCTATACTCGCGCTATGGATGAATTGCACATCCTAGAACTAGATGGTCAGCCAGGATACGTCAAGGATAAAGAGGGCGAAGGAAATGTGAATTGATAATCGGTCAAAAACCGCTATAATGCCTACATAGGAGTCAACTATGCTAGGCATTAATTCTAAAGATTTTATGATTGTGGACCGTCCAGGTTATTTTGGCAAACTACGCAATGAAATCGAAGATCAGTATGAAAAAGATTATCCCATATTGAAAAACGGTCATCCAGGATGGCAGGAATGCTGGCAAGTAGGCGAACACATCTTGGACTTTGATGAAGCGGTGATGCTTTATGACGATGCTTATTGGGTCCACTTAAAGGACAATCCTGATATTTTACAGTGGGTCACTTCATTCGGCGAATGCTACGATTCAGATCCGTCTAACATTGCATGCGGACTCGAACATGATCCACAAGCAACTCCCCGACACATTCAAGACATATCAGTAAGAAAAGCATTGGTTCGTCTTGGAATCTATTTCAAACAATATATTGGCAGTTTTCATGGGTTTTATAGCGAAAGCCAACTTCTTCATATTCGTGGACCAAAAACCAATGGTTTTGCTTTGATGCCTGGAAATGTTAACTTTCATTTACCAAACTTGATTTTACAAGAACGTCCTCGTAATATGCCTGATTGGATTAAGCCTGGATCTATTGAAGCATTCTGGCAATCCAATAAGGTAATCATTGCTTATAGGAATTAAATGTCACAAATTAATGAAGCAAAGCAATTGCTCCAATCTTGGGTTGACCAACAAGGACATAATCGTTGTTGGTATTACCCAGAGATATTCACAAAGCTTGCTGCTCTTTTTGATATAAAGATGACGGTAGAGCCATCTTTGCCACCAAGAGAAGAGTTTGAAGCAGGCTGTCGTCGCTATCAAGAAGAAGAATTTGGAGCAAAAGATATTGGTGATGAATTTCTTATTACCTATGCAAAAAACCTTGAATGCGATCTGACTGATCCAGAAGCAATCAGCCGATATTTATGTGAAAACTATCATTATCGATCAGATGATCGTGAATTTATTATGATTATTATGGGTTGGATATGGGGCAAAACAAATGATTACGTCATAGCCAACTGCGAAACAGGAATGTTAATGAACAAATTAAATAAAATGTATGCCATTGTAGCGGAAGAAAACAATTGGAACGATATTACCTAAACATGTAATTGAAGCATTCTTTATCTGAAATGTTTAGACCATAGCTGAGTCCACAAGAATCTGCGTTGGCGAATTCCCAATAGGCTTCATTGCGAGCTAAAACCAAAGCATCTCTATCTATTTTTTGTCCTCTTTCAATTGTTTCAATTCTATCTCTCCAAAACAATGGAAGATCTTCTAGCATGCATCTCAAGTCAGCACCTGTTGCTGATGTTGCTGTTGTTTCTTTGAGCAAAGGGTTTACGGAAATATATCCTGGCTTCGGCGTATCACCACAATAAGATATTTTCATTTTTTTTTCAAAGAAGCCTTCTGGGATGAAGAGTGGTGGACAATGATTTAAGTTTTCAGTTTCATGTCTTCGATAAGCATCAAAATGTCTGCAAAGTTCACGAAATGGTAGCAATATATCATGTGGTCTGATAACAACTGTGTCTCCTGTGGGATTGGTGCAGTCTGACCTTCTGTAAAAAGTGTTTGGATCTCTTTCCACTTCAAACCACCAATATCGCAATAAATCCTCGGTTACTATTTGAATTCCATCTGAACATCCGGCGCTACTGCAAATGTAATGCTCTGTCTTGTATTTCATGCATGTTGGAAAAGTTCGATGCTGTTCTGGAAAATGAGATAAATAACAACTCACATAAGGCGAATCATGGTTTTTGATTGCTTCTTCTATTATTTGCAGCAATTCTAAATTGTAATCCAAAAAGATATGATCGTGGTTGCAACTAAACCAAATAGGCTCATTGTTAGTAGGGAATATTTCATTCATAGCAGTTTGCCATTGTGAAACGTAGCCATTTCTGAAATCGTAAACTTTAGCTTTTGAACCAAAACATTCGTTGATAACGTTGTTTAACTCTTCTTTACGATCCAGGAACGGAGTATCTAATTGGCAGTAGATGATAACTTTAGACCACGGAATGACTGACAAGCTACATAAACTATAAAGAAATACGTCCAGGTTGTTTTCTTGTGGATACAGTCCTCTATCATATTTTCCCCAATTGTCATTGGTGATAAAGGTATTTATGAATAAAATCATGCTTCTCCAGGATATTGGCTACATATTAGAGCGTTATTGATTGTTTTTTTCCAAAAACAAGCTATACTCTTTATTGGGGGCACATATAGAGTTCGGTCGCTAAACCGTAACGGAGGCGACTGTTCAAGGGTGGAATTCCCTTTGCCTCCACTTTCTATAGGCTAATCATGACAACACTTGAAAAAATCAAGAAAGCCTATGATCTTCTTGCTAATGGGGATATATCTGAACACATGCAAGCTCTTCGCTTGCTTGATGAAGCACGTAGGGAAGATCCTGAATCAGTCATGCGGTACGAGCATGAAATCGATCAGTACAAGATGCTCAGCATTACTGCAACAAAGCCGAAAACCATAATTTATCTCGCCGATGAAGACGGCAATTTAGTAGATCAACAAACCGGGATAATGATGACCAGTGTAGCTCCTGGCACCTATTTTGTTCATTTCGGCAAAAAAGGTGAGAAGCGTCGTATCGATCTTACTTGCGACATGGAACTCAAAGAATGAAACGCACATTACTTTTGTTTGTTTTCTTCATCGTTGGTTGCGATGGTGGTTGCAACAAAATCAAAAAAACAGTAGGTCTTGAGCCAAGCATAGAAGATAAAGAAGAAGAACGTCGCGCACGCGAAGATGCACAAAAGCGTCTGCGTGAAGCTGATGTATTGGTTCACAATTTTACAGAACGAATTGCCCAACCTGATAGTAGCGGTGGATTCAAGCACTATGAAGGCTTAACCGAAGCTGATCCTTGGGGCAACAATCTCAAGGTAGATTACAAACAAGATGGTATTAGCGAAACAATAACAGTTAGATCGGCTGGACCTGATAGCAACTTTGATACCCAAGATGATTTGGTGCGAACCCGTACTACTTCTAATTTTTGGGGTTTTCATCGAGGTTTAAGCGTAGTGCAATGGGTGTTGTTTGTGTGGATTTCTTCTGCTATTTTGGGTACAGTCCTGTATCTTTTGGTTGGGGCACAACGAGTTTCGCATGGAAAGCACCGAAAACACCCATTCGCAGGCGTGTTTATTCTCTGTCTTTTAGGTCCAATTGCCCTTATAATGTACGGAATAGCTGCTGTAGCAGGTACATTTGGTGATGGTTTTGATTTTGATCTTGGTGACTTTGATCTACCTTTTGGAGATTAACATGCTTGTAGCTGATGCTATAGCTGCTTTGATTAAGATGCCACATGATGCACCACTATGTTTGCTGCATGGCAGTGAATATTTTGAAATTGAGGGAATTGAACTCAAGAAAGCGTATCAAGGATCACAACCTCAGTGGCTTTACAGTGGCGTCGAGTTTCCTCAAGATTACAATAAAACCAAAGTGGCAAAAATATGCCGTCGCAAGAAATAGAAGAGCTAAGAAGAGACAAGATGATTAGCATACTTTGCAGTATGTCGGATCGTCAAGTTGAGCCTTGCGTTAAGCCACGGCTCCAAGCAATCAAAGGCAGATCTAATGCAGAAGTTCTCGATGAATTTCTTGGCATAATTGATGATTGCGTATTTTATGCTTGGACGAGTGACTTTGAAATACAAACAATGCATTGGATATGGAAAGAGATGGGCGGTTCGGAAGAGAAGTTAGCTGCTCGCAATGCTTTGTTGCATAATCCAACCGACGAACAGAAAAAAGAATTGAATGCACGGTTTAAGTGGCAAATGGAGTTAAAATGAGTATTCTTGAATCTATCAAAGGCGAACGAAAACTATCTTTTGATTGTTGGCGATATCGACTTTTGCACTGGACTTTTAACGTAAAAGACCCTGATCCTAAAAGACCACAAGATACAGGGATGCCAAAGTTCCTGTACACACATTTTTGTCCGTTGTTTCATCTGACAAATCTAATTGCAATTTTATCACCATTAATCTTGTGTCTAAAGATTGCAGTAGTGATATTCAAAGCCATTGGCTACGCCACACGCGGCGTTCCTTGGGGCAAAATGAAGGCTGCATTCAACAAGCTTAAACTCAAACGCAATCAAGACGTTCATGTTGCTGCATATATTCCAACCGCAGAAGACGAACGACTTATGGCAATAAAAGATATTTGCGAATGGGAATCTGGAATAGAATTTATTCATTTTTGGAATGCGCGGTTCGTTAGATATAACATATTGAAACAAGAAGATGTCGAGAAGATCTTCAATGAAACTATGCCAAAAGTGATGGAAGCACGTAAACGAGCTAAAGCTCGCAAAGATAAATTACGAGAACGAATGATATTCTGGACTAATTTTAGTCGCGTCTTCATCAAATGGTCGCTGAATGCCTTTTACATCGGCTTAGTGATGTTTGTGCTATATGGACTTTATTTGGTTGCTGGTCCAGCTTGGGATTTGGTGTCATGGATTGCATCTGGTATCTATTCTTTGTTTACTGATGAAGTAAGCTTAGGCGTTTTGTGGGCTGGGTGCAAAATAGCTCTGTGGGGTGCAGTCTTTATTGGCATAACTTATGCTTTGTGTCGATTAGGCTGGATTCAACGATTCGCAGATGCGTTGTTAGCAGGACTTTCAAAATTGTGTCCTCCTTTTTACTTGGTAGGGTATTTGTTTGGTTGGATCGGTAGTGGGTTTAGGTCTGTGAAAGAATTTGTCTCTATGTTCTACGAAGAAAACTGTCCACCAATTGTTTTGGTTTCCAGTGAAGAATCATTGGTCGAAGCCGTTGCTGAAAAGGAGACATAATGTGGTGTGGCATAATTATGACATGTCTAATACTGCTTTTATGTTTTCATAAATATGTTCTTGCTGTGATTTCAATTTTATTAGGAAATAAGGAAGTTCTTTCAGAGTTTGGTAATTTTTGTGAAGAAAAGACGCCATACCACGACTCTCATTGGTCGCTTGCTGAAAAACATAAGCCGGGCGATCCAGAACCAGACCTTCCTGTAACAACATTCAAATGGAAGCCATTGGAAGATAATAATGTTCGATGATTCAATTACCACAACAGAGCATGATGCTCTGTTGATTGAGTTAGAAACAGCAGATTTAAATCGTTGCCGCGAGATTAGCAAGATGCTTCTTAAAACAGTGAGGGTCTATGGCTATGCTAAATACGATCCCTCTTATGGTGATGATCGAATATGTCATTGTGGGCACCAATATCATAGACACTTTGATTCCTATGAAGAAATGGCACCAGTAGGATGCAAATATTGTTATGAATGCCGTGCTTTTGTAGAAAAGGGCGATCCTAAAAAGTGGAAACAGTTAAATCCAGAGGGCATTAGTTGTGAAAATGACACCTGATCATCCTAAATGGGAATCCTTCATTGAAAAATTGGCTGGTCCCGATGCTTGTGATTTTCAAGAAGAAGGGTCTGAATGGAATTGGGATTGTTTTGATGACAAAACATTTGCAATCGGCATCCTTAGCGAAATGGGCTTAAGTCCTGATGAAATCAGTGATTCTTTAGAGTTCTTTGAATCATGTGGTGCAGTTTGTGATTGCGAAATTGTGTTTAATGTGGGCAACAATGGTACTGAAGAAGTAGAAACCTTTACCGAATAGGTATGACATGTTTCAAAAATCAGCTATCGAAGGGTTTATTACCGCCTGCATTAAAGGTTTAACCAATAAACATTACGGTACGGAATACATTTCGGCTGTACAGAGGAACTTAACCTATTGGCAATCTGTTGTTGCAAACAGAGCAGGAATACCAGATACAGATGATCCTTGGGGCAATTATGTGATAGTTCACGCCTCTCACCATCCTTCATCAGGTGAACGGACCAATATTGGCTGCATGATATTTGATCAATTAGGCAATCAAGTTTTTCGCCGCATGGGTCCATTTGATCGCGCAGCATATCGTGGCGACATTAATTTAAACCAATATGCTGGTGGCGAATCTCTTATTGATTATCGCAAAGATATGGATCTAGACGATATTAAACGTGCCTTAGAAAGTATGGGTCATGCTATGAGTAGTATTCAAATGACTGAGCCTCGTATGACACGATTAAGTGAAGAATGCTATGAAAGCATTTATCACAATTTTGTGCTTGGACTTTAAGGGGGATAACGTGAATATTGATAATCTCAATGAAGAAGAACTTAAAAAATTAATAGCTCGTGCTAAAGTTGCATTAGAAAATAAAAAAAATAACGATGCACTTCATATTAATGAAAGAGTGGATGAACTTAAGAAATCAGGAGTATGGGACGAGATTCAAGCTCGTTGGAGAACCGTTAAAAAAAACGCATTGGTTTACAACAAGCCAATTGTTATGAAAAATATGCTCACCATAGAGTTGAATGTTGAAATTGAATTTCATGAAGACGCCGAATTCATTGAAGATATGTTTTTGATAGAGATAAATGATCCCAAGCTGTCTAAGACTAAAGGTTTGTCCGAACTACAAATTGCACATTGGGAAGAAATAGTAGAACATGGATTGACGTTATTTAAAAACTCTAATTTTGAACATAACATTACTATGTTTCCTAAATTGAGGAAAGAGTTTGACGCAATTTTTGATGAAATTACAAATATTCGTGAAATCCTAGAAGACAACAAGCTTTCCTTAAGTGAATTGGACATCAAATGAAACTCTATGAAGGCATATCCACTCGTTTAGGCGAAAAACACTTAGGTAAAGGTAAGCAAAGAGACATTAAGCTTGATTATGGTGCCACTCTTAAACCCGGCGATCTTTTTAGTAGCTGCAAAGGCTACAATGAAGTAATCCACTCAATTGATCCATGTTGGTGGAAATTGCGTAAAGGCAGAGTGATTCATGATTTTACCATTCAATCTACAAGTGGTGGTAACTGCTCACTAAGACATTGCTGCACAGTTCCTCTTGAAACTAAAGAAGAAATAGTAGCCTATTGGTTAAGAGAAAATGATGAATGGGCTATATCTTTTTTTAGTAGTGAAGAAAAATGGAAAAACTCTTCTTGGTATATGATTCGTGAAGATCTTCGTGCTGGAATTGAAGTTTTTAACGAAGATGGCACGATTACTGATGAGTATAATCATTATTGGTGTGTGATAGATAAAGACGATAAAGAAATAGCTTGTTTTCTTATTAAAAAACAAGCCGAGAAAATATTTGAACTGCCTGAAGCTCATGCTGTTGTGTATAAAACACTAGATCTTGAAAATCGTCAGTGGTCAAAGCGAATTACAAAAAGTAAATAACTTGAAAAAACTCCAAATTGATAGTATCATTATGATACCAACCTGGAGTTCATATGTATCAAGGCGCAAATTTCATAAATGGCAATTGGATTGACAGAAACGATTTTATTGACATCAACCCGGCGAATGAAGAGATCCTGGGTCATTTTCCACAATCAAACGATCAAGAAGTAGCAAACGCCATAGCAGCAGCAAAAAATGCTTTCAAAAGCTGGCGTAAATTAAGTCGTGTTAAACGATCAGACTATTTCTTCAAGTTAGCTCAACTAGTCGAACGAGATAAAAACGAACTTGCCCAAATTATTTCATATGAAACTGGCAAGAATCTCAACGAATCACTCGCCGAAGTAATTGAATCGCTTCATATGTGTCAAATAGCTTTTGGTAGTGGTCGAACAGCATGCGGTGATTGGATGGCATCTGAAATTTCAGAGAAGGATGCTTATGTGTTGCGTAAGCCAAAAGGTGTCGTTGGCGTTATAAGTCCGTGGAATTTCCCGCTTGCCGTGCCATTATGGAGTAGTGCCCCAGCGATTATTGAAGGCAATTGTATTATTCATAAACCATCTGAATTGACACCTTATATTTCACAAAAAATCACAGCGTTACATCAAGAAGCGGGCTTCCCAGATGGAGTCTATAACTTAGTTCATGGCGATGGCAATGTAGGTGCTAAGATTGTTCATCATCCTGATGTTTCTTGCATTCTGTTTACTGGCAGTTATACTGTAGGAGCATCAATTCAACAGGTTTGTGCTGCTGACCCAAGAAAATCTTGCAGTTGCGAAACAGGTAGCAAATCTGCTACAATTGTATTTGCTGATGGTAATCAAGATTTGGCACTTGACGTGGCAATTGCCAGTGCATTTAAGCTTAGTGGTCAACGATGTGTAAGTTCAAGCCGTATCCTAATTGAACAAAGTATAGCCAAAGAATTCGGCGATGCTTTTGCCGAAAGAGCATCAAAGCTGATAACTGGAGATCCATTTGAAAATCCAGTGCCGTTTTATGGACCGTTGATTAATGAAAATCAACGTGTACGAGTAGAGAGCTATAATCAATTAGTTGATCAGGGTCTTATGTTAAAAGGTCGTAGGTTGGATCGTAAAGGCTATTACCTTACTCCACATGTATATCGAGCAACTTGGGGTGATCAGCGTTATTTGAAAGAAGAAGTGTTTGGACCACACGTAGCTTTGATTCCATTTAAAGATGCAGACGAAGCAATTTATATTCACAATGACACAGAATTCGGTTTGGCTGTTGGAGTAGTTACTGATGATTTTCGCAAGATGCGACAATGCAGAGACGATTTAAATGCTGGTATGATATATTTAAATGCTGGAAGTATTGCGGCAGAAAGCCATCTTCCTTTTGGCGGACTTGGCAAATCTGGCAATGGGCACAAGAGTGCTGCTGGCACTTATCGTGCAGTAACGGATGAAGTTGCCGTAACAGTCAACTATGAAAGAGGAATAACCTGGGCGCAAGGTATGAGCTAAATGAAGAGCAAAAATGATGTAATCGGTACTTGGCTATTGCTTGAATTTTCTCATACAGATAAAAAACGCCATAGAAATTATTGGCTTGTAGAATGTACCAATTGCAAAAGCAAAAGAAAATTAGAAGAATCAAATATGAAACCGCCTGCTGGTGGTAAATGTAGAGATTGCTGGGGCAATCCAAAAGGTTGCTCCGGATTTAAAGAACTAATAGATACGTATAAACGTAATGCGGCGAAACATAAAAGAGAATTCGGTTTGTCTGATGATTGTTTTAGAAATTTAACTTCTAAATGTTGTCATTATTGTGGACAAGAACCGAAAAATATAAAAAGCACTAAAGCCAGATCTAAATGGGGCGATTATGTTTATAATGGTATTGATAGGATTGATAATCAATTAGGATATACTGAGACTAATTGTGTAGCTTGTTGTATGATTTGTAATCGTGCAAAAAACAATATGTCTTATGATGAATTTATGAATTATTTAAATCGAATAAAAAAACATATATGAAAACAATAGTAACATTTTCTGGGGCGGGTCTTTCTAAAGAGAGTGGCATCCCTACATTCCGAGACTCTGATGGCTTATGGGAAAACCATAAAGTTGAAGACGTAGCAACTGTAGAAGCTTGGATAGCCAATAAGCAACTAGTGTTGGACTTCTATAAGGCTCGTACAGAGAGTTGCAAAGCTGTACAGCCGAATGCGGCGCACTATGCTCTTGCCTCTTTGGAAAAGAAGTTTAAGGTAATTAACATTACCCAAAACATTGATGATTTGTTAGAGCGAGCAGGTTGCACTAATGTTTGGCATTTGCACGGCGATATCAATCATCGCAAATGCGAATGGCATAAAGATATTTCTAATCTTGATGGCGATACCAACTTTACCTGTGATTTTAAGATTATTCAGGATAAAGCTGTAACTCTTGGAGAAACTTGTCCAAAATGCAATGGTCAATTGCGTCCAGATGTAGTTTGGTTTGGCGAAGCGGTTGATATGCGCAATAAAGAACTGTTCGATCTTATGGAAGAAACAGAGATCTTTATTGGTTGCGGAACATCGGCTCAAGTTCACCCTGCCGCTGGCTTGTTGCATACGTTTAACAATTTGCCCAAGAATCATAAATTCTTTGTGGATGTTAATCCTCCAATGAGATTACAAAGCTGGACGTTATTGAAAGGTTCAGCATCAGAACAATTGCCAAAATTGGCAGAATTGTTGTTGAATGACCCTGACCTTGATTAATAATGAATGAACCAATATTCGCCAATGATAGGTGGATGATCCGCGTTGTTGTAGACGATCCAATGTATTTTTACGTGGATGGTCCTTACGATAACGTGGATGATGGTTTGTTGGAAAGCTTTTTCAATTGGGATCTTTACGATATTATTTATCTTTTCGGCGATTACGCAGGTCTACCTCAAAAATTAGCCGACAAAATTGTCATCAAGCAAAGCAGTCACAAAAATGATTCAAGTTTTGCTTGTTTTTATCACATACTAGATCATTTGAATCCGACAAAGAATATCAAAGATTGCAGTTTGTCGGTGAGTTTTCAGGGTTCCATTACGACTAATCCAATAAGACCTAAAATCTTAGAAGCATTGAAAGAATTCGATAGCTTTCATTTTGAGCCGACTAAATTTTGGGCAACATTAGGGTTAGAAGAGAAGGCAAGATTACGACAAAGTTATTTACACATTATAAATGATTCAAAATTTGTAATGTGTCCGCGTGGTGTGGGATTGAATTCTATTCGTTTCTTTGAAACTCTAAGAATGGGGCGAATTCCGATCCTGATTGCGGACGATACTAAACTTCCTTTAGACTGGACAATAAAATATGAAAATTTTATTGTCCGTGTGCCGGAAAATGATATACTAAAATCACACGATTACGTCAAGGAATGGCTTTCCAGCCACAGTTTAGAGAAAGCTTCTGCGGAAGCTAGGCAATTTTCGTTGACTTATTTTGAAGATTTCCCTAAATTTACTCAACTTGTGGTGAACCAACATGGAAAAAAAGTGTCTGATCTGTGAGACTATCCTCAGAGCCGAAGTGGGATTGCGAGAATTTGGAACAGCAATTGGTATCGTGTATGACGCCATGATCTGGCGTACTCATGGCAATTTTGGCAGTTCCAAGTTTGATCCAATGCCCATAATTGGACAAGAAGAATTTCTAGAAACATACATCTGTGATAGTTGTTATGAGAAAAAAAGTTCGTTGATTTATCACGTAAAAGTAAAAATGAAACGAAACGAAACAGTTGAGGTTCATAATTGTGAAAAAAGTAACTCTGTCTTTATCTCTCCATGATCTCTGCATATTCAGATATTCGATTGCACAACAATTGAAACGTATAAAACAAGAACTAGATATTCTCAGGATTACCAAAGAACGTGATCTTACTGCACCAGAACGTTGGCAATTGCCTCCCAACATAAACAGAATGTCCACGGAAGAACTTCGCGAAGAAATAGATCCTTGGTACAGCATGTACTTGCAATATCAATTTTGGTCTGATGAAATGGAAAAACTCAATGAGGGCGAATAACTATGTTGTCTGTTGATAATAAGAATGTTCAATGGTGGAGGCTGGTTTTAGCTGGTGTTATTTATTTTGCTATTTTGGCAATTATTGTTTTAGCTCGCTAAAATTTTGCTATACTGTTCAGTGGAGGGATCAATGCGACAAGATATGGATAAAGTCATCGTCGAGCGTCCTCGCACTGGTGGCGATCACGGAAAAAGCGATGAACCCAAAGGATACAAAAAGAAATTAAACCATGCGATGACGCATGCGATTCGTGATGAAAATGCAGACGGAACCTGGAATTTCGAGAGCAGCAGTCGTAAACGTAAATACGGATGGGACGCCAAAGAACTCAACGAACATCTTTCTCCACTTCGTAGATTTTTGCAATCCAAAGTCGGCGAACCTTGGAATGATGTTTATTCAGAAATTTGCGAAAATCTTCGCATTAACAATGCCGTACAAAGCCATGTTCGCGATCATGTTGATAGTGACGTTGAGCGAAATGTCGTAATGGTTGACGGCAAACCAATGCATGCAACCAAAGAATACGGAATTTACAGCCCATTTTACGTAAATCCTGACACTGGCATTCTTTGTAAAACCAACAGAAAAAAGTTCAAATGGAAAGGTCATCCAAAGAACTACATCGAAACCGTAGACGAATTCGTACAATACCATGTTATCGATGGCATTTGGTATGCAATCCAACTTGCACCTTTTCCAGAAGGTCTTCTTGTCCTTGACGTTATGGCTAACGCCAGACCGCCTCATGGATTAGCATCAGTTTGGACTGCAAGCCGCACTGAATGCCGCAATCGTTATGGCAAATACGTTTATGGCGTGAGCAAACGCCAATTGAATGGCAAAGATATCAAGAAATACAAATTGTGGGAAACAGAAGTCGGCATCAATGCCCGAAAGGGAAAATAAATAAAAACCCCTTGTTTCTGATTTCAAACGATGCTATACTGTTATTGAATGAAACGAAAGACTATTGTTTAGAACACCAACAGCATTTAAACTTTTATGCAAAAAAGATGGTGTTCTTTTTTATTTAACCTAGACGCCAACAGCAATCTAACACCAAGCGGGGAAACCCGTTTATCACAAAAAATGGCGTCTCTTTTAAGGAATTGGTGAAGCCCATGTCAGAAGTTCTTAACAAGCTCGTTGCTCAGGGTTCCTACACTTGGAATGGTGCAACTTCCAATGCAACTACCGGCTTTGAAAAGTTCGGTACAATTCTCGACTATTTCTCCAAGGCTGGTACGTATACGGAACGATCACAGATCGACGTAGACACCAGTATGGGACGAATCTTCTCTGACGACGAAGCAACTGCGCTTAAGGTAGTGTTCGGGTTGCGTTTGATCACCCGTAAGCCGAAGGGTGTTGACGGAATTGAAGAATCTCAGACCGGCTACGGTCGTAAGGACGAATTCTACAAGGCTGTTGTGTGGTTGCACAAGAACCGTCCAGACATGCTCTATCGCAATCTGCGCCTCATTCCAGTATTTGGTTGCTGGAAGGACTTGATGACGGAACCACTAGTGGATGTTTTAGACCGAACGAAGGTCTATGAACTCATCAAGAATAATCTTGATGATGCACTGTTACGAAAGTATCTGCCGCAGATTCGTTCCAAGAAGAATGTGCGCACGGATCGTGACGGGAAGCGAGTTGCATGGGCAAAGGGTCTATGCACCTACTTGGGCATTGATACCAGAGCGTACCGCAAGTTGAAGACCACTGGTGCAGGTCACATTTGGCAGAAGCAAATGTCCGCTCGTGAGTGGGATAAGATCAACTTCAATGGCATCCCAGGCAAGGCGATGCTATTGCATACTTCTCGTAAGGGGAAGGACAAGCAAACCGTATTCGAGCGTCAAGGGCAAGTTGCTCGATTGACCGAATGGGTTATGGGTCAGAAGAGCGTGAAGTTCACTGGATATCCATACGAATTGCTAAAGGCGGCAGAGAAGGGTCCGACTTTGGTTCAGAAGATCATCTACGACAAGCAGTTTGAAACGCTGCTTGAGCCGATGCGTGGTCACAAGTTAGGTAACGTGCTTTCTTGCTTGGATATTAGCGGAAGCATGGGCATGGAAGTAATGAAAGGCGTGTCTGCGATGGACATTTGCCTCAGCATGGGAATTGTATTCAGTGCCCTTAATACGGGACACTTCCAGGATGCAGTTTGCGGGTTTAGCGACCAAGCTATTCTTTGCAAGCTGAAAGGCGGATTCTGTGATCGATTGAATTGGTTGAAGAGTGATCCAGAATTCCAGCGTGTATCTTGGGGTAGCACTAACTTCCAGGGAGTTATTGATCTCTTGGTCAATGTTCGCAAGAATAGTCCAGAGATTCCAATAGACCAATATCCAGAAACAGTATTGGTCATCAGTGACATGCAGTTCAATCCTTCTGAGGGACGTGGACGCTCAGGCAGTGCTGAAACTAACTACGAGACTGCTCGTAAGAAGTTGGATGCAGTTGGACTACCGGCTGTGCGTATCATTTGGTGGTATGTCAACGGTGCAGGCGGGGATTTCCCTAGCCAAATGAATGATAAGGGTGTTTACATGATTGGTGGGTTCGATCCCGTCAACATCAAGGCACTCATGGGGTTGGATTCGTCCACTCCCGAAAAGAAGGACTTTAACGCCGCAGAGAAGGTTGAAGAAACCCCTCTGGACGGTATGAAGAACTTCCTTTCGCAACCAATCTTCAGTCTGGTTGAATAAACCAGACCGAAAAGACGCTTGCAGCATTTTCTACATATGCCAATGTAGAGGATCAGCACTTTTGCAGGGGCGGCGTCTTGTTTTGATCTAACCCTTGCAAAAGTGCCTTCCTCGAAACATCCGTTTCAAAGAAAGCCACCGTAGAAATACGGTGGCTTTCACTTTTTATTGCTATAATAAATGCAGAGGAAATAAAATGACTAATAAAAAGCGAATTGTGATTATTGGTGGTGGTACAGTCATGTACAATAGTTGCCACTTTGCAGCATGCTCTCCTGCTTATGGCACCACACCCCGTCTTATTGAAAGATTTTGCCAACAACGATTCAATGACGATGACTACAATGGCGATGTCTGCAAATCCGATAACATTATTGAAGTGTGGACATATCTCACTAAAATGGCAGGTGTAGGTCCGATTTTCAAAGAATTCAAACAGAAATACCCTAAAGAACGTGCGACTTATGCTCGCATGGAAGAATTGGATTTCAAACCAACTACACTTGAAACCAATTATGATGTTGAAAAATTAGTAGATCAAATTATTCAAGACGATACCACACGCATTGTGTTTTTTCCTGTTGCAATGTGCGATTGGGTTCCGGCTGATGAAAAAGCAGGAAAATACTCAGAGCGATTAAAAACATCAGAACATAACGAAATCACTATCCGTTTTAAACCCGCACCAAAAGTCATTAACAAAATCCGAGCCGCGCGTAAAGATATTTTCTTGGTAGGGTTTAAAACTACTACTGGCTACACAGAAGATCAACAATATGTTGCAGGGCTAAACCTTTGCAAACAAGCAAGCTGCAATTTAGTGTTGGCAAATGATACTGTTACTCGCATGAACATGGTGGTCACACCCGAAGAAGCGCGTTACCATGTCACTAAAGACAGAGAAACTGCTTTGGCTGGTTTGATTGATATGACATGGCATCGAACTCATTTGAATTTTACTCGTTCTACAGTGATAGGAGGTAATCCTATTCCGTGGGATTCAGAACTAATTCCTCCAAATCTTCGTACTGTGGTAAACTACTGCATTCAACAAAATGCTTATAAACCTTTTAATGGTGTTACAGCCGGACATTTTGCTTGTAGAATAAGTGACAATAACTTTTTAACAAGCATTCGTAAAACAAACTTTAATGACCTTCCTAAAAATGGATTGGTTTTGATAAAGACTGACGGACCTGATACCGTTTTGGCTTATGGAGCGAAACCATCTGTTGGCGGGCAAAGTCAACGTATTGTATTCAATGACCATCCTGGCTACGATTGTATCGTTCACTTCCATTGCCCTCTAAAGGATGGAAGCGAAGTGCCTGTTGTGTCTCAAAGAGAGTTTGAATGTGGATCGCATCAGTGCGGCAACAACACAAGCAAGGGACTTAAACAATTTGGCAATCTGAAAGCTGTATTTCTCGATCAACACGGTCCTAATGTGGTATTTTCTAGAGATATTGATCCCCTAGAAGTCATCAACTTTATTGAGGCGAATTTCGATTTATCTCAAAAGACAGGGGGATTTGTCAGTGGGCACTAAATGGTGGCACTACAGCTTGAAGAATAGCGTTATCCTTAACCTTTTGTTATGGTCTTTTATTGCCATAACAGCAATTACTATTACCAACATCATAAAATGACCGACGATCTAAAAAGACTTAACGAACTTGCAGACACTTTCAATTGCCAAACAATTGCTAAAGAGGTACTGCACGATCCACGCTTTGAAATCTGGACAGGAGCATCGAAGCCACACCAACATCATTATGGCAAAGGTGGACTAGCCAGACATGTGTTGGAAGTAGTCGAACTATGTTTGATGAATAACATATATTTTGTAAAACTTGGCAAGGGTGTTGATCCTAAAAAACTATTCTTAGCTGCCTTGTTTCATGATGCAGGCAAGATGTGGGATTATAAGCCACTTGATGGCGAATATAAAGAATGGACTGTGAGTGATCATAGGTTTTTAATACACCATATTTCACGATCTGGATTAATATGGTGTGAAACCGCCGCTAGAGAAGGATGGATTGAAGAGGATATCGATGAGGTATGGCATTGCATTCTATCTCACCACGGAACAAAAGAATGGGGAAGTCCAGTACAACCCCGTAATCGAATGGCATGGTTGCTTCATTTAAGTGATAGCATCAGTGCAAGAATAGATGATTGCTATAAGCGAATTCCATTCAGCAATGATCCATTAGTCAAATGATGCAATTATCTCCTGCGTCCAACCTGCTAAACCCAGGTTGTTACGCATGTTTATTGCAAATTCAACACTTTGATAATTGGGATGCTCTAAGTAATTGATGCTTACAGGATAAAATTCATTTATTCCTTCTACTGCACCAGTATAAGTTTTTTCAAACCAGTTACCACGACCGTTAGGAGTTGAAATTGCAATGCATGTCGCTTTACCACATGAAGCTGTAATAAGTGCTAATTTCCAATGTTCTTCCATATTGCGAATATAAGCACATTCATCAAACACTAAAGTGTTGTAATCTATGCCCATTAATCCATAAGGACTAATAAACCTGATTCTACTATTTGTATCTACAAAACTTTTTTCATGAGCGTTGTCTTTGCCTATAACGGGTGCCAACCATTCAGGAAGATTCATAATAAAAGAATGCACTATACTGCTGGCGATGACTGCCTCTCGATCTGTTTTACTTACCCAAACAATCTGTTGATCAGTCTGAAAAATGGCTTTCCAAACAAGCCAAGCAAGCGTAGTAGTGGTGAATCCGCCTTGACGAAATTTTTTCAATACGATAAACTTATGTTTTGAATAAGCGTCTATCATCCGTTCATGATAGGGATATGTTTCAAAGTCAATTAAACCGCGTTGAGGGTGCGATACTTTAATGTATTTGGTTACAAAATATTGAAAATCTAATGCGCATCGAGCAAATTCGGTGTCATTCATTATTAACCTCCAACGTATATAGCTGGTGATTAACAATTATGTTAGATGAACTTAAATTAATAACATACGGGCATCCAGTTTTAAGAAAAAACGCACTTCCAATTAAGAAGTTTACGCCACTTATTGCCGACGTTGCTAGCAAGATGTTTGAAATCATGTCTTCTAAAAAAGGACTTGGACTAGCTGCACCACAAGTCGGTCTTCCTTGGCAAATATTTATATTGAACATCAATAAACCATTGGTATTTATCAATCCAGTACTTTCTTGGGACCGCAATCCAAGATTTCGTATCGATAATGAAGGTTGTCTTAGTCTTCCTGGCATCTATCTTGATATTAGCCGACCACATGAGGTATATGTTGAGGCATTTGATGTTGATGGTAAACCCTTTAAAGCTAAGTATGCTGGTATGCATGCTAGATGCATTCAGCATGAGTACGATCATTTGAATGGAATGCTTATCATTGATCGCGATGTCATTAAGACTGCTCCGCTAGTAATGCAACTTCCCTCTACACATATTTCAGAAGAAGATAGAGAACTAATGCAAAAATGGGAAAATCATGATGTTTTAGGGATTTAACAATGAACCAAAAAGAATATACAGCCAAATTAGAAGCTATAAGCACTTTGGAAAAAGGATGGAATGGTTATAAAGCCGATCCACCTAATCCAAAAGTTATTGAAGATGCCTATGCTTTCCTGAAATTGTTGCCAGAACCTGATAGCGTAGAAGTATCAGCAATGGGCGGCATTGGTATTCATTACAGCAATGGACGACGAAACGCTTGTGTTGAATTCTATAATTCATATTACATTACAAACAATTGGGGCAAATTAGCCGTTGGATTGTCAAATGATATAATAATTCGAGTGGTGCAATCCGAAAGACACGAACCAATTGTTGCCGCAGTCCAAGAGTATCTCAAAAACCCACCTACCATTAGCGAACAACAAGTCAAGGATATGAAGCCTGATGAAATTGATTGGCTAATAGCTGAACATATTACTGAACTCCCAGGCTTAGGATACTATCGTCGTAAATCATGTTATGCACAAGATTCTGAATTGTGTAACAAAGGTGACTGCACACCAGATATGCCAGAATTAAAAGCAAGTCCGAGCTATATGACTGAAGTTGGACCATTCGCTATCCCAAATTACTCTGGTGATGAAGCATTAAAATTGTTTGCAATAATGATGGATGCAAGAGGCGAAGTTTCCGATAGATTCGTGCGTTATTTGGCTGAAAACAATATAGAACATTATGGGAGTGCCCCTGTTACAGATTTTTTGAATGGTATTTTCAAAAAATTTAATGGAATAAAAATATGCCGTGCTGCTTTAATGTCAGTGTGTAACACTCTTATAAAAGCATGATAGGTCTACTCAAAAGCAATGCTCGCCATAAAGATGGCAACTTCTTAGGCGAGACAGCCAAAGCACATAATCGCCGTAAAAAAGAAGGTTGGTTTGAGAAATTTGCTCCAGAACACCTTCCTGGCATCGATATAGGTTGTGGCATTGATCCGTTAAACGATTCATTTATGTTGTGGGATCAAATGTATGGTTGTGGTGATGCTACTTATATGGATGGTGTTCCTGATAGCTCATTTCAAACAGTTTATGCTTCTCATATCCTGGAGCATGTAGATAATCCAATTGAAGCTGTCTCCAATTGGTGGCGAATCTTGCAACCGGGTGGACATCTTATCATCAATGTGCCACATCGAGATCTTTATGAGCGTAAAAAAGAACTCCCATCAAGATACAATAAAGATCATCGTTCTTTTTGGCTTCCGATGGAATCAGAAGCACCAAATACCTTCTCTTTAGCGGGAACTATAGCTGAAGCTACCAAGCAGGTTAATTTTTTGATGCGTGTATTGCAAGAAGAATACTGCGATCCTGGCATTGAAATGCATGCAGGTGGAGAATATTCCATTGAAGCGATTGTACAAAAACCCATGTCCATGCTATAATGTCGTCATGGACATGCAAGACCTAAATATGTTTCGCATCGTAACAGAAGATTGCTACTCTCAAAGTATCTTCCCCACAGCTACACAGCACCCACAACGTGGGCTTATGTGGAAAAAAGGCGAAATTATTCAAATTTTGTATTTTCCTGGCGGTGACTTGTACTTTGCTCAAAGTTTATTCCTTCCGCCAAGTCCAACTAGTCAACATTGTATTTGGAAATCTGAATTTCGTGATTTAACGCCAGAAGAACGAAAAAACGCAGGATTGCCAGCAAGAGTGGGCGCACCTATTGGAGAAGTAGATGTTCCAGTGCATTTGGTGTCAAAAAGAATTTCCAGATTCAGCGAAGACGAAGGAGCATTTGAAGCCGAAATGCATAGGCGGTCAAGGTAATGATAATATCCGTTATGCTTGCAGTAAATGCAATAATGAACGCGGTATATTGACATCATTTTACGGCAATTACAGATATATTTTCAGTAAGAAAAAAGCATGGAAAAATTATCCACATAAGCTAAACGGCAAATGGCTTACATCAATGATTGAACGATATAACGAAAGAGCCGAATTCATCCAAGAATTGCTTAAAAAATGGAGAGTTATCGAAATAGATCGATTAGGACATTCCCCATCAACAACCATTCCTTTTGTGTGGGAAATAGAAGTTTTCCAACCGTTCACTCATCCTTGTGGGTCATAAAATGAGACGTGCCGTTTACGCAGGAACCTTCGATCCACCAACCAATGGGCATAAGTGGATGATTCATACAGGTGCATCTCTATTTGATGAACTTTATGTTGCGATTTCCAACAATCCCGACAAAAAGACAATGTTCCGTGTTACTACTAGATGTTTGATGATCGCTGAAATTGTATCAAATCTTAAAAATGTTACAATTTGCTCAATTGAAAATGAATACCTTGTTCGCTGGGCGGCGAATTCTAAATGTAATTTCCTGCTTCGTGGCATCCGAAATCAAGCCGACTTCGCTTATGAACAAACAATGGCAAATGTTAATGCCGAATGGGAACCAGACATTACTACTGTTTTTCTAAAAAGTCCTAAGAAACTGGAAGAAGTTTCTAGCAGTTTTGTCAAAGGTTTGGTAGGATTCAATGGATGGGAACAAGAAGTGCAAAAATTTGTTTCTCCAGGCGTGTCTCATTATCTGAAAGAAGAACACAATCGTAAGCAAGCCGAAATAGAAGGAAGACAATAAATGTGTACTGTGTCTGAAAGGATAACTCCAAAAAGTGATCTGGTGGATGAATGGAATCTATTTGACGTTTACAGATGTGAGACAGAATATCCGTTATTCCAAACCAGAATCTTAATCGGACCCTATATAGGAATTGCCAAATTCCAATGCCGACATGCAACAGGCAATAAGTGGGAAGATTCGCCAGAATTGTCCGAAGGTCAACAATGGACTTGTCCACCAGGAGCCGAAGTCCGATTAGTGCCAATTTTCGTTAAATAGAAGGAAGACAATAATGCTGTCATTCATTAAAAAACTACTGCATAAGCTGTTTAAAAAGAAGGAAGCTCCAGTAATTGTTTATGGGCATCCAGAAGTTCTACTAGGCGATGCTCCACCAAATGTCCGACAATGAAAGAAAAAATGAAGCGAATATGTAAACGGTGTGGGAATGCTATAATAGTCGGGAAGGGCAAAATCGGTCGTGTGGTGTTCCCAGGTGGAATATGTTATTCATGTTGGGTCCGCGAAGGCGGCAAAAAGAAAAAACGACAATAAATAATTTTTTCTAAAGTCTGCTTGTTTTTTTAAAGTGATTAAGCTATATTTGTATGTAGGCGATGAGTCAAAACGACCGCGAAGAGAAAATTTTCAAAAGTCGTGAACCTTTTTTGGTTTGACTCGTCTATATACTCAACAGACCAGCTAAGTGCCGATGCACTTTGGCTCTTTTAAGGTAAATTACAATGACTTCCATGTGGCGCAAACCTGAACAGCATAAGCAACCCAGACAGGGTAATGCTGCGGGTACGCAGACACGCAAAGCCACCGTCATTACCGTAGAACAGCCACAAGGGGATAATAACCCTTCCTGAAACCAGCATATCGCCGGTTTCAGGGTTAAAAACCTGAGCCGGTCAAAGTGAAAACACTTCAACCCGCTTAGGAAACTAAGGCGGGTTTTTTCGTTTTGATGATTGATTGTTAGGTAGGAGAAATTGGTTTCTTCGCCTGTCTGTTAAACAGGAGCCTGTGGGTTCGATTCCCACCCTAACAGCTTTGATTCGGGGAAAAGAGTTGATAGAAACTCGCCTGTATTGGAAACAGGAGGTTGCGGGTGCGACTCCCGCTTCCCCGACTAAGGGTGTCAGCGACCCCCATAGAATAAGCTGGAGTTATTAGTTCTCCCAAAACTAAATTCGGGGAATGGAGAAGTCTGGAGTTCTCGCTTGTTTCGGATACAAGAGATGCGTGGGTTCAAATCCCACTTCCCCGACTGGTTGGTATTTATTGCGGTGGACTCTGTGCTGGTACGGAGGGCACTCTTTGAAAGTGACTGACGCAGGTTCGATTCCTGCCACCGCATCTACTTCATCGAAAGATGACGTTCTTTGACAACTTAGGTTTTATCGGGAATTGGTATAGTGGTAACACTCATGATTTGGGATCATGAAACGTCGGTTCGATTCCGGCATTCCCGACTTCAGGTTTCCTTGAGGCGGATAGGTGTAATAGGGGTGTAAGCTACCCCTTCCAGAAATTTCAAGTGAGTGACGACTAGAAGGCAATGCAACGATCTTCGGGTAGAAGTGACTGCAACGTAGCTTCATATGTGTCATCGGTTCAGTTGAGAGACTGATATCTAGCATTAGCGAAGTTTGGTATCGCGCTTGCTTTGGGAGCAAGAAATCACTGGTTCAAATCCAGTATGCTAGACTGTTAGTGAAGCTGATATTGGAGTCTAATTAACTACAGCACCGAGCTTTTACTCGGAGAATGCGGGTTCGATTCCCGTCACTAACCTTGTTAGTTAATGCCGCGTTCGTCTACTGGCTAGGACATTTGCTTTTCAAGCAAAATAAAGGAGATCGAAACTCCTACGCGGTACTGTGGTGGATTCGATGTTGGTATCGAAACTTGTCTCTGAAGCAAGGTCACGCACGTTCGATTCGTGCCTCCACAATTAGCATGTCCTAATACGACGTGCAAACTCTTTGACAACTTATGTTATTTTTAGATCGCTGATGCTGGGTACATCGATAGCGCTCCAAACGCTGTGCAGCCGGGTTCGATTCCTGGGCGATCTGTTGAATATGCGGGTATAGTATAATGGTATCATATTTCCTTGCCAAGGAAGTGATGTGGGTTCGATTCCCACTACCCGCTCTGAGGCTGTAACTCAACTGGCAGAGTAGCTGATTGTGAGTCAGCGTGTTGTGGGTTCAAATCCCACCAGCCTCCTCTAACGACGGGTAGCATAGCGGCAAATGCCTCTGGTTTACACCCAGATTATCGCAGGTTCGAGTCCTGTCCCGTCGATGACTAATAGCAAAGGTAGCCTCTGAGTATGCCTACTTGTAGTGTTAGAACTACAAATTCATACGTAATATGAATTGTCTTATGACTAACAAAAGCATATTTACGCTGGTGCTAGGGTAATCCTCACCTATTAGTTTATATTTGCCCTGTGGGTGTGCCGGATTAGCACAGCACTCTACGAAAGTGCGAGAGCAGGTTCGATTCCTGCACAGGGCACTTGATATTTGGGTTGTCCTGCGGAACAGGTGCGGTGTCTTCTAAATACTGCTAATCGGTTCGACTCCGATACGACCTATTGTTTGGGGGTTCTGAGAGGTCAGACTTGTGCTTTGCAAGCACGATGAGAGGGCGCGACTCCCTCAACCTCCACTAATGGGGTCTTGGTATAATGGGATTACCTCTGATTTGCAATCAGATGATGCCAGTTCGATTCTGGTAGACTCCACTGTGTGGTTAGTATAAAGTATTATAATCCCGTTACCTGGGAGTAGATGCAACGTCACGAACTGCACCGCACACCAATGTTTGGTTAGTATAAAGTAGTACGCTCCCGATTCAGGGGGAAATGCGGTTTAACGATCCGCGCCAAACGCCTTATGTTCGATTAGTATAAGACGGTATTACACTCTCCGCACAAGGAGAGAAATGCAGGAGTCACGAACTGCACCGAACACTTTTTTGGAGAGAATTAGTATTGACGCCGGTATCGTATAATGGTATTACAAATCACTCGTAATGATTTTACCTCAGTTCGATTCTGAGTATCGGCTTTGGACGCTAGCAGCAAATAATAAAAATTGTTTTAACAACAACCCTAATGGCGTCCTTTTTATTTGATTTATATGAGAACATGAAGTTGTTGCAAGTAAGCCGTTAACTGCAATGACGCTTCACCTGAGACAGCGGTTACAGTAGTCTCAGGTGCGATACAATTGAATTGGTCTGTCTAATGGATTTAGCGCTGGGTTTTCGACACTCGGTTGGAAGGTTCGATTCCTTCATGGACTACTTAAAAAACGACCACCATGTTAGGTGGTAATTGCTGGGGATGGTCAGCCAGCACTTGCAGCCCCCGAAAGGGACGAAGCTAAAGAGTAGCACCTTTAGTAGAGCGAGTTAGTTTAACCAGCCGCAACACCTACCTTTTCGAGTTTTTTATGATAGATATCAATAAAATTAGAATTGGGATGAATCGCGACGAAGTTATTGCTATAATTGGTGAGCCGGACAAGATTAGTAGTACAACTAAGAAGTATCGTATTCCAATGGTTTATCGATATGGAAATGTTGAACTCTATTTTGGACCGTTGAAAGACAGTGGTTTAACTTTTGTTCAAGAAGTGGAACCGGGTATTGGTCATGTTCGGTATTTGTTACGTTAGATTGCCTGCATAGTATAATGGTATTACTAATCACTTGTAATGATTAAACCTCAGTTCGATTCTGAGTGTAGGCTTAGTTAAATGGGATCGAAGCTTTGATAGTGAAGCACGCGGCTTTTAACCGCGATAAGCGAGTGCGAGTCTCGACGGTCCTACTGTTATGCCGCCAAAGTTCATATGGGTGAATGTCTGCTTGGTAAGCAGAAGGAAGTGGGTTCGATTCTCACTGGTGGCTTATGTATGAGCATTATAAAACAGATCCGGATTTTCTTTCATTGAAAGATGAATTGATGGAAGTTCGCAAAAAGCAAAGAGAATTGCTTGAAGATTTGTATAAGAAATTTCCACCAGCAAGTGGAGAAGCTTGGGATTTGCATATGATTACTGGCGAACCATTTGTTATGAATTTGCCAGTCACTGATATTTACTACTAACTAAAGAAAAGGAGATCGTGATGACACATAAACAGACGAGTCGTGACAACAAACACGGCTCCGAAACCTTTAGTGGATGAGGCTCCGGCTTTTAACCGGATCAAGAGGGATCGTTACCCTACGGGGCTACT
>ERZ1292644.289-Hain-H14-01um-R2-289-length-37553-cov-9_pt1 | contig 37553 bp, 66 predicted proteins | sample MGYA00564402_ERZ1292644 | MGnify/ENA primary metagenome ERZ1292644 (study PRJEB36523, sample SAMEA6512644) | groundwater metagenome | collected 2019-01-09 | study: AquaDiva: Metagenomics assemblies of 32 groundwater samples
AGCTTGTAGACGAGCTTGTGCTAGACGAAGTAGAGCTTGACGTAGACGAGCTTGTGCTAGACGAAGTAGACGAGCTTGTGCTAGACGAAGTAGAACTAGACGTAGACGAGCTTGTAGACGAACTTGTAGACGAGCTTGAACTAGACGTAGACGAGCTTGTAGACGAGCTTGTGCTAGACGAAGTTGAGGAACTTGTGCTAGACGAAGTTGAGGAACTTGTGCTAGACGAAGTTGAGGAACTTGTAGACGAGCTTGTAGACGAGCTTGTGCTAGACGAAGTAGACGAGGAAGTAGTAGAACTTGAAGAGTACCAACCCTGTTGTGTCGCAAATACGGCTTTCCAAACTTCGGAAATACCAAGCAAGTTCATATCGAAAGCATCTGTACCACTATTGGAAAAATACAATGGCATTGGAATATCCTGTGGAATTTTTGTATGTGTTGCAACCTTAATTTTTAAAGTATCGTTTCCAATCCAAAATTCTATCGTACTCTTATACCATCTTATTTCAAAAGATGTTGGAGTATTTGTCCATGCGCCTAACCATGTCACCGTAGTTTGTTCTGGAGTACCACTATCCCTAGCATAACTTCTTACAAAAAAACTTGTTCCAGAAATGAAGAAATATATAGCATTTCTGTTTCCTAATGCACGAGAATACAATCCCCATATCCTAGAGTCTCCAGCTGTGGGGGCAGTCGGCACAGTCATTTTAAATTCAAATTTTCCGCGCATGAACAAGGCGGAAGAATTTACGACAGCAGAAGACTTAAATCTAATTATACCATTAACAGCAGCCACTGTCCCGCTATATATTCTCCAAAAGTCTTCACGAAGACCGAATATAAACGGGTCATAAAGGAAACTGTATCTTTCATCAATTAGTCTATTATCCATATGTTTTCACTTTAATTTTCCCATTAACTAAAATCTATTCTATTTTGTTTCTTTTGGCAATGTAACCACGTCTCCAACCTGGACATCTTTCTCAAGACCTGGGTTTGCATTTAAATCAGCTTTTGTTATTTTGTGTTTTATCTCTTGATCCTTTACATCATTACTTTCCTTAATCATCTTTTCAGCTAATTCTTTCGCCATAGTCGGAAGAAGTTCTTTGACCATCTCCTTCGCAATCTGCGTAGCCATCTCTTTCACTAATTTTGTATTCTCTTCTTTAGCAGACGGTGAACCAACTTTTGGTCCAACATGTCCATAGACCATCTCTTGAACAGTGTGTCCAGGTTCGGAATCCTTTCGCTTTTCTGCAAACGATGAATCAGATTCTTCAGACAGGATAAAATCCTTATCTTTACCATAACCACCGTGCTTTTTTAACATTGCGATAATCTCCTCATTATCGACAACTGCAATACCACTTTCGAACTTTACATAAATCCCTGGAATATCAGCTTGACCACTTAAACGGTTTCCATAAATACCAGGACGAAGAACTACCCTATAATTTGATTGTTTTGAGATAAACTTGGCCATATTTTTTATACTTCATAAGTTAATTTTATAATTCTCCCACAACGGGAGAGGTCGTTTTATTCGACCTCTCCCTTATTTTGACTATTCAACTTCGTACATAACTCTCAAGAAGTTAGCGGCAGCATCAGTAATAGATGTGGCATCCTTCAAGACGACAATCAAATCTTCGCCATCCTTACCATTGATAGCTTGATTGCTCGATGTAAGGTTAAGCGGAGTTGTTTCAGAAGCAGAAACGCTCAAAGCACCCATTAATTGAGTCTCTGTTGATTTGCTACTATCGCTCGGATTAGCAGCTTTCGCTTTCCAAATTTGAAATTTGTCAGCAGCTGCGGCACCCAAAGTTGCATTATATACAATTTGCTTAATACCAACCCGATGTCCACCTATAACTGCATTGAAAAGACGTTCGGTTGTTACACGCCAAGACAATTGCTTGAGTGTGCTGGTATCAACCAACACATCGTAAACGGTCACACCATCAACAGTTGAAGATGAAATAGCGCCGTTAACAAGCGTACTCGCTGAAGCATCTGAACGAAGACAATCCAACACCTTAGCTTCAAAAATACCATCGGCATTGATAGCATCTCTTACAGCGCCAATTGTAGTATAAGTAGCGAAAGTATAAGTATCAGTCCCGCCATCAGATGTTATATTAACGATGTTAGTCGCTGTAATAACAGTAACAGAAGTAACAGTTCCTGTGCCTATATATTTGAGACGGATACCAACTGGTTCATCAGAACCAACTTGCCCCAGTGTAACTGTCTTTAATCTTTCTCTGACCCTCAATGAATCTAAACTAGCCATATATTTGTATTTACGTTGTAATTATTTTAGACAGGCATTAACCCGTGCCTTTTCGGGATAGAGATAAATTCTCTACGGGCTGGTGATTTAACTTCCCACCAGCCCAGAGGAAGTAACTAGACCAACGTCAGCCTAGTTAGTTACGCCTTTCATAAGAGCACACTTTGCAGCGTGTTTACGCTCAAGTCCGCACTCTGTAAGGAATTCGTCGACTTCTCCGTCTGCATCATTCGCCTGAATGTTAAGCTTCAATTTAGTGTCGCTGTTAGCAAGGAAGCGGTAACGAAGACAGTCCAAGTCAATTAGGAACGCCCATCCAGCATAATCCTGTACGAACATTTTGTTGTGTACAAGGTTAACAGTACCGAATGCAGTGACCCATCTGCTAAGACTTACTCCATAGCTCTTATCAGACATTACTGTCTGCAACTGTCCTCGCGCAATTTCGTTGATTGCGTTAAGAACGAGTCCGCCACAGAACAAAAACTTCTCTGTCGAACCATAGTTGAACCCTTCCATAAGGAACAAGTTCAAGTCTGGAGCAGTCAAAGCACCGTCTTGATTCTGCACGTAAGCGTTATTACTCTCAATCCACTCAAGAACACCACCAGTAGACCTCAGCGGAAGGCTGTTTGTCCCTGTAGTATCTTTAAGTTGACCGAACCAGAATGCACGTTCGATGTCGAGCGCGTGTTCGGTTCCTTTCTTTGCTCGCTGATATGGAAGATCGGCTCCACCATAGAGCGTTGTGTTCTGTTCAGTTCTAGAAACACCAATTGTAGTACGGAAAATTTGGGTTACATTCGATTCCCGTGACGAACGAGTTGAGTTAATGTTACGAGAACTAGCGTTTTCTTCGTTAACATTACCAACTATGAACAGACCATCGCCGTCAGCACCTGCCGCAGCAGCGGTTGTACCGAAAGCACGACCAGCAGCAGCTATGTCAATAGACGTAGATGCTACAGCGTTAACGCGCATGTTTTCGCCTGTTCTTGCGTTTTTAACTATGTCTCCGACTGTAAAAATCAGTCCAGAGCTTGAACCAGCGCCAGTGACGTTAATTGTCACAGCACCGGAGGCACCGTATGTGCCATTCGACTTACAGTAACGACCTCCGTAAAAATCTTCAAACCAGTAGAATGTAGGAGCGTTCGTGACTGCTTTCTGCATTGCAGAACCTTTCCAAGCTGTCCCATCGAAAACTTTTCCAACGGACGTAAGCAACGTAACCAATGGGTGCTTTGTAGGCTCTAGCAAGAATATTTTATCAACGGCATCTACCACAATTCGGTTTTCAGCACTCGAAATACTCGTATTACGAATATTCGCAGCAACTGTTCCGGCATCATGGGTAGGCTCCGTATAAAAAGGAAAACTAGCCATATAATTATTTTCTATTTACTTTAATTTTTAATGAACGACGTAGAACTACCAAAAAAAGCTATATGAGGTTTGGATTGCTCTTGTTGGAAATCAACGAATCCAAGAAATCTTTTTCACCCATCTTACCAGTATTCTGCGAACCACCACCAGCAGCATTTGCAGCCACTTCTTTGGCGGTCTCTCCAGATTTAACCTGATCAGACTTTCGCCTTTCTTCAGCCAACGCCCTGCCTTTTACGACAGCGTAAGCAACTTCGATGTCATCCTGTTCTGGATGCTCATCAAACCACTTATCAATCGCCTGAGCATAATCTACAAAGTCAGGAGTTTCTTTTATAAAACTATCCAACTTTGTTCTTAATTCAGTCAATTGACGTTCGTCGGAAAGAGCTTTCTCGACTTTAGTTTCAGTCTGTGAAAGAGCTTCTTTGACCTTCGCTTCAACCAACGATTCAATCTTTTCAGGAGACAAATTTTCGTAAGCCTCCTTACCAACTTCCTTCTTGACTTCTTTGTGAGCGTCTACAACCGTTTTGGCTTCAGTAACTGAAACCTTTCCCTCTAGAACAGATTTGACCAACTCAGGAGTCAATTTGTTTTCAGTGATGGCTTTCACCAATTCTGGTTGAGCGTCTAGCTTTTCCAGTAATGGCGAGAGATCTTCTAAGAACTTTTCGACTTCCGCATTTCTTTCGGTCTTTTCTTTGAGTTGCGTTTCCAACTCAGAGAACTGCTCTTTAGAAACAAATTCTCCTTTCTTTGTTTCCGTGCCGCCAGAGGAGGCGACTGTGTTTGCGGATTCTGCCGTAGTAACTACGGTATCCACTTTTGATTCATCACTCATATATTTATCTTCATATTAAAAAATTATTGTACGCACGTAATAGTTTTATAGCTACCAAAACCATTAAATTACTCCTTGTTATCTTTTAAATTTTTTCTTTGTCTTTCAAATACCTTTTGTGCTAAGGACGCGAGGTCGACCCCCTCTTTAGTATCCTTTTTGACAAAGTTCTTTGCCAAGACTTCGGATATCTTTTTAGATTTTGAAGGAATGTTTATTTTCATATGGTAAATCCCTTGCGTTATTCATATTTAATACTTACTTAATTTATTTTTCAAAACTTTGCGCTTTCGTTTTCGTAAGGTAGTAGCGCCTATCTTTATCCTTTGTTCAGCGGAGGAGTCACTTGTCGAACGTGACCCTTGAGAATATGTTATATCTTGCATACTACTTGCTAAGCTTTTCTTTAGCCCTCTTTACAACCTTTTCTTTTATGCTATCGCCCATAATCGAAGCACGGCAGACGGCATAGGAATTTACATTTCCACCCTTAGCCTTTACATCCGCAACACATCTTTCCATCTTCGTCCATAAATTCTTTGGTATTCCAGGATAAGGCATACAATTCAACCACAAGCTAACTTTTCAATCTTAACACTAAACGATTCCCTAACATTCTCACCATTCTCATTAAGATCGTGGGAAGTAAGTTTACCTTTCAAGACTAAAACAATTTCATCGCCGACCTCATAATTTTTGAGGTCTGGCGCTTGATTGGCTGTCAAATATAAGGAAGGATAACTAACATTAGAAGACGATTCTTCTACGGCACATGGCATACCATGATTCTTCATCTTTTCACCAGCATCTTGCAGCTTAACCTTATCAATTAAATCCGATATAAGTTCTCTCTTTTTTTCTAATAGACCAGCCATATTTATGCGTAGTAATTACCTGCCGCATTCTTTCGTATACGACTTTTAATCTCTTTACGTTTACGTTCTTTAAGAGGCATCCTCAGTGGAGCCATCGTGGGCATTTGTTTCCGTAACTTTAACATCGGAAGCGTTTTAATCATTTTTTCTGCCATATAGTTTATAATCAATTCACAATATTAATTATATCATAAATATCAAATTACTGCGACTAATCATTCTTTTTCAATTCTTCTTTCCTCAAAAGAATGTACTCAATTAAATCATTCAACCCTATCCTTATTCCCTGCGTTCTAGCCATTTCAGTTGGATTCTTAAACGGATCGATTGAAAGCAACGAATCACCAGCAATCTGCGCTCTACGACTTAAATATCTGCATACTGCTTGCCAATATGGGGTATCCTCAAGAGTTACAAGAAGATAATCCATTCGTTTATCTGTCATCTCGCTCGTATCCTCTATTGGTTCTGGAGCGGATGTCTTTGTTTCTTTTTGTTTTTCTTCTGAATGAACCACGTTTTCTTCAACAACCTTCTTCGGTCTTCCTCGTTTCTTCATATAAATATATTTATAATATTTTTATTATTTTTACATTTTCTTCTTCTTCCGCTTCATCACCTTTTCTTTTACCTTTTCGCCCATCATCTTTTTCATCTCTGCGCCAGACATCATCGTACCATTAGGCATTTTATGTTTACCATGTTCCATATAATTTATTTCTAATTAAGATAATTAATAATCGACCTTTTCTATTTTTGTACGTTAAAAACGCGATTCATCAAGTTCGATTCTGGATTACTCGTCTGTTTTGTTGATATATTAGTGTTGACCTTTCCTCCAACTTTTCTGTTTAGTCCACGCGGGTTAGTTGTTCCACCTATACCTCGTGCTGTTGGGGGGACACTGTTTCCTCTAAGTAAATTGACTGGAGCACCCATCTCAGCTATAGGAGAAGTTCTATTAGCTTCACCTAAAAATGCAGAACCAGCACCAGGTCCACCAAGTTTGTCCAAAGCGCTTGCCATTATATCGGCTGGAACAGTCCTGGTTTTTAATGGCATTCCTTCAGGCATCATTCCACCTTGTTCTGGTGGCACTGGTTGACCAGATAGCGCGGCCTCAAGTTCTTCAGGTGTCTGTGGTTGCGCCTCTTCTAATACTTTTTTGATAGATTCGAGATTCCAATTCCAGTCATGCAATACCTTGGACGTAAGTTTTTCTGGGTCTATAAATGGCAAAGCAATAAGCAATTGAAATAAGTCCATATCCTGTTTTTTCTTCACGTCATTCATTCCAGCAATCGATGGAATGACAGTCGATATGAAATCAAATTCGCCTTCCAAATCATCTTTTTCAATAAGCGGAAATTCTACATTTCCATTCTCCCCAGTAATCCTTATGATAATATCCTTTGTATAGAACTGCCTCCACATTGAAATCCAATATCTTTGGACTTCGGAAAGACCTTCTCCTATATGATTGACAAATAAACGAACACGCTCTAAAGTCGATTCTCTAAGATGCCTGACTTCTGTAGCACTGGAAGAGCCGCCACCAACACCCATAGAAAAATCATCAACCCCGGAAGCATAGCGCATATCGCTCTTTAACAAATCTTCTTCTTTGTACGCGCTTGGTTTTATATCAGATGTCTGAACTTCTCTTACACCATTAGGATCTACCGAATATATTATACCGAATGGTCTAGCTACCAGATCCGCTTTATTTATATTAGCCAGCGGATTCACAATCCACATCTTATGGATGTTCAACGTCATTGCGTCTAACCGTTGATTCTTCGTCATATTCAACATAATCGCTGGATTTTCGAGAATCATCGGAACGCCATAACCTTCGTATTCACCTGGTAGTCGCAAATAAGGTATGCCTATAAAAACAGATTCCTTAAAATCATATGGATTCGGCATCGAACCGTTCTTAAAAATCGGAACGTCGCTTACTACAACAGTAAAATCGTCGTCTAATGGTCTCCACCGTTCGAATACCTCGTACATCTTTAATGTATCGCTACTTTGATATATGGAAGAAGACGAAGAAGAACTGATTAAACTATTCTTTGCATTGTAATCCGAACCCTTGACTATTTTTTCATGTGCCAATTTGACTTCGTTTCTTACAGAAGCGTAATCTGCCATATCTCCACCAGGAGTCGCCAACGCCATCGCAAGTTTTACTTTATCAGCCATCGGATAACGACGTTTGATTTCTACATCTGATAAAACTAATCTTTTAAACCAGTACTGCTTACTTTTACCACTGACATTGTGCCAATCATACCATAAAGAATAATTGTCAACCCACTCCACATATGGAGCATCATAAAATGTTTGAGTACGTTTTTCCCATTCAAACTTCTTTCGTCCTATGTCTTTAGTCTTTAAAAACTTATGTGTTCGTACATCTTTCTTATAGCTTACTTGAAAATACCCCATTCCGTATGTCAAACACGAAGACGTAACATCTTCCATTGCCGTGTCGGCATGAGAAATTTCCCATGTATAATCGCAGAGTGACTGGAGTCTTGGAGCTTTTAGTTGATCGTCCTCGTTTCTTCCCTGTACAACAAAACTTGGACGAGCGTCCAAAATCCTAGGCTTTAGCGTCTCAACAACAGCGTGAATGTATGGAACAACAATATTAGATTGCCATGATTGTATCTCTTTAGCCCTATCACGATTATCACCGATGTAGAGTTTGTAAGACCTGTCTAATCTCGGTTTTATACAATTTATAAAATACGCTTTTGCGTCATCTCGCTGTTGATGAAATAAATTCATCAATTCCTCTTCTCCAAATCTAGACGCTAAATATGTTTCTGTTGTTTTTGCCATACTTTTATTTTAATAAGCCGAACTCTTTGGTAAATATTTATGATAATCTAATTGATCTAATTTGCCGCTGTATAATACTTTGAATCCCTGTAAAGCAAGACCGACTGAAAAGATACAGTCATCATGAAATCCTCTCGGTGCTATCATGTTGTTATCGTCATCGTAGACAAACACGGACATTTCATCTAAAATTATTTTTGTATGAATTATTATATCCTTATCCCTAACAGCCTTTCCTAATTCACCTATCATTAATGGACGTGTAACTTTTGTTGTCCTCCAACCGATCCTATCCGTAAATTGCGTACCCATTGTGTCTAATTTACCTGGTCTGAAATACATGCTAGGATACAACCTATTTCTTAATGTAGTCACTGTAAGAAGTCCTTGATTGTTAATTTCTACTATCATTAAGGCATTGTTATATTTTCGTCCCATTACATCCAACTTTTCTCCGAATCTGTCTGGTGCAATCAGTCCTCTATAATGCGCTACTTCTTCTCCTGTAGTTCTATCAACTATAGTCCCTACAGAATAATCTCCTCCCTCAACTCCTTCAGAAACATCTCCACTACAAACATATGTCCTATCTGGTTTAGGCGGTGTATATATTATCCATCCATCTTCTTCTATTACTGTAAATTCGCCGTTCTTATCACCGACTTTCAAGACATTCTTGCGTTGTTCTTCTATCGCATTTTGATCAAAAACACTTCTACCGGAGGTAAGAAACTTCAATCCGTATTCCTGAGAAAACTTCAACGGATTATTCATGCGTTTCTCTATGATATCTATTTCTTCCTTACTATACCCCCACCACCATCCGTATTCTTTCTTTACATAATCATTATCTGTCACCCATGTACGATGATAAAGATTACCCGTACCAGATGGTGTAGATTCTATCACAAGTTTTCCATTAATCGGCACAGCCGCTTCTAATGCGACCATCTTATCTTCAGCTTTATCCCACATCGCCACCTCTGAAGCTAATACATAGTGCAACGTATATCCTCTTCCTACATTTTCCGTAGATGGAAGTACCAGTATCTTTGAATCCATTTTAGGAAAACTTATTTCATATCTAGAGTTATATTGAATTGCAGGGCGCATTGACAGCGGAGTCGTCTTATAAAATGTCTTGACCTTATCAAGAAGTTCTGCTGTCATATCAGCGTTATATCCAATCAATGCTATGTTAACCCCAGGAGTTGTGATTGCCTTAACATAGAAGTATCCAGTAACAGCCGTAGAAAATCCGAGTTGCCGAACTTTACAAATTATAATACGACAGAACTCATTCAATGTATTAAATAAGTCTTTCTGCGCTTCGTTCAAAATAAAAGGAGCTAAACCTTTTTCCTTAGTTTTTATTTGTGTAAAATTTTCTAGATAGTATTTTGGATCACGCAACTTCTTTACTATCTCTTCGCTCGAAATCTTCATATAAACCCTTTCCAGTTTTATTCTCAGCTTCCCTCTTCCTTAATTCTTCTTCTGGAATAACTGGAACTTTTACTTCATATTTAATTGGTTTTTCATCATTCGAAGCTGGAAGTAATTTGTCTTTTTCCATTTGTTCGCGCAGAACGTCTTCCCATCCACGTGTAGTCTCATTGATATTTTCTTTATATTCATCCAAACCAATAGACTTCAACAAAGTCTGATAAGCTCTAAGTTTTATAGTATCAATAGGCGAGGCGGTCAACTCTTTGATACCTCTAACGATCGTTGACAAGTCAAGACCGTGTACTGCCAATGCTTCGTGGTATTCTTTTCTTATCGCCATCTTATCCAACGTCCTGTAAACTTCAGCTACCGTCCTTATACCAGTCATCTGTTTTAATTTATCTGGAGATGCCGTAATCTGAAGAGCCTTCAACAAAAGATTCTGCTGAAAAAGATTTTGACGATGATAGTTATATTCGCCTTTTATAAAAATGACTGGCTTATACTCTATGTTCATAAAGTTTATTTACTGTGATGTATGGTTGGAAATGATTCTTCGTCACCCGAAATATGTAATAATCATATCCTAATTCCTCGTTATAATTATAGACATAATTTATCATATAATCTAAAAACTCAGAATATTTCATATTGACATCATCGCAGTATTGCAGTATCTCCATCCGTTCTTTCATCCTATAAACTACACAAAGAAATTCAAATCCTATATTCTTAAACGGATATTCTAATTTCTTTTCAAACGGATCTAACTCATCAAAGTTCGGGAAGAAATCATCTAAATATGAAGCAATCTTAGGAAAAAGATTATTCATTGTAAATAATCTAGACTCCACACCAACAATCTTTCTCATAAAATTACCAAACGCTGCGTCCGCCTGATATCCATTCTTAGAAAGAAACTTCCTTTTTGCAGAATTATATCTAAATTGTCTAAATAGCCACGAAATCCTAATTATATAGTCAAATAATGACTTCTGCATCTCTAACATCGTGTCCGAAACCATCGTAATATACTTTTGTAGAGAAATGTCATTATCTATCGTTATATTCGAAACAAAATCTTTCTTTAATGTACGATTTTTATCAAATACTGACTCGTAAGTCTTTTTGTAAATCTTCATAATACATATAATTCAAATCCTTATCGTGGCATAAGCATGTTTTCCTGTAAGTTTGAAAATTTTGATGTCAAATCTGGTTGTTCTTCTGTGCTTCCTGATGTCATCATCTGCGTATGGGGTGCATCCAATATACCGCTAATGGCATATTCAAATAATTCACGTAAATCTGGGTTACGTTCATCCAATCTTTGTAAAAATTGGTTGATGGATTCTAAATTAGATAAGTCAACACCTGAATCCTGCAATAATACAAATATATCTTGTGCTAACTTAGCCTTAAATTCATTTAATTTATTCTGATTGATAATCTTGTTCGTATTTAATCCCTGCTCACGCATTGAAATACGTTCAAATTTAGCATTTAAATCACTTTTAAGTGATTCAGATGAATCATTTTTAATACCTTTTAACTTTTCACCTATATTTTTAGGTACTTTTGAATTTTTTAGTAGTAAATTTGCCATAAAAAATACTTTTGACCGAATTATTCAAGAGAAATAATACTTTTACTATCTTAATTATACCACAAATAATCAATTTATACTTAAAAGGACTCTTTCGAGTCCTTTTCATATTTCAGCCGTCATCTGGATTCGAACCAGAATTAATGGTTTACAAAACCATTGTAATACCCTTATACTATGATGGCATTTTACGTGATTGCTCTAAACTAGATGGAGCGCACATTCTAGAAGTTCCTGTACCTAAGACTTTATCATAAAATGCATCCTCGACTTCTTTCGATATGCTATTTTCTCCAATTTTACACCATTGACTCGGACACGTTTCACAAAAAACTACATCGCACTGAGAACACAGTTTAATCTTATGGTCGCAAATTGTATGATCGTGATTATGATTCATAAAATTAAATATTATTCTTTAGATTTCTTTTCAAACTTTTCCTTTAATTCTTTATATCTTTTCAACTCTTTCTCGGCCTCAACTTGCTGTTCCTCTTTAAATTTGATTTCGGTCTTACTACCCTCTATGAATAATTGTATCTTTTCAATAAATTCGTCTATTTTATTTAATTTTGCTCCCATTGTAGCCAATTCTGTACTATCTTTAGTCAATCCAATATATATAGCTGGTAAAGAAGTTAACAAATCTTCTTCTTCTTGATTACCTTCTTTGTTCGTCACCTTACCCTTATAAGATATTTGATAATAATATTCCTTTTTAGTCTCGCCAGGCGGAATAAAGAACCCGACGATTTCTCCTGATATAGTTTCAATATCCATTTCTCTAGAAAACCACACGCTCTGCCCTAACTTAAACTTAAGATCTTGATTCATAAATTATTTTTAATAGCTTTATATATTCTTATAATAGTTATTAATAGAATGAGTATTATTAAAGCGATACTCTCCTTATAACTAGAGTCTTTTGCAAATTTGATAGTTGAACCAGCAGTTGAACCAGCATCGGCGACATTAAATGTCACAAGTGTTGATTCGATATTCATACTATTAATGCTCATTATCTATATCGCCCCCTTCATTTTCTCCAGATAAACCAAACTGTTTCCAAAAACATTTCATCGCCTCGCAAGGATAAAACTTCATCATCATAACATCGGCTATTCTCATTAGAGCCTTTGCTTCAATGTCATAGCTATTTCTTCCCTTATGCTTTATAAGTTTCCACTTACCTAGTTCCGGCCAATCCGTATCTCCGCCATTCATCAAGTCTTCTCGTAGCATTTCTACTAAAGAATAATAACATCTCCTAGCTAAGTTTATATCAGATATGTTCATTTTAATAGCTAACTTATTAAAAAACTTATTCTTATCTTGCTCGTTTATTCGTTTCATAATTTTTCAAAATTATACTCTTGTCCTCCGAAGAAGAAACAACCGTCAACTATATTAACTGGGTATAATTGAAATTTTTTAGAATTCTTTTTTATGTAAAAAACCGTGAAACCTAACTGCCAACTAGGATATGTCATAAACGTATTAAATTGGCTCAAACACCCCTGTTCGACACCTATCAATAACGTACCATCGACAAGCCTTTTGGTCGAAACACCGAACTTGTGTCCGTGTCCTTGTATGAAACTAACGCCCAAGTCGTCCAAAAGAGCTTTCGCCGTGTAGCCAGCTGACTTCGCCAACTTATTAAAATGACCAATGAACAACTCACCTATCTTTACAAAGTTGTGATCAAATGAAGTCACCTGCTCTGGAAAATCAACATACTCTATATTTAAATCTTTTAAGTGCAGTTGTTCTTGTATAGACAAACCTTCTATACCATGCAGTTCTTTCGCATTCTGTATAACATACTTTCTTAACCTCAGTTCGTGATTTCCAGCAACGTACACTATTCTTGCTTTTGGAACTATCTTTCTGAACTCTGCAAGCAAATCGTGTGCCATCTTAAACTCGTCTTTCAATAGTGGACCCTTTCTAGGAGTTCTATCAAACCTAGAAATATCCCAACAGTCCATGAAATCTCCATTTATAACCAGATAATTAGGCTTGTGGTCTCTTAAGAATTTACACAATAATGCTACGGCATTTCTATCGTGGAATGGAACGTGAACATCAGAAAATGATACACCCATTTCCCAATCTTTATTTTTAAATAACATATAATATATTTATATTCATAATAAATTGCAAAAATAATGCTGTTTTGTACAGACAGCAAACTGTTAAGGGTTGAGCATCCTAATCGTAGTCCAATCAAGCATAATGCTATGTATTGAAACTAACGCTATCTTACCCCTGTCATCCAAGACCTTGAGTTCGAGATTTGGAACAAGTCCCTGAAGTCTTCTAAGAACTTCAATATGCTCATCCTTAAACTGCCAATGAAAGAGCGAAACTACCCTACCATCATCGAGGCGCACTCGCATGATAAACTCCTTGATAATATACTTATGGCGAGAACTAAGCCATTTGTAAATTACGATAATCTAGATGACGCTGTACAGATTTTGTTCTCGCCTGGACTTGGAGATAAACTCCATAAGTCAAAGTTAATCCGCATTGTCATTACCTGCGTAACTCACCGCAAATATACTATCTTTAAATTTTATTCGTCTTCGTCGTAGTACTCCAAATTATCATTATGATTAAACTTCTTTAATTTCTTTTTCTTAAATTTATTTGCATTAGCTACCTTTTCATCCTCACGCCAAACATCCCATTCATCTTCATCGTCTATAAATTTAGACATACTACTTCACTTTCTTTACTTTATTAGAAGTCTTAACATTTTTAATTCCTAAATCTTTTAGCAAACTATCAGCAACCAACCAGATTATATTATAGATTGCCACTGCTGTACCACAATCTTTCTGTGTTTGTTCGAAATCTTTAATAATATCTTTAGTAATTTTCATAATCTACTTCCAAAAATATTTCGCCAGCGTCCTCATCGTGAGACGCACCAACAATATAATGATATATAGGTATTTTAGGTATTTTCTTGTCACCTTTACTGGATTGCGATAATGGATACATGATAGTTGTCTTATTCGGCACACCCTTCAAAATTTTGCGGAGTTCGCCTACGGTCAAGAGTTTCATATAATCTTTATCAAAAATCGTTTTGGAATCATTGTAATATCAGAATATAAATCATCTGAAACCGTACTTGCAACAACTATATAATCTTTATTATCTTCTAAAATCACACCACCAGTAATTGCTGTCGATTCATACATTGCTTTTGCAAGCTTAAGGGCCGCATCTCTTTTGTACCATTCCATTTCTCCATCTTTACACGAGGAAGCATCTGCCCAAATAATCGTTCGTATTTTATTATGTGATTTCATATTTACGAAAAACTAATTTCGCATCCTTCTAAATCGTTCTTTAAAAACTGCGGTCAAACTATTTTCAATTGATTAGAATGTTTCTATATCTGAGAATGCCTTACTCATCGTATTTAAGGTAGCAGAAGCATTAAGCTTGTTACCATTTCCACTATTACAGAACACAGTATTTGTATCTTTGAAGTCCTGAGTCGTATTGGTACACCATACCTCGTATGGTTTATACCAGTTCCATTTACTATATGGAACTTGGATTTCTTTAACCACTTCAACTATCCGAGTATTATTATTTTTAGACAGTTGATCAACCAGACTCCTAAGAAATTTAATCTCCGACTCTAAACTTTTCTTATCTCTATCTTCTTCTGTTTCTGAACTAAATAACATTTCTCTTGCTTCTTCTTTTGTCAGTAAACCATCGGTTACTAACTGCCTAAGCGACTCTGATGATGGTTGTTCTTTGAGTCGCCAAACTAATTTCTTCGTACTCATAGTCTTTATTTGTTATATAGTTCAACCGCATTTTTTAAAGAACAATTATACTTTTACAGCCAAGGCAGGACTCGAACCTGCAACCTTGTGGTTAACAACCACCTGCTCCACCATTGAGCTACTCGGCTATCATTGATAATAGATAATTAACTAACAGCGGAGGTGCTCTACCAACTGAGCTATAGGAGCCGAAGCTCCTAGGTGGACTCGAACCACCGACCACCTCCAGTATCAATAAACTATCTTTCTTTAAATATGTGGGGTGGCATTCGTAGTTCACCGAATGATTTACTCCACCCCACCTGCCGTGCTTCATATTAACCCACCGAAGCAGGGAGCAGATTCACTGCCATAAGATATATGTGAACTCACATATCCGCCCGACGTAGTTTCCTGAGACTTACATGACAGAAGTAATCTCAATGGATAGTCGTCGTATAATTTACAAGGTTATTTCTTATTGCTAGGGTTGGAGTCGAACCAACTGTCTCTGCGTTATGAGCGCAACGAGATACCGTTTCTCTACCTAGCCATGTTTCAATTGGAGTGGCTGATTGGAATCGAACCAATATCACTGTCGCCACAGAACAGTGCTCTACCATTGAGCTATAGCCACAATATGTCCCCGAAAAGAATCGAACTTTTATCTGTGGTTTAGAAGTCCACGGCTTTATCCATTAAGCTACAGGGACAGAGTAAATCTATATAAAATTGGTTGCGGGGGTGGGAATTGCACCCACGACCTCTGGGTTATGAACCCAACGAGCTACTACTGCTCTACCCCGCTATTTTTCTTATTTTATGTGGACACTTTCCGTATATCCCCTCAGAAAAATTACAGTTATGACATAAAATACGGAACCCTTCTGGAAAATTATTTCGTATCAACCATCTATCAATATTCTCTTTAATGGACTTTCTATGTTTGCGTCCACCACCGTCAATATGATCTATTGATAGAAATTCATATGTCTTTTCTTTGCAACACGCACATTCAATAATTCCATTTCCATAGTGTAATAAGACCTTAGTTCTTCTATTAATACGAAATAATTTTTGTCTATATAGATACTTTTCAGGATTAGATTTATACAGTGCCCTCATATATCTCAAGTGATCTTCTTTATTTTTGTATGGCATAACCTTTACAACAACTTACCCTGATTATTTACTACTATACCATTATTCTGTACGTTCGTACATACTCACCGACCAGCCAATTATTCTATCAGCCAATAGTATATAATCATCATCTTCACCCATCCAGATAGTGTCTCCTTGTTTAAGCGCCTGTGTACAATCTCCGTCGTGCAACTGTTCAAAAATACCAAAATCATCATACTCAGCTACATCGAACTTTACCTTATAACCAGAATCCATCAAGAAATAACCGTAATAATGTTTGACCACTTCCTTTGGTTTGTCCAATTCTTTTTTCTTATTCATAATACATTTTAATCTTTATTTCACTATTATACCACACTTCTAATATCTTGTCAAGTACCTCCACTCCAGCATGACTTACTGGCATTCCACGGACCACTTCCAGAATCTTTTAACAATCTTAACCCAACTTCCAAATTCAACTGCGGATCATTCCTGACCGTACTCAACACCGTAGAGTCTATAATCTGAAAGTACCCATGCGCCGACGAACTGGCATTTTTCGCCCACGCCCCGCCACCGCTCTCACACATTATTATGTCCTCTGCCAATTCCACATCTACCTCTAACTCATACGCTCTCTCTATAAAGTATCTCCAATCTTCATCATTCATTTTCTCAAGCCTCTTAGGTTTATCGTACATACTTACAATATCGACTTCTTCTTTACACTTTACCTTATCCTCATAAATAGGCACCAGCGCCACTGCCAATATTAAAATTAACAACATCAACGTCTGTGCCAGAAACCATCCGCACACACGGCTTATATTCTTTATAACCATAGAATTGTCCAATTAAGTACTTAAACTGCCACATATCATCGTATTTAATTATTTAGACTCTATACCCATTATACCACACCTGAAACTACAACTTTAGGTCATCTAGTACCACTATGGGTCTTAGAACGCTAAAATCGCCTTGTAGTGCGTCGTTTCAGTTATATAACAATATTGTATCATTACTGAAACGCTAAAAATTATAAAAAATTTTTATAGCCTACAGGGTGGTGTTCGTAGATTGAAGGTGTGGGGTAGGTTGTAGGGTGAGACTTTAGTTTGAAAAATATCGAAAAAAACGGAATTCTGAAAAGTGTCTGGAAGCGGGGTGGGTACAGGGTGTGTGGAAGTTGTCGCGCGAAAACCAAAACCGAAGCACTCCCCCCTACCCCCTGCCATCTACAATCTCCCCACGCTCTCAAAACAGCCCCTCTCATCGCGCTCCAGCCCAAACAGGCACCAGCTATCCTCTACAAGTTCGCCACTCTAAAAACGCCCTTTTCTTGCGTCTGGCGCAGTCTACCCCTTAAAACTACGCACTACACGGGCATTACAGCGTTTTATTTTGTCCGTTGATACTCTGATACCTTGTAAAACAACGTAGGGCATTCTACAGCTTGCCGTCTTCTATCTATCGGCTTTATGCCCGTTGATCGCCTACCCTGTGGACAAATGACAACCTACAAGTGTCGCACAATAAATGTTGTGCGACGCAAGACGTTTTTATGGCTCAACCTAGCATATATTTTCGCTATCGCTTGACACTTGACAACCAAAAACGGGGGGTGTATACTGGTGGCAGAGTGTACTTTGACAACTTGCCGGAAGAAGAGGCACGAACCTATGACGATCACACAAAAAGACGTGAGCCCACTTGTCGCTATAGCTTGCGATGCAGACAGGCGGCAGACTGATAGCGTAGTACGGAGAATGTGCGAACGAATGACGATCGGAGAACTGGAGAGGATAGGGAACGAATCTTAACCGCTCATCCGATTATCTTCTTATGATTCACTCCAACTTAAAAAACGCTCGCATTACGGACGCTACAAAATCCAGTGGACATAAATACTGGATAGAACATCCGCAAAATGACGCTATACTAGCTTCGGCAGATACCATGGAAGAAGCGGAGGAGTTTGTCGCCGCGCTAGAGGAAATCAATCTCACCAAAATTGAGATTGACTTCCTCTCCGAAAGAGACTTACCCGCCATAGGTAAGATAGTGGAAAAGAACGGGCAAAAATGGCGCATTGTAGATAATGCCGTGAGAAACATAGCAACCGCCGAGCTTGTAAAATAGTATGTACAAGTCAATGACATTGCCAGAGTTTCCCGAAGTAAAAGAAATCATTCTAGGCGGATGTATTGAGGGAATCAAAAAAAAGGGCATCCTAGCAAGGTTCAGGCGTAGGGCACATTCTCATTGTTCTGATAAGGACGAGTACAAAGGGACAATCTGTGTATTGTCGGCGAAAGAAGAACGCATAAGGAATCCCGTAACTGGTAAATTGACAATGCTTGCCTTACACGAGATCGCCCACATCTTAACTGGACACGGACACGATGCGGTATTCTTTAGAAAAGTACGAGAAATAGGGGGTGCGATAAGTAAGTACGAAAAATCAAGGAGCAAAGTATCTTATTCAAAGCTATAACTCTACTTCTTCCGGCAAGTTACCAGCGCACACTCGCTGCGTACATTGAAAACCTATCAGAAGACAAGGCGCGAACTATATGACTACAAAATGTACCTGCTCAAATCCAAGGCATCACGCAAAATGGACGCTTAATGTCTCGGGTATCACTAAATCCATAGAAAACGTACTAAAGACTGGGGATATAGAGAAACTGACAAAAGCCGCCTATGACTTTGTGATGAATATAGAGGGTTTCATCGCTCATTACGATCATAACGGTTTCAAGGCAACGTATAGCAACGTGGAAGACTTGCGCTCGCAACTTCTAGAATCGTCAGATGTAACCGATAACGAGCGATATGTGAGGGATAGCTCTTTTTCAGAAGGCGAGCAAAAAGACTACTACGCACAGAAAAGACAGATATTGCAAAATATCAAAATACTGTGCGAAAGATACAAAGCCCAAAGCAATCACAAAGAAAACGAACTCATCGGGGAACGTCTTGCGTTTCTCAATGCTGGAATAAAAAAAGCATTGACGGATATAGAGTTTGCAAAGACTTTTCTCCGCAAACTAGAATTACTCTAAAATAATAATCTCAATGTCTTCTGATAAGTTTCCAGTGTGCGGCAATCGCACATTGCTCATTGACAATCTAACGCTATCGGCCGCCTAATTATGGCGATGTGAGGGTTTGGGCATGAACTAAACTTTATGACTAAACGTGAAGCAATAGAAAAGTTTATAGAACGCGACCTTAACGCTATTCCGCAAGAATGGGTGCAGATTGTAGCAGAAAAACTGAACGCGGAAATCTACGCGTGGCCAATGTGGGGTACGATGTGGCAAGTAGACGAATGGCTTGGTAAGAAACTAATGGATGCTGCCGTTCGTGTATGCGATCCCGATGAATGCGAGAATCACGATAAAAATACAACTTGCGACATCTGCGAAGACCACGAAGAAATGGGAGGCGCAATGAACATTAAGGACAAGGACGGAACAGGGACTGCCGTTTATATCTACGAAATAGACGGACGGTATGTAATAGGCGTACACGGCGCAGGGTGGAACTTCTACACGGGTGTCTGGGATATGTTGTACGACCTGTTGGGGCTGGAATGGCATGACGCGAGAACGCAAAAGACGATGACGAAAAATAACTAACCATCAAACTCTCACACCGTCAGAATCAAGCGGCCGGTAAAGAGACACTATACTCTGGTGCGGTTTTGTGCGGGCATGAACGTAAATATATGACAAAATCAACTCCGAAAGAATGGCGCGAATACGGCAAAGCTGCCTACAAAGCGCAGAAAAATATGATGCAGCGCAATGCTGGACATCCCGATTACGACACAAAAGAAAAACGTGAAGCTCTACATAATGCCAACGAAACCGGAACAGGCGAACAAGCATACAACTTCACGGAAGAAGGCCGCGAAAAACTATGTACTCGTTGGGGCTATACCAACGAAGAAATAGAGGCAGCGCGTACTGCTTGGATAGCAGGATACAAAGCATCGCGTAAATGGTATGAACGAGAAGACGTAAAACAACAGGCAATCATTGACAAGTATGCGCCAATCTTCAAAGAAGCGTCAGAAATCGCGCTTGCTGTTGATGTATCCAGTATAAAAGATGGCTTTCCGTGTGGAAGCGCACATCTATATCTTCAAAGGTATGCGGAGATGGAAGACTTATACAACGCACTGGGGCATTTTAGCGATTCAAGCACGGAAGCATACAAAAGACAGCTACCGATAAAAATGCCTAGTTACAGCCAATGTATAAGTTACGATGAAATAATCTGCAAAGAGGTCAACGGGTTTTTACGCAGCAAAGGAATCTTTGCTGGCGTATATTCTTGGATTGACTAACAAACCAAATACTTAACTAATTCGCACATAGACCGCACCAGAATATAGTGTCTCTCTCCCTCTTGCTCATTTTACAGTGGGCAAGAGTACGAGCGACATTCTCGCTCTACGGATCGGGGAGCATAGTCATAGGTCGTTGGCTATGCTCTCCGTGTTCGTGCCTAACTCTAAAAAATATAAGCTACTTAATAACTTTATTTATGACATCCTTTGAACCTATGGACACAGAGACAGCCGAACAAATAAATGATGGCGACACCGCAGAAATAGGGCGACAAATTGCAGAGGGTTACACTTCCGGCATCATTATGACGAAAAAATACACAATCCAGGCGAAAGATGTCGGACACGCGTTTGCTCGCATTGCTTGCGAATCGTGTGGTGAGAGCGAGCGTATAGAGTTTAGCGATGTTTTGGGTCGTGTTCTATCGCAAGATGTCGGCAAAATGATGGTAAAACATAATGGAGTATGGCAGGTAGAGAACAACGAGCAATTTACGACAAGAACTAAATCATAATTTTACGCCACACTACGCCATAGACACGAATGGATGGAATAGGCATATCGGTAGAACTGGAGGAAATCCGAGACCTATCAACTTGACAAACGACAACCAACGTGCTAGACTATCAGCATAGGATAAAGTGATTGTGGATAACTTGCAATCTTCCGTGTTCTGGAAGTACAGGACGCGGAGAATGGCAAGCTATTCGGCGGACTATAACGCAATATGTGCTATCGCCGCGACTGATGGCTTGTGCTAGACAACGTAAACCTTCTGCCTTTGCGCCGTCAGCTTGTCGGCGGAGGCAGGAAGTTTATAAGAAACCGTGATCCTTAACAAATAATTGGCTGCTAGAAGCTATGTAGGTGAACAAGTAGCAAGCTATGATGACGGAGTGAAGGGTAGCCCCTGCTCACGGCGAGGTAGCTCCTCTAGCGTCTATAGCATAGCGAACGGGAATTGAAACCTCATAGCTTCTAATAGTCAATTATCAAAATAATATAGTACATCTCATTCTCTTCCTATACCGCCGCGAGAGTAGCAACTCGCTAACGTAGCTGAATAATTGTATCGCGCGGGCACATCCTAAAAAGATACGCGCTCCCGCTCCAGCTAGAACGGGTAAAGTCGCCTAACAACTACTTTGCGGGCTACTATGGGGAGGGAATGGGGTATATTATAACTTTATGGCAAACACTAAAAAAACTTACATCATCTTAGGCGATAATAACTTCTGGTATGCCGCACAATTTGATGTCAGCAGAAAAGAAGCGCAAAAAGAATTGGCGCGGATTAAACGCGAGATCAAGAAAGGTGTCGGCGATAGGTTTAACGAGCCGAGCGAGGCAAGCGAACTTTATCTGTACGAAGCCACACTAATCGCGGAAACGAAAATATGAATGATTGCACATACCCGCACATAGACCCTCATTACCATCCGACACTAAAAGGAGCAGGAATAGTCTTATTCCGTATCATCACTTTTCCGTTCGCTTTGATTACGGCGATTGTTAGCTTCGTCAAGGAAGAACCGGCTGCCATTTTAGGTATTCTCGGAATGATTTTCTATGCGACATTCTTTCTGTTTGCCTTTTTGGAGATGATCGGAATCCCGACTTTTCTAGAGAGATTATTAAATTACTTGTAAATCTTTATGTCAGTAAACAAATCATACGTTTGTCCATCTTGCAAAAAGAAACAAAATGCCGTTTTGGAATCAGTTACAGCATCAGTTATTTACGAAATTGACTTGAATACAGAAGATGAGCGGGAATACGATACTATTTTAGGAGAAAGGGAAAGTTTTGTATGCCCTAACTGCCATCAAGACCTAGACAGCAAAATTATTGAAAAATTAAAATTGTATGATTAAAACATTTCGTGTCTCGTTTTCAAGCGCAGTAGACGTACAAGCAAAAAACGAAGAAGAAGCCCGCGCTATATTCCATAATATGTCAGATGAAGAAATTGGCGCGACAGTAGAAGAATACGACAATATAAAGTTTGTGTGTAATATATTTGACGAAGAACTAGACACAGGCGATTGCGACAAAGGAGAGCACCCAGCGATAAAATCTAATCATGTATGTATGAATTGTGGGATAAAAGTTAATCAAGGTTAAAATCCTTGTAAAACGACCCTTACTTAAACTATGCAAACCATCTCTCAATACGCTAAAGCGCATAAAATAACCAGACAGGCAACGCACAAGCGCGTTGTCGCCGGAAAAGTAGAAGCCGTCAAAGTAGGAAAAGTTTGGATCATTACAGACCGCGCTAATAAATAAAAGAAACCTTATGCCAAGAAAAATAAACCTAAAAACTAAATCTCTCTATATCGGATGTTACGACTTTGAAGATGAAAGCCGCTCTAATTGGCACACATTCATTTACGCTTGCAATGCAGACGACAAAGAACTAGAGAAACATTTTCGGAATGTCGTCTACAAAAACGAATATGGAGAAAAACTTGGCAAGGAAGCGAGGGTTGATATTTACGAGCTTCGGACGAGTTACGATGGAGAGGGCAAGACTTATAAAGTAACAGTTTCCTCGCTATGACACGCGAACAAGCATTGACACATCTAACAGACCTACTTGATTTTTACGCAAATGCCCACGAATGCAACGATGTCCACGATCCGCAAGATACCTGTTCTCACATGAAAGAGTACGAAGAAATGGAAAAGTTTTTCGGTAACTTCTAACAACTATGCCAACTCAACATCACTTTGTTTGTCGCCACTGTGGTAGGGGATTCCGTGCAGTAGCTTGGAGCAAGAACGGAACAACAAACACCTGTAAACGAGCTAAATGTGAAAAGTTATCTTTTATCTATGAAAAAACAAAAAAAGATTGACCCTTATAACGCCGAACATCCGGCTCGCAAAGCTGCTATACGAATTATTGAATCCGTAATAGAACCGTTTATCAAACGTGGATTGCAAGGAAAGGCATATTACGCTCTTGAAGACGAACTGACAGCGATTATTCTTAATCCTAACGATCCTTATAATACTTTATGATAAACCAAATGCAAAACGATGATGTGCGACCAGAAGATGTGTCGTTTCCGTGGAGATGCCCCGAGGCGGACAAAAAGTGTCTCTCACAAACAGCAGAGTGGAGTTATGTAGATTTAGTCAATTCCGGCACTCCCGTTTGCGGAAACTGCGGAGGCGATATGGTATTAGATAATTGATTACAGTATGACAAATGAGGGATATAGGGTACTTATGGCTTTACTGGGGAGTATAGCATTTGGTATATGGCAAAAAGATATTATGGCAGGGACGTTTGTTTATGTTGTATTTTACATTTTTGCTACGCAAAATAGAACACGATTTTAACTTAAAAATAAAAAATTAACCTATACTCTTATGGGGATATATGCCCAGACAGACATACAAATAGAATGCACAAACAATCTCGTTGCCCGAAAGGTTGAAAAAGTTATCAAAGAAAAGGCGAAAAAAGAGAAAGACGATTTTAATTACCAGTTTGAACATCTTGGAGTAGGCGATGACACAGTTTGTCTATTCAAATCTAGTCCTCGCGTCCAAAATCTTGAATATCAGTGCGAAGAACTTTGGAAACTCATCAAAAACATCAAAGGCGTATTAGAAATGAACTGTCCTTTTCTAATGGAAGGGGATGGTGCTTACTACTCAAACTACAAAGACTAATTTATGACCAAACGAGACTACAAAGAAATTAAAGAACAATTCCGTCTATGGTTAGTCAACTCTACTAATGGCTGCGATATACAAAATAAGTGGCCATGCGGAACTTGTACGCTTGAACTCTTGCGTAAGATAGGATTGAATCCTCGCAAAAAGGAATACGAAGAACGCAACTCTCCTGTTGACCGCTTAAATGAAGTCTGGCGGGCAATCCTACAGATCAGAGACGCTAAAATAAAATAAGAATCTATTTTATGTCATATTCAAACGATCAGACAGACCAGAACGCGAGCGGTTTCTTTTCCATCACTCGTATCCATCGGGATGACTTGGAATCAATCGGCTTTAGTACCTCAAAGGTAACGGATGATGTAATGTTAGAACTAGCGGAAAAGATGGCTGAGGCATATACAGGAAATGTCTTTTGGATTGACTTAAGAATCATCGCCGAAGAATTAGGCATCCCTAAACTAAAAAAATCTAAGAAAAAGTCTAAGAATAAATAACGCTAGACTTGCTCTTTCGTTCTTTAACAATCTATAGACTATTCCCATGCTTTTTAGTCTAAGACACAAAACAAATGTTCTTCTTGCCGATTATTACGCGGCAACGATTCAAGACGTTATATATAATCCGGCGTAAATACCCTCAAGCGATTAACGTGGATGAGATAAGGAGATTAAGCAACTATCGTCTATCGGTTGCCGTAGTAAGAAAAATCCTCCGGCATTATTCTTTCTACAAAGAACGCTATCTCGGAGGAAAACTATAATTAAAAAAGACGCTTGGCGTTCTACCCCTTAAGCGTCTTTTTTAATTTTTGATTGTAACTACTTCAACCATCAGCTTCTGAATACCGAACTGCCGTGCGCCTTTTAAGTCTTTGTCAAACGATATATCAAACCGCGCTGGATTATCATTTTTCATTCTATCAACGCACACATAAACCTTTTTATTGACCCTTATAAGCGTACCAAACGGATATTTCCGTGGACAGGCAACGACATCAGTTCTATCGCAAATATCAGCCCTGTTCGCAGCTATGCAAAAGGATTCATCGGTCTGGCTAGGAACAGTATTGTACGCCGTGAAAACTGCCACGAAACTTTCTACTACGTCAAACTCCAAACCCTTGTCTACGGTCAAAGGCGAGCTAGATTCTTCTCGCGTAACTAAAAACTGAAACATCACTATCGTTACCAACAAAAACAAGAAAATTGCCCATCCGCCCAATATCAGAAGTCTGTTTTTAACATCTTTACTCATAGCAGGCATAAACCATCCTCTACAAGCTCAACACTCTAAAAACGCCCTTTTCTTGCGTCTAGCGCAATTCTAATAAATCAGAGAACGCTATCAGAAGTTTGCTGCGCGTCCAAAAACTCGTCGGATAAATGCTTAAACTGTTCAAGACAGGGGTTAATATCCGCAAACTTAAACCCTTTTCCAACAAAGAGGTGATGGCGAAGTGTGCCTACATCAGCTTGTTTGTCTTTGTCTTTTTCTAGTTTACAAACATAAATGACGACAGGACTATCTTCGTTCCACAAGTCTTGCTTTAGTAAGAAGCTTTGGAGTTCGCTCAATTTTCTTAGATTTTTAAAAAATCCAAACATATCGTTAATAATAAATGATTTAGGTTTTGACATAGTTAATATCGTTTTCTTTTTTTATCTCGGTGTCAATCGGGTAAATATATTTTGACTCTAGGTGATCGAACTCGTGCTGAAACACTTTTGCGTCAATACCTGACAAAGACATTTCAATTACATCTGATAGCTTTCCATCTGAAGTCAAAGTCTGATACTTAACTTCGCATTTATGCCATCGCTGTACGGCAGTCGGTGGAGAGAAAGGGGAACTTAAACATCCTTCCCGCCCATCTACCGTAGTCTTTGTGTGCCTTGTAATAAAGGGATTTATAACAATTTTTTTATCCTTCGTCACCCAAAATCTCAGCGGATCTTTGTCGTCTATCTGTGGATGAGCGACAGCAAAATGAGAGTTATTACCTTCCAGAATATACATTCCAAGAAAAATATGACATAAGTTATACGCGATGTGGGCTTCGGACATCAGACGTGGAATGTCTTTTTCTTTTACTTCACGGGATACCTTTTTGTGAGGCTTAACCAATCTCTTAATAAAGGCATCGCCAGGCAATTCTTTTTCTTTCTTTTTTCCAAACATAGGGTTCAGTCGCCTTTCACGTTCACGATTTGTTTTAGAGTGTGGACTATCTTCACTAATTCCTTACTGTTTTCCATCACTTCATCAATCGGCTTATAAGCTGAAGGCAACTCATCAATCAATTCCTCACTATGCCGACACTCGATACCTTTCATCTCTCGTTCAAAATCTTCCATAGTAAACTGCCGACGTGCCTCTGTGCGTGAAAACCTACGACCTGCACCATGGGGCGCAGAATGATACGATGGGATATTTTCAAGACCGGAGACGATATAAGAACGAGTGCCCATCGATCCTGGAATTACACCCAATTGTCCCTTTTTCATTTGAATTGCCCCTTTACGAGTAAGCCAGACATTTTGCCCCATATGATTTTCCTGTTGCGTAAAATTGTGGTGCGAATTTATTCGCTCCAATTCAATTTCGCTCTGGTGTCCATCCTCTTTGTAGAACGCATACGATAAATCTTTCATTACTCTATCCATCATCTCCTCACGGTTCAGTAGGGCGAACTCTTGCGCCCACAAAACATCACGAATATAGGCATCAAACTCAGGTGTATTTTCTGATATATATGCAAGATCTTTATCTTTCAGTGAAATAAACATCTGCTCGCAAAGCCCCTGAGCCACTTTAATGTGCTTCATCGCTATCTTATTCCCAATTCCACGCGAACCAGAATGAAGCACAACCCATACTTGATCGATTTCGTCAAGAGATAGCTCGATGAAATGATTTCCGCTTCCGAGCGTTCCAAGCGCCAACGCCCACTGACTATCCAACACATCATATTCATTAGCTTGCACAGCCCCAGACAGCTTAACCCAACGAGGGTATGCTGTTTTTGTTAGTTCACTATTTCTGCGTCCTGCGCCAAGAGGAATAGATCGTTCTATCGAATGACGAATCTTTGAAAGATCGTCTGGCAAATCTTTGGCAAAAAACTTCGTCTTGACCGCGATCATACCGCACGCGATGTCCACACCCAAAGCAGCCGGAATTATTGCACCTTTCGTTGCAATCACGCTTCCTACTGTCGCACCACGTCCAAGATGGCAATCAGCCATGACAGCAATATGCTTAAAAACGAAAGGCATCTCACTGATATTCAGTAACTGTTCTTTCGCCTGCGGTTCAATCGTCTCTGGGTCTAGGAAAGTTATTATTTTGTCGTTTATTTTGTACATAATTTAACAAACTTCTAAATCTCCACCGTAATAACCGTTTGAATCGTTGCGATACTCAAGAACTATATCGCCTTTGTCAGTGCGGAAAATTGTGTGATAAACCCTAAGAACATCATGTCCGCATACATTCTCATATTCATAGTTTTCTTTTTTCTTACATTCATGTTTATCCCACGGTTCCAAGATATTATCTTCAAGTATTTTAGTTATGACAGACCCCTTAATCCTCTTTGGGATTTCGAGATGCTCAATCCAAGAATGAGAACAACAATCGCCAGTTACTCGGAAAGATTGCGAATTGCCGTCCAAAAAATGAATAGTAAATTTTTCTTTATCATCACTTAGCGTCAACTTATCTATGGGTTCTCCGAATATCTTATGAATATTATCAAACATATTCTTATTGACTTTCCATATCAACCTGACCAGCGTCAAGCGTTTTGGATTCCAATTCGAGAAATCTAAAGCTCTTTAATTTATAGGTTTCAAATTGAAATAGACTTTCTTTTCTAAGAACAATTCCCTCCTCTGGAATAGCATTCTTGCACATAAAACAATCCTTTTCAGTATATCGTCTTTCGAGTTCAGAAATAAATTCCCTTGCCCATAATCCCAACTCTTCTTCTGATTCCAATAATTTATCTGCTGAAAAATCATCAAGCTTCATAGACATCTTTCTGAGCGTTCCAGTATAGAAATGATGTACATATTCCAGTCCAACCCTCTTACACCATTCCATCATATCATCAGTAGACAGTTCAGTAATTAAACCATCAGAATTGGTAAAGGTAATCCGATATATCATTACCCTTCTCTTGCCAACTTCACATCCATAGTCGTACTGTGGCTGAATAGCCTTACCGCCTTTCGTATAACCGACAACCTCAAAATAAAAGGTATACCCTTTTGGAATAAACTCTTTCAACTCATCCTTGACTTCGCCCCAAATATCCGTACCATAGAAATGAACAAACTCTTTCTTATCAACCATGTCGGGGTTCTTGACAACTTTTCTACTGCCGTAGACATAATCATATTCTGTGTCGTTGATATTGACACCAACCTTACGCAGGAATTTTTCTAGCAAACTCAATTTACGTTTTACCAACACGTTGGCGACCCAACCAGACGTTCCGTGAACTTTATAAGTAATAGAAATCAAATCATCAGGAAGTATCTTGTAAGCATTCTGCTTCAGATTTTCCGTATCAACGTGCAGACGCACCTGACCGTCTATCAATCTTGATTCCCGCGGCTTTCTTCCTTGCTTCACCGACATTCCGCCTTCTTTCGTAGGAACTAAATATTTTTTAACTAAGAGAGTTTCTCCAACAGTATCAAATTGTTCCCCAACGCAATCAGAGATATTCTTGCTGGTAAAATCTTCTACCTGCTTAACAGGAACAACATACCCCATTGACTTCTCTCCGCGAAGCCTCAAAGCTTTTACCCTTCCATTAAATTCAAAAAAACCTGTTTGAGTTTTATCATTATTAAGTTCTTTTTCTCTATATGAATTTGTAAACGATAGAAAGTTGGCATTAATAGACGATTCTACAGGAAAATACACAACTATATCATTCTCCTTCATATTTTGTCCGATGACAACATCTTGAAAATCAAGCGTGGTAATAAATAAACGGTCAGCGTTTGGATGTATTCTGATTTTACCAAGCATAGCTATCTTACAAAGATAGTTAATGTTGGCATTTTTAGATATAGATATATTATTCATATTTTCTCAAATATCTTATCGCGTTATCCAATGTATCGATATTGTCATTGACAAACCCCAACAAGGAATTGCAATTTCCACATAATAATCCCCTTACCTTTCTAGTATTGTGGTTATGGTCTACACACAGCAACTTAGACAGTTTACATATTTCACATTTTCCATTACTGTCAAGCTTCATTTTATTAAATTCTTCTAAAGATAACCCATATAATTTCTTCAACTGCCATCTTTTTGCATTATCTTTATTTTTTATATAGTATTTTTTCTTTTTCTTATTAATTTGAACAGAATTTGTATTGTGATATTTTCTTTTTTCAAGCAATAACTTATCTCTATTTATTATATAATATTCTTTCATGTATAATTTATGCTTTTCTCTATGTTTCTCTCTATATTTTATAACATCTTCTTTGTTTTTGTACGCCATATAATTTTCGCACAGAAATCTCCGTCATTCTTTATGGTGGGCGGTGAAGGAATCGAACCTCCACCTATGGATTATAAGTCCACTGTTCTTCCCATTGAACTAACCGCCCATGTTATAAGACTTCTTCATTCTTAAAGTAAATAGACAATCCGATAGAGGTAGCAATGGAAAGAATTAGTATAACTATTTTAACTGTAGCCGACGGTTCTATCCTAAACTTCAAATACTCAAAATCTTTCATTTCCTTTCTTATATACTTATCTCTAACTTCTTCTTCAACTATCTTTAATACCTTATCTCCATCAAACTCCCCCAACGCAAGTATTCTATTCTTGACGAATACTTTAGCATCTTCGCTATCAGACCAAGAGAGAACTTGCGCCCAACTTATTTTAGGATATTCAGGAGTACCAACAACTACTATAAAGTCATTCTTTTTACCACCCAACCATTCCTCTCTAAGTTTTTCAAAATAAAATTGATCAGATTCCTTAACAACGAATACCGATATATTTACTTGTTTAGCAGAACCAAATTCTGCATTTATTTTATCAAGTTTATTGTCATACTCATCAAACCTGTTATCGTCTACACCGATACCTATAAATCGCTTTACGCGATACCAATCGTAGACTTCAGGATATTCTGGTATATCAAACTTCTTGTCAGGAACAAATCTTTTTAAGATTGTATCTTGATTGCCTTTTAAGTAGTTTGTATAACTATGTTCAATAGCCGTCGGTTCTCCAATGACTATATCTGAAAATCTTTTTGGTTCGCTAGTTCCTGGAGGATTACAGTTATTTATATACGCCACTTCATCGTTAGATGTCTTAGCCGTCCATTTAATGTCATATGGATGAAGGTTGCAGGTATCACAATGCGTATAACAACTCCTGCTCTCACCGCTTCCACTACAGATTTGTCTACAGTTACAAGGATATGTATGACAATCGGGAGTCGTGGTTTTTTCCTTGCTTACTATAACTCCATTCCATATTTCTTTATCTCGTGATTTCAAGTAGGCTGATGAGAAAAACGCAATAGCTATTAAGACGACCATTATCAATTCTTGCACTAACAATTCTTTCAGCGTAATCCTTCCTCTGCCCAAAACTAACCCGCCCAATCCAATCAATACAGGAATTATTAGAAGAAAGAATAAAGACATACTACTCAAATAAATTTATCTCATCCGCTTTCTTTTCTTTGAAGACGTTTTCCGTCTGTCCTGAAGTAACTATCGAATATTCATCTAAGTTTATCTTTGGAAAACCAAGAATTACATTTAATACTAACGCACTGTTTGATCTCAACAGCTTAGCGTACTGCTCCTTTTTAGCGATTAACTGCTTCTGATCTGATTCAAACGAATTTCTTCCAGCTTCAACTACTGATTGAAGTTTAACGTATGTCTCTGAACTTAGTGTGGGGTTCTGTTCATGTAACCACTGAAACATCGCGCGGGAACCATCCTCACCGTATCTTCCTGTCATAGCATTAGCATACAATTCCTTCAGGTCGCTTGCATATCTATCAGTAACCTGCGATATCTCCTTGAATTTTTTCCATAAATTATCGTACGAGTTTTGATTCTGAGTGTACTGTGCTTTGATAGTCTCTTCAAGATTAACAGCCTTGGTACGGAACGAAAATAAAGCAGTAACGAAGAAAAGTAATAGCACTCCGACTACTCCGAGAGATGCGAGGAAAATCGTTTTTTTCATATTATTTTATAAGTTGCTGAAGTCTTAATTTATTTTCTTCTATCTTCATTCTAATGACAGGTTTCATCATCTCTGCCAACATATTAAGCGTCTCTTTACAAACAATTCTCTTTCTATATGTTGGATTATCGCTACCAGTCCATATATTAGATGCAATCTCAATATATCCAAACTCATTTCGTTTTTCGTAATTTTTATCACTGTAACGAGATTTTATGTTTGAAGCGTCAAGTAATTCAAGAAAAGAATTCAATTCTTCAATTCTTGACTTAAAAAAATTTATTTTTTCTATTATTTCTTTTGTTTCTTTCAGCAAATCGACACTCGCTCCTGCCATAAGATTGTATTAAATTATTTACTAAGCTTCTCAATGACATCAGTGATGACACTCTTGACATCATCGGCTTTCTTATTATCCTTTCCAATAGCCTCCAGCATCTGTCCAATATCAGCACCAGTTTCTGCGTTCAAGGGGAATCCGAATATGCTTCCACCTTTACCAGACTGAACAAGCTTAAGGTCGGCCTTTGACAAAGCATTTCCCAATGATTCGTATTTCACCTTTTCAACTTCAGTCCACGCCCTAATCCTCTCAAGGGCAACAGCGGCATCGTTAAATTTCTTGAGAGCATCAGCCATCTTATCCTTTGCCGTAGCTTCAGCCAGACCCCTCGCCTCTATCGCAGAAGCTTCCGCCCCACCCTTTAACTTAATAACATCAGACTCTTTTTCTCCAGTGATCCTGACAGCTTCGGCAGTACCAGATGCCTTGGCAATAGTGGCATCTTTTTCGACATCGGCATTACCGACAACCAATGTTCTATTGGCAGATACGATTTGTTTGTTTGTTATTTCAGTCGCCTTTGCAATTTCCATTTCCTTACCCTGTGTAGCGATACCGATATTCTTATCTTTCTCAATCTGTCTTTTTGTAAACGCTTCCACAGATTCAGCCTTAGACAGTTCAGACATTTTCAGGTTCTCCTGTTCTACTACTGTCGCTTCTCTTTCTTTTATCGAAATTTCCTGACGAGCTTTGCTGGAAACCTCAACCTCTCTTATCTTCTCGTAATTAGAGATAACAGTAGAACCTTTAGTGTCGTCATCCCTTATATCGTTAACTTCCAGATTTATAAGCTCAACACCCCACGAAGAAAGGACGCTACCAACTTCTTCAGAAACAGAGGCGGAAAAGGTTTTTCTATCTTTCATTATTTCCAGGACTTCCTGTTTCATAGCCACTGCACGAGCAACCGCCTGAACGATATTCACTAGGTCTTCTCTTAATGAAACAAACGGTTCATTTAAACTCAATCTTTCGGCTGCTTGTATAGGATCAGAAATGTGAAGCCATGTAATAACATCACAAATAAATGGAGCTACCTTGACATCGTTCAAATGAATATTTGGTATATCCATCTTCACGTTGGTTAAAGGCAGTACAAAACGCTTCATCAAAAGCGGAACAAAAAAGTACGATGTTTTAGATTTCTGTCCATCCTTAAACTGAGGAGAATAGATTTTCCTTCCTCTACCCATGAAGACAATTATGTGTGCTTCATTAGGATGTACAACCTTATAGGTTGAAACGAAAAATATGGCGAAAAGAGCTACTACACTTAAACCGATTAAAATATACATTTGATTTCAGTTAACTATTAATTCTTATTTAATGTCTCTTTAATTGCATTCAATGTTTCGGAGTTATTTTCCAGATAACTTTTAGCATCATCTCTGCTAGTTCCTAATTTAATATCTCCGCAAGAATAAGTACGTCCATTTAGATCGATTAAACCCTTGGAAACCGCAACGTCCAACAGATCTCCAACAACATCGATACCCTTTCCAAAGAACAAATCTAGTTCTGCAACCCTAAATGGTAATCCTACCTTATTTTTTGTAGCCTCTATTTTTAATCTATTTCCGATTACAGCTTCTTCGCTCTTATGAGTTTTGATTTTATCAACTTTCAACCTAACAGATGAATAAAATTTCAATGCTCGTCCTCCAGTGGAATCAGTAGTGGGGCCGACAAAGCTGCCGATCTTGTCGCGGATTTGCGAGATGAACACTATTACTGTTTTACTTCTGGAAGCGACTCCGGTAATCATCCTCAATCCCTTAGACAATAACCTAGCTTGCATTGCTATGCTTGAATCTGATATTTCTCCTTCGAGTTCTTTTTCAGGCACGAGCGCAGCCGTGCTATCAATAACAATTATATCCATTTCTCCAGTCTTGACTAGAGTTTCAACTATGTCCAATGCCTCTTCACCTGTTCTCGGTTGACAAAGCAATAATTCTTTTGTATTTATTCCAACTTTAATAGCATATTCTGAAACGAACGCATATTCAGCATCTAGCCACGCAGCTTTTCCACCATTCTTTTGTATTTGGGCTACGAGATACATTGCAAGCGTTGTCTTCCCCCCACTAGGAGCACCATAAATATCAATAATCCGTCCACGAGGCATTCCTTTTATCTCACCAAAAACCCTGTCCAGAGAATAACAGTTTGTTGAAACTCCCTCAACTATTGCACGTTCGTCGTTATCACCAACTTCTGCAATCGTTTCCGCTCCGTATTTTTTGTTTATATTTTTCAACGCCTCTTTAAGTGATAATTCTTCGTCTTTCATAAGATTAAATTAGTTTACTTATCTCATCTTTCATAAATTTGATTTCTAGATCTGTGAAATCTTTTTTATTTTTTTCTATGAAAAATAAATCCCTATCCTTAATAATCTTTTTCATCAATTCGTCTTTCGGTTCAATTTTTTTATCATCCTTCTTTATCAAAATTATCTTCTTTGATTCATACTTTTTAAGAAAATCGCAATTTGAATCAGCGATATCTTCGATACTCATATTCGCCCATAATACGGGAATCCAATATTGAGCACCCTTACCGAGCGACCGATTATCTTCGGACGCATTATTTCTAGTAATTATAAACGCTTCATCTAGAGAATATGCGACGACCATATCTAAACGAACCATTCGATTCATCCCTTCAGTTTCAAGTACAACAGCGTAAACTTTTGGTTTGACAGACTTTTCTTTTAATTCATTCATAGAAATCCTACCTTCGTAGCGGGAGACAAGCTGTCCCGAAGAAGTGAGTTTGCCGTTAACTTACCACTGCCGCGGACGGGTAAACAACTCAGCCTTTCACAATTCGTGCTTACATTCTCCCAGTACAAAAGTACATTTCCCCTCTCTTTCTGCACGTATGCACCCGCACTAACCGCCCCATCCATTCAAATCTACCTTTTAGTATAGCATATAAAAAGGTATCTGTCAAATCTAGGAATCAAGATTATAGCTTATAAGACGAGCGCATAATTGAGCACGTTTTTTCCAATCCATTTCTGAACGTATCTTGTCCTTTAAATCAGCTATGAAGTCACCATTAGATCTATCGCCTTTGGATTCCCTCGCATTATTTATAATATAAAGGATTTCTTCAATCTTTTCATCGGGAATACCCAATTCTTGTAATTCAACTTGGATGTTCTTTTCTTCCATAGTTAATATCTATAAAAATCTATCGGAAACCACCACATAAAGCGAAGAATGAAGCCATGATAGTGTTTTTTATAGAACTCTTCTCCATCTTTAGGATATGTATGTATTTTAAAAATTCCTAATTCAAACGGATGCCAACCAACAGAATAAACACCAGCATATCTGTTTCCGCAAGGTCTAAAATGAAATTGCCATTTATTAAGTATGCGTTTCATAATTTTAATCTTTATTTATTTAAATTCAATATTCTTTCATCAGTTCCCTGATGCCGTCTATAAATTTCTTTTTCGGTTCCCAGTTAAGAACGTACTTAGCCTTATTTATATAAGCCAGCGTATCTCTAGCCTCATTCTTACGTCCCTCTATATTTATAAATAATCCACCAACAATATTTGCTATTTCATTTACAGAATGATTTTCACCACTACCAATATTAATAATGCCTCCATTAGTCGCCTGAGATTTATCTATACCCATAGCCGCTATATTAGCGCATACAACATCGCTAACGTGAGTAAAATCGCGCGTCTGTTTGCCATCTCCAGCTATTGTAAGCGGGACACCTTCTTTTTTCTGTTTCAAGAATTTTCCAATGACAGAAGCATAAGCACCATCAAAGTCCATTCCATCACCGAAACAATTAAAATAACGGAGACAAATAGTTTCGAGTCCATATATTTGTGAAAATATTTTACAATATATTTCGCCCATAAGTTTTTGGGCAGCATACGGATTTAGCGGATTGGGAATCAATTCTTCGCCCAATGGTAATGACTTCTGTTGTCCGTAAGCACTGGAAGATGCAGAATAAATTACACGTTTTACGCCAGCATCTCTAGCCGCGACCAACACGCTTAATGTCCCGTTTACGTTATTATGATGAGTTTCTTGTGGTTTCTCTATGGAGAGTGGAACACGAGGCATTGCTGCCGTATGAAACACGACATCAGCGCCTTTGAAGATATTTGTTAACTCTACAGTATTACAAATATCCTTTATCCACAACATCGCCTTAGGATTATATTTTTCTATCTTACCCGAATAAAGGTTATCGACTACGGAAACATTATATCCATCAATAATAAGTTTATTTACTATATGACTTCCGATGAAACCTAATCCTCCTGTGACGACAATATTCATATATTCTTACACTTTTATTTAAACAAACATACTATAATTTCTCACCTTCTTAATCATTTTACACCTTTCACATTGAACTAAGACGTATTCTTTATCTAATCTAACAAAATTCGTCATTTTTTCTTCGTCGCAAAATGGACAATATTCCCAATATTTCTTCACGATTTTAATTTTCATAATTTCCATTAATTTAACCAGTAGTAAATGTACTCTGGTCTGGAATATAAAAACAAACACATTTTTTATTTTTGTACCACATCAAATAAGCGTCGTAACCATAGTGTTCTTTACTACAATCTCCGCAGTTTACTCTAAAATTTCTGAATAAGAATTTAATAATCTTTTTCATATCATCCATTCTCTAAACACTCTCCGCACGTATCTGTGAGAGTGGCTGGTTCTTTCGGTTCGCCGCACGTGAAACATCGCTCGTGGTTTAACCACGCCTGACGTTCTTCTTTAATTGCCTTCACTTTGTCATCAACAAAGTGCCACCACAAGCACAATGCAACGTCATCTAGCGACTTTTCTGTAAGCTCTTTTTTCTTTTTAGCCGAGTAAAGTATTTTTTCCCAAAGCAACATCTTCAATTTCTGTGCAAAGTTGCTGAACTGGTCTGCGTCAAGCAGCTGGCCTGCGCTCTGCTCAAACTTTTTCTTTTCAATCAAAGCAGACAATAAATCTTCTTTGCCCCATTCTTGATCTGGACATCCAATTTCATGCCATCCGTCTGTTGGATGGAAACGACAGTTCCAGCTCACTTCCTGTTCGTCTATTTTTTTATTCAATTCTTCTTTTTTCATATTTTGATTAAAATAACAATGATAAAATAACTAATAAAACAAAAACTATAATTCCTGTTTTCTGGCGTTTACTAAAATCATTCCATTTTTCATATTTATACTTCATAACTTTTCACTCATCGCTCGTTTAATAAGAGTTATTGCCCAAACGTAAAGCACCAATGCCTTGCCGCGTTCTTTGGATTTGCGCTTCGGGAATTGTTCATTTAAAATTTCTTCTAACTTATTCTTGTAATCTGATTCAGTCCAAAAAGACTGCCCGAATGGTTTTTTCATAAGTCAGTAAAAGTATATTCTCTGCCAAAAATACAGTTATGATATTTGCACTGACGACAAAATTTCAAATCACACTCATTACACTGAATAATCGCTTCTTCCGAACAATCATCACACTCGTCTTTTTTTATTTCTTTATCCATTTGATTCGATATCATTCATTAAAATCTGGCGACGGCTAGGTTTGGCTAGCAGGACACTGAATACCGGATGTAACCATGCGTTGGCTAGAGCGCGTACATC
>ERZ1292644.230-Hain-H14-01um-R2-230-length-41441-cov-6_pt1 | contig 37277 bp, 65 predicted proteins | sample MGYA00564402_ERZ1292644 | MGnify/ENA primary metagenome ERZ1292644 (study PRJEB36523, sample SAMEA6512644) | groundwater metagenome | collected 2019-01-09 | study: AquaDiva: Metagenomics assemblies of 32 groundwater samples
CCTTCTCGCCGCCAGTGGTTGGGTCGACGTTACGGGTCTCACCAGCCAGCGCCTGAATAGTCTGCTGTGCCTTGTCTGCGCTCAGGATGCCTGCCGCCTGCACCGGACCCGTGGGGTCCATGTCCCGGCCTGTCGGTGGCTGCCTACGCGCAAAGAAGTCTTCCTGCGGATACTCCCGTCGTTCGCCTACGAAGCCGAGGTCTCGTCCGTGATTTTCCATAAATCCTCCTGTGTTGTCTTGCAATGCCTTAGCACGATATCCTCAGCCATCTTCACACAGCATGCCGCCGTATGAATCAGCTCTTCCTTGACTCGGTCCAGGGATTCTTTCTCGTTCAGAGCCTTGGCAACCTCCCCGAATTCCTCGGCCAACACTCTGAAATGCACATCGAGGGAAAGCTGCGTGACGCCCCACTTGCGGTCTTGTCGGTCTCGTTCATCCGCAATATCTATCTTGAAGAATGTCTCCCTGCTCTCGTGAATCCACATACAGTTCATCGAACATTTACGCCTCCAGTCTCGTTTCTGCCTTCGGCTTCCGCTCCCGCTTCGGGCGAAGCTTAGACAGATTGTAGGGAGTAACGCTTACGACCATTGACCGGAGGATGAAGGTTCGACCTCGATACGAGCCGTCATCGAAGTGCTCATTGGCAAGGCTCACCCCGATGTCATCGTCCAGCAACAACCAGCCGATGGTCCGAACAACCATAGGCTTGTGCGAGGCTCTTACGTCCTCCAGGGTGACGCCCATCTCGTTCGTCCAGGCGTCGTTCCAGACGACGATGACAAGGGATGGCGTGTTCATGAGAGGTCCGCTCCGCACCAGATGCATTTGTGCGTGGCCGTTCCTACGTCGCCTTCACACTCAGAACAGTTCATGAAATTCATCACCAGCTCCTCGTTAACCAGATACCAAACATGTCGGCTAATGCACCGCCCGTAATGAGTCCCGTAATAACGTTGTATCGGGTGTCCTCGTCCTTCACAATGCGTTTCACAATTGTGTAGCCCAGGAGGCTCGCGAGCGCGGCCGTCCCTCCGGCCCAGGCATACTGTTCGCTCGCAATTGCCCGGTAGTTCACCGTGAGCACCACGTATTGCGTGAACTGCACGGCGGCCATCAGGAAGAAGTCACGCATGAAGAGTATCCTGTTCTCGGTATCGCCGATAGTAAGTGCGTCGAGAGACACCGAGGGACTCCGCTATGGCTTGAGCCCCTACGATATTTCCGCGCTGCACATTACGTCGAGTATTCAAACACTGTTCCTGCTTCGTGGCCCAACGACAGTTGTCTGGGCTATAGCCAAGATTATTGTCCCGTCTGTCCAATTGATGCTTCGAAGAGGGGCGTCGGTCCATGTCTGATAGAAACACAGTGAACGAATCCCACGTAGGGTCTACATGAATTCCACGACCTCCGTAATTATCGTAGTTCGGAACTTTTGGATTCCTACAGCGCTGTAGCATGCTGCACCATATCCAGAACTCTGGCAATTTTGACCGACCATCCGGAGTGTCCCTATTCCGAAGCGGTGTAGGTCGCATGAGCGATTTGCCCCTCGTTTTTATTCCATACAAACGCCTCTGCTTGACGTAGATTCCCTACGAATTGCATTTCGCTATGCCACGCATCGGCCGCGCACAGAGAAGAGATGATGCGAACTCTCGCTCCATGGTTCTCATTAACCTTAAGACTATCTCGCATCTGCGTCTTGTGGAGATGGCCGATGTGCGCCTCGCGGTATTTGGTTCGTCCCCACTCGGCAGGCTTCTCTGTTGCCATGAGTAGCGGATAGTCGAGCTGCTTCCCTCGGTTGCCGTGGGTGAACATGAGGAGGACGTTGCCGAACTCGACATACTTCCGGAGCGTCGGTTCGTTGTAGACCGCAACGTCGGGATAGTCATGGAACCAGCAGTAAAGGGAGTCTCCAAGATGCCACGCAGAGAGCTGGTCGTGATTTCCCGGAGCAATGACGACATCAACGTGGGGGGCAACTTCTCGAAGTCGATTGATGGCATAGACCATCATCTCCCGGCCGATGTGCGCCGTCTTGTGGAAGCGACCTTCCGTGTCCTGGCGGGTGCCATGCGTCGTCTCCGATACGAGGTTGTCCGTCTGGAAGAAATCATTTCCAACAGGAAGGATGCAGCGAGCAAACGAGTGGGAAGATGTGCGCTGGATAAGAGTTTCGAGAGCAGACTCAAACTCTCGTCGAGCAATCTTGAGGTCGTAATTTTCATAACCGGTTTCCTTAGCCCAGGCCAGCTTGCCCAGATGGAGGTCGAAGATGTCAATTTCCAGTGCGCAGTCACCCTCAGGGCGCGGCGCGTAGATAACACGTTGGTGCCCGGCGACCGCATTGATAGCCTCGGCCTTCAGCGCAGCAATCTCGATGCGTGCGGAGATTAGCTCAACCTTACGGCGGAGGCGGGCCTTGACCTGAAACAGCGGAAGGCTGTGCGCCTGATGCAGAGCGTTCTTATACCCCATCTCCCACTTGTTCGCGTGCCACTCGATGACTTCCCACTGGTCGAGGTCAATCTCACACACCCGCACGAGGTCTTCCAGGGTCTTTACCCGTTCCGTGGTAATGGCGACGACATCTCGCTGGTTGCCGTGCTCCGTTACCGAAACCGCGCCGGGCTGCGTGGGAATACGGGTCGGTTCGGAAACCGGAAAGGCGGGTCCGAACTCACCGGCCAGTCGTTTCCGGGTATAGCAGGCGTCACAGAAGCCCCGGCGCCGGCCCGGTCGCGAACACGTGACGGTAAGGCAAGGCACAGGCTTTTGAAGAGTAGGCATGAGGGTCTCCACTGCATAAGACGTGCCCACCACAGGTCCCGGTGAACCTCGTAGCGGCCGTCAGGGTGTGAGTCGTCTTGGACGTAGTGGGTTGAGTATAACCGCATGCAAGCCCCGTGCCAACGCATCATAAGTGGACGTTTTGATGCGTTGTATGGCATCAAAAGAGGACGCAAATGTCATGCCAACAGGACGCTAGGGGGCTTCTTCGTCCGCTGGGGGCACGGTTTCGACGGCACCATCACCCTTCTGGATGACTATGGTCGACTCCCCTATGTAATCATGTGCAGGGTCGTCATCTTTTTGACGCATCACATCAGCCTGGACGGTGCAGCGGGCGCCCCTGGGCACAGGCTGCCTCCGGACCGATAGGTGGCTGCTGGCGGGGTCTAGAATAGGGAAGCTGTCGTATGCGAAGAAGTCCGTCCCGTGGCACTGGGTGACCACCACGACCCCTACGTTGGCCTCGTGGGGCTCGAAGTCGATAACCCACCGGGGACCGGCAGGAGTCAGGGTCATGGCGTCCGAAGGCTCCGGGCAGGCCGCCTGAAACACCAGGGCGGCGATGACGATGAACAGGAGGAACAGGAACGGGTGTCGTATCTCTTTGTCCATCTGAACTCCCTACGCAACAGGCATGCCAGGAGTCGGCCAAAACCGGGGATACCGGTTCAGGCTGTCAATGCGGCCCATGAACGCAGGGTTGATGACATGAGCCACCATAGGCCACTCCTGGTCCTTTGCCATGCGCCGGATGACAGGGCACAGGTTCGGCTTCCCCGTAGCATGGGCGCGCTCCAGGCAGACCTCCATAGGGGTCGTGAAGCCCACGTATTCACATGTCCAGTCCTTCGAGAGCCATTCATCGCGGCGCCTCGGGGTTAGGTTCGTGGCGTCCAAAATCACTACCGGATGCCCCGCTAGGAACAGGCTCTTGACCATCAGGCGTGCGACTGCCCACACCATGGGCTCAGCCGAGGGGCAGAACTCCTGACCGTGAAGCGCCAGCCGGATGCTGTCCGGGTTCACGGTGGGCAGGCCGGTCTGCCTCGACCAAAAGCTTTTCCCAGACCTCGGTAGCCCTACCGTTAGAATTAACGTGTTAACCATAAAGAATACACCTTCCTAGCCTGTTCTTCAGTTGAGTGTTTTCCGAGCCAGACAGTCCGTCCGTCTTCCCACCCTTGAGCACGCCAACCGCCCCGATATCGTCCCACGCCTTTGAATCGGGAGGAGGAGTCTGACCGGGGATGTGGAGATGAATTTTTGTTGTTTTCTTGTTGGGTTCCGGCTTGAAGGTTCATCCTACAGTTGTCTAACCTATCGTGATTCTTATGGTCCGTATGAATTCTTGAATCAGTAAGACCGAGGATGAACCGATGCATCAACAGGACACACCGTTTTCCCGCCCTAGTTTCATGACAACAGGCGTATCCCCCAGAATGTTTCTGCCAAGGACCACGAGATAAAACTCGTTCAAAGTCAGCAGCGTCTACCCAGGCATAGTCCACTACTGCCCCTGTCTTATCCCACAGGGGGATACGGTTCATACTTCTCCATTGTAGAGAGGCAGCCCGACGCATGCAACGGATTCCACCTGAGGGTCCATGATTTCGCTCGGGTTAAAGTCGAGCGCCTCGACCTTAGCTATGGCATCATCCTGGCTCTCAGCTTCGACCGGGACGAAGCCCAGCTGGGTCACACGAATGGGCACGAGAAATTTATGCATCGTCGTCTTCCTCATCTTCCGGGTCCCTCGGCAGAGAGATACTGAGGTAGTCCGCCTTAGGTGATTCCTTGTAAAGCGCTGCGACTTGCTCGACGCTCAGCTTGTGCCGGGTCATCAGCAGCTTCTTCTGGAACGTCTTCTTCGTTCCGCCGATGACTTCCTTCAAGGGGATAGGCCCGATACTAGTCTCGACGGTGACGCCGGCAACTAGCGCGTTGTATTCACCAGCGTCTGAGAACAGCGTTTCCAGCTCCAGCTTGATTTTGTCTTCCTTCTTTTTCGTAGCCTTTTTCTCGCCACGCAGACCGGCGAATTCCTCCAGCTTGGCCTTAAGCTGCGCCTTCAGCTTCGGGCTTAACTCGACCTCGGTTGTGGTCGTGACGGACGTGGTCTGTGATAATTTAGGCATTAGTCGTAGTCCTCATCGTCGAGCCAATCGGGGCGGTCGTCCTCGTCATCCTCGTCGATGGAATAGGCGTCCTCGTCTTCGAACTCCATGTAGCGGAGCGGGTCTAAGTCCTCGACGTCGTCTTCGTCCCTGAATCGTCTGCTCATCACCAGTCTCGTTTCTGCACCGGCCCGTAGTAGAGCATGGACGCGACCCAGGCGAGGTTCCCCAGGCAGAGCGGAATCCCAGCATGGAAGCTCCACACCGCATCGACGCTCGGGTAGAAGTAGAGGTTCCAGAATCCCCAGCAGAAGAAGAAGACGATAGCCGGGACGTAAATCCCGGCGTATCCCTTGTCACGGCAGACCCTGAGGACGCTTATCCATGTGAAGACGGCGCCCGTCAACTCGAAGCCGGCGTTCAGGAGGTCGGGTGTCATCAGTTCCCCGGGGCGTCGATGTTGCTGAACCCGGTGTCCTGTGACGGTGCTGTGCTGAGGATAGGCATCGGACCCAGCGCTAACCGGGGCGTCGAGGTAAGGCCACGGAAATCCGCCACGTGAATCTTGCCGGCTTTCTGCAGCTGCTGGCACGTGCGGCGCACAGACGGCGGGTTCTGGCCGATACGATACGCGATATCTACCTGAGTCAGAGGCTGCTGGAACGGAGCGCCAAGAATGAACAGAACCTGTTCTGCAATTGTCATGTGAATCTCCTACCGTGTGTGAAGGGCCTCGCACGACTTGCACCAATGCACCGTGCCTGCCTTCAGCCTAAGCTGTAACTCTTCGTCGGGGACCAACTGCACAGTCCGTGCCAAACAACGGCGACAGTGCCGGGGAAGCTCCTCCGCTTCGTCAACCCAATGACAGGTAGAACAGTGGTAGATAATCATTCCGCATAGGTCCTTGTGAGTCGGTTGGATGACGCACTGCTCAGAACCCCTTCTCGTCCATCAGCAGCAGCTCGATAGTCGTTACCCGCGAAGAAGTAGGCTTGCTTGATAGACTTCGCACGGACCTGGAGAATCTCGTCCCCAGACCGATATCCTTGGCTCCGGGAGAACAGCCCGAGACCATTGCGGTAAAGCTCATAGACGCGTAGGCGTTTCATTTCCGATACCTCGGCCCACTCCAGCCCTCAGCGACCACGGGACAACCTTCGCCCCACTCCGGAACTGCTGCCATGAGCTGTTCGAATTCGTGGACACTCCCGACGCCCAGGAGCGCTTCGGCCACCAGCTCGTCATGCACGGTCAACGTAATCAAGTAGTCGCCGGTCGCTTCTGCACGAAGCATGCCCTCCGCCATGAGATCACGCGAGATGGCCTGCACGATGTTCTGGACAATCATGCCGCCGTAGGTCGTCAGGCGCCCCCACTGCTTCGTGTGGGTATTGACGCCCATGAACGTCAGGACCCGCTGGTCGCTGCCCCACGGGGTCTTACGGAGCTTTATCTTAGGCTCGGGATACGCCAGTCGGCGGCCTGATGGTAGCTCACAATAGAGGACAGGGTAGCCGCTGGGTGTCTCCTCGTAGACCCAGCTCACTAAGCCGCAATTCGAGCGTCCCTTGCTGTGAGTCGCGCGGATAGCCGCCTCATTCTGGTCATACCACAGCTGCTTCACGCGCCAGAACTTCGCACGGTAGGTGTCCACGACTTGCTGCGCGAACTCCTCCGTGATGACGATGCCAGCGAGCGCACACGTGACGACGAACTTACTAGCACCCATCTGGTAGCCCAGGCCAAGGACGGCAATCTTGCCTAGCCCTCGTTCCTTCGGATGCTCGTCCTTGTTCGTGGGATACCCGTAGATGTCCGTCGCCATGTAGCAATACATGTCGCCGCCCGTGCGGAAAATCTCTAGCGCTTCCTCATCCTGTGCGAGCCACAGCAGGACGCGAGCTTCAATCGATGCGAAGTCGGCTACGTATAATTGACGTCCGATGCCAGGGACAATCGCTCCACGTAACGCTTGACTCAAAGCACCCATGACGGAGGTATACGGCTTCTTCCCCTTCTCGTTCAACGGCGCGTCTCTCAGAATCCGGTCCCGGTCTAAAGTCTTGAGCAGTTTCCAGAGCGCGACCTGATTCTTGAAGTGCGGGTCCCCCTTCGGAAAGTTGTGCGGCTGCACGCCCGCGCCGCTCCAGCGCCCGGTAGTTGCGCCGTGATAGAGCAGTCCCCCATGCACGCGGCTGTCCGGACATATGCTGTCCTTCATCGCTTTGAACTTGGCAGTCGACGACTTGCCGAGCATCTGCATTAACTCTAGCCCGCGTCGAGCTGTCGTCGACAGTATCTTGACCCATGGTGCGCGCTCCTCTTCAGGCGTAGCGCGGTTCACATCATCCATGCGAAGCGCTTCCGCAATCGTTTCCTTGGTCGTGTCATACAGGTGAAGGTCCTGCGTAATGAACCACTCCAACATCTTGGTGCGCTGCGTGGCCTTCTTCACCGCTCCGCCCGTGAGCGCTTCAAGCTCCGCGCTTAGAAGTTTAACTTCCTGGCGGATGAGCTTGCGTGCAGCTCGAACTGCCGAGCGGTCCAGACGATACCCACGTTCATTGATTTTCTGGTCGAGAAGATAGACGGATGTTTCAAGTTCGCTAAGGTCAGGCAGAGCATGCGACAGGGTTTCCTCCGCGAGAACGTCCTGACGACAGTAAGCCCACACCGTCTCAAACAGCTCTCGAGATTCGTGGTAAAGCCGAGGCAGCTCGGGCACATGACTCGTCTCCAGGGCGTGTCCTCTGCCGGCGCAATCCTGACACTTCGAAAGTTTGGTTTTGGGGCTTCCATCTTTCTTGAACTCCTGAACCTTGCCGATGCCTACGCATACGGAACACGGCGCGTGCTTCCGGTTCCAGGCAGTGATGTCTCGCTTGATAGGCTCGCGAGGCTTCATGCACTTCTTCATGACCTTCGCGCCTTCGAGGTCCTTCACCAGCTCCAGATACATCGCATCCGCAGCCTTGTCCAGGGCGCGAGGTAACGCATGGGCCGCCGCCTTTGCCGCGCCGCACCGCCACGACTCATGGGGTATCTCGATGCACCCATACTTCGGGACCATGATGTTCACCCAGATGCCGCGCTCGAACCAAGAATTGTGCGCTTCTACTAGCCCACCAGCCTCAATCCAGGCAAACATCTCTGCTACATCATCCCAATTCGTGCTTTCTTTTATACCAAGATGGGGAAAAGCGGGATGCCATAGAGAGGTCCGGCCGGCTTCCCAATAGGGAAGGCGAAAAGCCAAGCACAGAACCTCAGTAGTGGAGTCCAGCGAATATCGCCAGCTCCCACATGTTTTGATGCTGGAGGCACTTCGAGTTTCGAAGTCTAAGGTAAGACGAGAAGGGTGTTTAGTGGACACTGACCCTCCGACCACGAGCATAGCAATCGAGTAGGTTCTGTCTTCGGGTCCCGTAAGAAAGGTTATCCGAACAGGCGTTCAGCCGATCGTCGTCGGAGTGCATTACCTCCTGTCCTGCCGGACAGGGACCAATGAAAGCAGCCGCGACTAAAGTATGCACTCGAAAAGTGCAACCGGCTATTCCTACACTCAAGTATCCTCGCGTGTCTGGGTGTAGCGCTTTGATATGAGGAACTAGCGCGCGACCCCGTCCACTACGATGGGCATACGAACGCACCCGTCCACTATTTGACACATCGTAGTCAGGATGATGTGTCGGGCGCCACTCTTCTGCACGTTGGGTCATTCATCGAAGGAAGGGTCCAGGGGAATCAACGCTTTCGCGAGCTGATGCACAACGCTCATGATGTTCGGAATCCACGGGGTCTGCACTTGCACCGTCTGTGGTAGAAGGGTGCCCTGCGTATTCTGAGACAGCTTCACCAGCATCCGGGCTTCATGCATCGTCATGAGGACCCGCACAACATTCGGGTTTGGTTGCGGAGAATACGTATCCTCTTCTCCATCTGTTGAAGGGTCTAGCACCAGTATCGGGTCACGTTCTACGATTGCGAGTTCCATCTGTCCTCCTAATGTGATAGATCTTCATCCAGGGTCTCGACGATGTCATACCATGTGCCGGGGGCAAGGCTCAGGCGAACCACGAGCTGCACGCCACGGTTCTGGGTATGCACAATCTCCTCGACGTAGGCGCCGCCGGCTACGGTGTAGGTGAGGTAGTGGCCGAGCACGCCTTGCTCATTGCCAATGACGGGCAGCCCTTCACCACGGGGATTCAGCCGGCGATACCGAAACGTCCGAACCGAGGGCACGACCTTCGGGCGCGGCACCGACTCGCCAGACCCCCGCTCTGCCGTTCCCGGCTTCTCCATCAGACCCGCACTCATTTCGTTCTCCTTTCATGCGTTCGTATCGCATGACAATTAGCACAGACTACTTCACACTTCGCTATCTCTTCCAGTAGCTTCTTCCAGCCCAGAGAGGCACATGCTGAGACCGAACGAACCTTGATTCCTCTTACGTGGTCGAACTCCATGACGCACGGAGGATATGTTAGAAAACAATCTGTGCAAGGTCTATGCCGTAGGGACTGAATATAATCGAGGCGTCTTCGTAAAGATTGCCTAAGATACTCCCGACGCTTCAACACATTACGCCGGTTCCAGGCGAGATTGTAGACTGCCTTTCGGCTTTTAGTCAGCATGATTTCCGTTGAGGAAAGCTACGATTTTCTCAGCCGTCTTCATGCCTAGCTTACGGACCGCCCCGTCGCCATCCGTTGTCTCTAGGGACGCCCACTCTTCAACGCTTGCACTACATGCTAGTCTGATACTGCCTCGGAAAAATTTCTCTACAGACCTAGCCCGTTTGTTGCCCACACCCGGCCATGCAGCTATGGCATAGGCCACGGGTTTGAGAGGTATCAGGCCAATAGATTGGTATCGAACGATGTGAGACTTGTGCTGGTCTAAATCCAGGTCTGTCCAAAAACGATACCAATCAGCAATGACCTTTACTGTCTCCGCTCGGTCATATGTCCGTTCCCGATGAAATCCGGCGCACATTTCCAGCGTATAGAGCTTCTTCGAGAGAGCAGACGCGTTCGCCTGCCCGCGCATACCCATCGGCCGCCCGCCTCTGCCACGTTTCTGCAGCCAGCCCATGCGGTCACGACGCCATTCGCCCTCATAGATAATCCAGCGATGGTCGTAGTGGGGCTCCTGCATCTTCGGAACCTGCTCACCCGCGAGTCGGTCCCAGTCAGCCGTCAGCTCGGACAGCCGCTTAACCTCGATGCCTATCATGCACGGGGCGCCCTTGATGCCGCGCCCAGCGAATTCGATATCCGCGTTGCCGAGGTCGGCTTCCTGAGCAGGGACCCCCTCTTTCAAGAGCAGGGGTAGGAGGTCCTTCGAACCAATGTGGTAGTCGACGTATATCACAGCTTGTGTGCCCGCTGGAAGAAGACGAGGAACATGTCGAGCGTATCCACGATGCGCTCAAGGGCGATAACCTCCCGCTGCCGGAGGTTCAGGGGCTCGGGGTCATACTTCGCGACAGCCATCGGGTTGCCACGTAGGCTGCACAGAGGTCCGCATGCGTTACCGTGGGTAGGGCAACCACTCATAAATCCACCCCAAGAGCGTCCCGCAGAAGGGCATGAAGGGCTGCCAACTCTGCTCGTGTCAGATAGCGCTCAGTCTCCGCCCGTGCGCTAGTAGCAGTAAGGTGGAGCACGAATCGGTCCAGGGACAGGCAGTCGATATGTGCCCCGGTAAAACTCTTACTCATCCCCATCAGCTGCAGCGCAGTAGTGGTCCTACGACAGATGGTGTGACTCATGGCTTCACCGCGTAGACCTTGAGCTTGTCCCCTTCGCCGCACTTGACGACGCACACGCATCCGCACTTCGTGGCTGTTGCTACGATAAACGCTTCCGTGTTGCTCACGTTTAGGGTATCGATGTGAGCGCCGCCCGGGTAGTCCTGCGCCCAGCGGCTAACCATCTGCTCGAGCTCCAGATAGTTCTTCTCCGTGCGCCGCGCCTGACGTTGTGAAATCTTGCGTCTCATCTGTTAACTCCATTCTTCCGGTTCACTGCCATCAATCAGGAACGTGCCCAGCTCGGGCAACGGCATCGCCGGCAACCTCTTGCCACTGAGCTGTGCGTTCTGCCGGCACTTGCCGAACTCCGGGTCGAAGTCTGCCTTGAAGTCGAACCAGAACTTGACCCCGGCTTCGTCGCGTGTCCGGTGCGTCATGATTTCCGCAAAGACAATCTCGTCGATGCGGTCGAAGCCACTCGGGACCCGGCGCCCGGTTTGATACGGCTTCTTCTTCTTCTGGCCGTTGACGACCTCGACCACGGTGCCCCACTCGTCTTTCATGCCCTGCACCACAATGAGGTTGGCATACCGACAGCTCTTGACCTTGTTCAGCATGGAGATGTAGCGGCGGTTCAGCTCTTCGTAATTCTTCGGAGCATCGCTCGGCCCGCCGAACTCCGCATACCGATAGAGCAACCACAGGTCCGTCTCTTTGTCCAGGCCGATGGTGAAGGGCTTTTTGCGCTTTGCCCCTTGGGCGATTGCATAGGCAAGGTCTGCCTCGTAGTGGTCCCGAATCTCCACTGCGTATTTCTTAGACTCTACGGCATAGTCCTTGGGGTCACAGCTGATATTGTTCGGGTCCCAGTCGTAGTCCCGCACCTGAATCTCTTTGGTCGATGCAAAGTCCTCGACGACCCCTTCCTCACCCTGGTCAAACGAGAACTGGAAGATGGGCTCGGGACCTGTGAAGATGAGGCGCGATTTCCCGGTGCCTCGCTCACCAACGATGCGGAGAATAGAGCGGTAGGCTTTCTCTGTCTCGGCAAGGGTGAAGTTGTCAGCGGGATTATACTCGGGTGCCTTTGCCATTATTTCTTTCCTACGGGCGGAAGGGCGCCCGGCCCGGCGAGATGCACTCGCTGTTGCTGTGCTTCAAGATGCTTTTGTATCGCTTGCCGACCAATCTCCAGCATGCCGTAGGCGATGAGCGGATTGTTCAGGGGTCCGGAGACGGAGACAGCTCCGGCATCATCGATAGAAATGGTCAGAACGTTCGGCATTAGGGCTCCAAGATGGATAAGGGACTCGGGTGCCCGTAGCGCGCTGCGATTTTCCGAAGGCGCTCAGGCGTGGTGGGTGTATCCTTAAGACGTATCGGAGGCACCGTGGTGGGCGTGAACATGCCGCCCTTAATGACGTGCCCCCGTGACGATAGCGCTACCTGATGCGTCGAGATGTCGAAGGAATCAATGAGGTCGAAGGCATCCTTTGCCGTTGTCACTATCAAATGAATAGGTAGGTCGCCAGGGACCTCGACCTTGGCAACGCGCAGGATACTGATGACACCTTCGTAGCCACAGGCATCACGCTCCTCATCCTGCGGAACGAAATCATAACCTTCTGCCTCCAGATGCTTCAAAAGTTCTTCACGACGATGGCCGATGTCTCCTGAAAGAACTTCTTCAGTGAAGACCCACACGTCTTTGTCACTCGCCAAGGCGGGGCACGCTGCCCAGCCGCCGGCAATGCAATAGCTCGTCCCCTCGGGCAAAAGTGAGTTTGGAATCATCTGAAAACCCCCAGCATCGGGCAAAAGTGCCAAATGCCAAAACACAAAAGTCGTATCGTGGAGCTATTTGAGGATGCCCATGGTCACACCATGGCGGCGCAACATCTCCCACTCTTCATCCAGCTCCCACTGCTCGAACTGCACGTCCCAACCACGGAAAATGTCATCCTCATTGAAGTAGACCATCTCCCGCATGCTGAACGAATACAGCCGTGCAAACGGTGTGCCAATGTGATAGCAATAGACCTTCATCTGGCAGAAATACTTGTCGAACTTGGGGTCGAAGCAGTCGTATTTCTCGCCGAGCTTCCAGGGGGCGCCCTTGGCGCCCATCGAGTTCAGCTTGATTTCACCGATGCGGGAAACGCCGTTGAAAATCAGGAGGTCCGGAGTGAACAGCACGCCACCGCCGCATTTACATCCGCAGCCCTTGGTCCGCAGCGCCATCGGCCTTGTGCATTGGGGCGTATGCACTGTCTGGAATTCGCCCGGGCGCATGACCTCTTCTGTGGACGTCTCGTTGAACACCCGCAGAATCAAGCCCTTCTCCAGCATCTCCTCGAACGCCATGCCGATGCCCCAGCGCTCGTTGGGCCGCCTCTGCACGCCCGGCTTCTTGCCGTAGCGGTCGGGCTCCAGCTGGGCGTAGAGGTCACCATACAAGTCACTCATGTGAACACCGGCAGAGCGCTTACCGTATGAGTGGGCGAGGTCCAGGCCGTGGGAAATGGCCGTGATTATCACGACCGCCACCAGTGTCGTAACCAGAGGACATTCTTGATGATGGTCGTGACGGCTGCGACCAGAGTGACGGTGAGCACAATGGTGAGATACATGTGAAAATAGCGGGGATGTGCCCCGCCGGCCCGGACTACTTATGGGGGTCCGTCCCCTACCGCCAGTCCCTAAGGCTCCTGGCGAATGGTGATGGTGCTATCTGCCTGTAACGCTTGCGCGTCTTCACCCAAGCCTTTGTTGTGACCTCCGGTCGCCTTGCCGGAGTCTCCGGTGTCCTCACCTACTGGTCGTTCTTACTGCAGAATCCGTGCCGGCTGTCATTTCAGCCCCAGGGCGCCCTGGCGCCTCACCCTGCCGGGTGTTAAGGCGCAGCATGCTCGATTTCCAAGGTGCGGGCCATCCTCCCGCGTCTCCGGCCTGAAAAGCCGGTGTCCTATAGCAGCGTCTTGAGCTGCCTAGACGAACCTCAGGAACAGTGGGCGAGCTGCGTATAGCTGCTCATATGCCTGTCGTGATGCCTGCGATTGACATTGCACTAGGCTGATGCCCACAAACTTAAGCGGAGGACGGATGCTGCATGCGAGTCTGCAGATTTTGGAGCGGCGAGCTATTTTCTCCAACTGCTTATTCGTTCGCCCATCCGGTGCGCTTCAAGAAGTGTCCCCGGTTCTGTTGCCGGGTCCAGGGACAAACCCCGCTTACGGGTAACTAGCCCTTAAGCAGCGAGTCGAAGTGGTTCCTGATTTATTCAGGGGTCATCCGCACTACGCCTCAGCACGCCTCAATAGCTGGCCGCATATTTTGTCGGGCGTCTCTCCGAATACGTGCCCTCCCGGGCACCCCGGACCTACCCTTTACTGCTCATCGCAGACGTCGCGGCTCCCCACACTCATCAGGCTGTTCACCAGCCCTCGGGGGACCGGTGAACGGCGCCCCTACCCCAGGTGTCGACTAGGGGTCTCTCGGCCCATTCGCCGCAGGCAACCCCTGTGGGCTGCGTTTGGCTGTGAAGGGCGCACATTCAATGACCGGGGGCACCAGTCCCCTGCTTATCTCTCGTTAGCGCCACATCGGAGGTATCCCGAAAGGCATTGCGACGAGAGCTTCGCTTGCGCGCAAACTTGGAAGTGCCTCCCCTCGCTGGACGTGTGTCTGGGTTGACCAGACTACTTGACTCGGGACAAAACCCGATACGCCTTCGCCAGCGTTTTGAGCGCCAGCAATTACATCTTACTGCAACCCTCGTGCCATCCACAACACACCCGGCAAGTTCAGAGCTTACCAGTAGCGGGGGAATCGAACCCCAAAGGGCTGGAGTAAAGCGCCGGGACCATTTGAGGCTGGTCCCGAACCACCTATCCCGCAACTCGGCCCTCTATCGGGAGCCTAAGCGAAGGAATCTTACGCCGGGAACCCGATAACCCCGGTCTTCTCGCTGTAGGTCGCAACCCCGCGTTCTGCGGCGCCCTGGTAGTAGCTGGCGTCCGAGATAATCGCGCGAATCGCTTCCCGGTCCTCGTCCGACGTCTGCAGCTTCACCGCAAGGCGGGTGATTGGCAGATTGATGTCCGCGAGCTTCACCGAATTCCCCTTGACCGCAGCCAGGAGGTTCGTCAGGAAGGTGTCAGCCGCCGCTGTGTCGACCACGGGTGCCGCCGTTACCGGCAAAGCCTTCCCGCTGCCGTTCGTAGCCTTCTTGCCGGCCTTGGGCGCCGACGCCTTGGCTCCAGCCGCTGCCGGAAGCTCCAGCACCTTCTCGACAGCCAAGTTGGTCACAGGGAATTCCTTGCCTGCGAACTTGCCCTTCTTGACCTTACGCATGAGCGGCTTGCCGTCCTTGACGACCGCTACCTGCTTGAGGCGGACACGCGTGCCGACGATGGCCGCGAAGTTCTGCGCCTTCGTTTCCTCGACGTCACCCAGACGCTCGGCGAACAGGGGCTCTGCTTCGACGAGTGAATCGATGAACTTGAAGATGCCGCCTTCCGACCAGAGCTTCGGCGCTCGGTCGCTGTCCACCGAGGTCAGGGTCTGCCCGTCCTCGCTGATTTCGAAAAACTCTCCACCGCCGCCGTTGAGTGTGGTTTCCGAATCCTCGTCGGCGCCGTCTTCGCGCACCGTGAGAATCATGTAGAGCTTCGTCTCCTCGTCCTGCTTCGCGTTCTCGCCAGGGAAGTCGTTCGTGAACTTATAGCCGATGATTTTCGCATCGACGTTGTTCAGGAAGCCACCGCCGCCTGACTTGTTCTTATCGCCCCATGCCGACATCGTTGTGTCCTCTCGTTATGTAGTCTGTCACCCACTGGTAACACAACTACGGTTGAACCAGTTCGTTCGACTATTACTGCAAGGCCCGTGCCGAACTACGAGCTAATCCTGATGCACCCGATTTCACCGCGCCGCGTTTTAATGTCTCGCAGGAGTTGTGCAGAATCTCTGCGAAGCGTGTATACGTCACCCGTGTTGTAGCCGCCGTCTCGAACCCGTTTCCGCAAGGCGCCAAGTGCTACGAGTCGCGCATGGAGGTCCTCCGGAATCAGGTAGATATCGTTCGGGGTCATCGGCGGCCGAAGCCCATTCGGCAGCGCCAGTAGTAGACCCACTCGCACGACTTGCTACAGAAGAAATGCTTGTAGCCGCCGTTGTGTTGTTTCCCGCAGCCCTTGCATCCGCTCATAGCGCCACCTTGGGCAGCTGCTTCTGCGCCTCGACGTATGCCTCGATGAACGCCATGATGTCGAACAGCGCCTTGAAGTATCCCCGCTGATAGATAGCCTCGCCCTGGTTCGGAATCTTCACGGCGAGCTTCTGTGCCTCGTAGAGGCGTTTCGTGTGGTCCAGTAGACCGTCGACCGAGATGCGCGTCTCCTGTCGGGGTTCAACCGGCGTCTCGTTATTCTCCATGAGTCATTCTCCGTATCCGAAGGCGTCGTGCAAGTTGTCCTAACTTCAACATCTCATCGTAGGTCCAGAAATGACCTTTCATCATGTTGCAGGCCCAGCAGCACGGCACGACATTACCCAGGACATACCCTTTTGCTGGGTCAACTCGGTCAAGACCAGTGCCCGAAGCGTTCAACGGAAACCCACAATACCGACAAGGCTGTTGCAGCAGTTCCGCATGCTCTTCTCGGGATAACGTCGTCCCTTTTTGCCTAAGCAAACGATATCGCCCCTTGAATGTTTTCCCGTGTAGTCGGCTACGCTCCGCATCGCACTGCTTACAGCCTTTTTGAAAACCATCCAGAGTCGCTGTAGCCCGGTAGAAATTCTCGATAGGCTGAGGCGTCTTACAACGATTACAAAGTTTCTGCACGTTCAAACTGGAGCTTCAGCAACAGTTCTTTGTAGAAATCCGGAAGGCCACGAGTAAGCATCCGGGAAATGTGGGGCTTAGCATGTTGCCAAAGCCGCTCTTTCATCTCATCCTCACATTCAGCAAAAACATCCAAAGGGACTTCCTTGATAATCTTGCCGATGTCCCGCACGTCATCTTCGATAAGCCCCCGCTCCCGTAAATGCTGAAGTGCTTTCAACCAGCGAGCGGCTGTGCAGTAGTCCGCGCCAATCTGCTGGATGATATCCCCATTGGTCGGGTTGGATTCCTTCCAGCTGCGCTTGTGGACCTCACGAAACGCCTCGCTCACGAACTTCCCGAAGAGGCACTTCTTGTCCGGTCCGAATAGATTGTAGTCAAGCGGCTTGATGACGACGCCTTCAATCTTCTGTCCGCCGAGCATCGAGGTCGTGTCGAGGAACTGTCGGAAGAACTGAATCTTCTCTGCTGGTGTGTCGCCTTGTATCTGTCCTGAATATACCACGGGAACACACTCGAACCCGATGCGGCGAGCCTCCGCAGCCTTCTCTTCCGGCGACAGATACGTCTCGTCCGCCGTGTTGATATCGAACAACACAATATGGCCGGTCGGCACACGGTCGTAGGCCAAGGCATTGTGGTTCGGTTTGGCGAGATATTCTCCGCGATACGTCCAGCCCGGGTGAAGTAAAGGCAGAATTTGCTTGACAGCTTCTACGCCCTTGTTGAACATCTTCTCCGGAGCGTCCGGATGCATCACTGCACCCTTACTGCGGACACGTAGCTCAAAGTCCTGCATCGGTCCGCAGCCACACTCGTCCCCGGCTACGCCACACAGATTGTGGTCCGGTGCTCCTACCGGATGCAGGCCGAAGCTGAACTGACTGCCGTCGACCTTCTCCTCGACAATCACAGGACCATCGAAAAGACGCTCGACTGCACGGTGTCCAAGATTGTAGATTGGACTATAGCTATGCCAACTTGACATGTTTCAACCTCTTAAGCATCCGTGCAGCCTTTTCATGGGTCACGGTGCCGCGTAAACAGGACCGCATCACTTCGGCCTGTGGTTTCTTTTCCCGTAGCTTTGGTATCAGGGAGTCCAAGACCCACAGGATATAGAGCACTGAACCTACCGTCCAAACCCAGGTCGTTTTATGCGTGCCTTTGCCTATACGGTTAATCGCTACCCGACCTCCGAAACGCTGTTTCCACAACAGCAACGTCGGCCGGTGCGTATGCAAAATCGTAACCGACCGAATCCAGCACCCAGTTTTGTGCCCTGACCGATAGCGGGAGTCCTTCGAACCCTTATTCCAGTAGAGTCCGATGCTCCCTTCGCCGTCGAAAAATCCGGCGAACCAATCCAGGCTCGGAAGGTTCATGATTTCTCCAGCGCGTCGTAATGAGCCACGATTTCGTCGAAGCTCATAGGAATGTAGTTGCGGGGCTCGACGCACACGTTGATATATCGCTCGTCCGGCTTCGGGTCGAGGAAGAGTGCGGCTCCGCCCTCTCGAATCACCAGCTGGTCCCGCATCACGATTGACTCGTGCGCATGCCCATGCACATTTCCCCTGAACCGGTAGAACTGCCCAGGATGCACCGGGATGTGGCTGAACAGAATCCCCGCCATCTCTCGGTAGGCCAGGACCTTCTCGAACCCCATCGCGCGATAGACCTCATTCGCCAAGTGGTCGTGGTTCCCCTTGAGCAAGCGCTTCTGCCCGGGCAACAGCCGCACGAAATCATGCACCGGCCCGCACCGCTCGTTGCGTCGTTCGAGCGTGAGGTCGCCCAACATGTAGACCTTGTCCAAAGGCTTCACCTTGGCAGCCCACTCGTCGGCGATGCGCTCGTGCATCTCATACACATGGTCGAAGGGGCGTATCCCGATTTTGCCCCCTCGAAGCATGTTCTCATGGAACAGGTGCAAGTCGGATATGAACCAGATGTTCACTTCGCTGGCTCCAGGTTCCGGGCGAAGCAGCCACGGATGTTGATGGTTCCGTCCTTGATGACGTAGGTCAGTTCACCGCGCGTCACCAAACTGTATTGCGGAAAGCAAAGGTCACTCGTAGGCCGCACGATGACGGTGCCGGTCCATAGCGCTGCCTTCTTCGGGTTCGGGCGATAACTGACGCGGGCGCCGGGGAAATACCTCGACGGCTTCACGGGCGGCGCTTGCCTCCAGCTGTGCGTTGTGTAGGTCCACTCGCTGGTCTTCTCCGGAATGGTCTTCGCAGTATACGCCCGATGATACGTTGCGCTCGGATAGACTAGCTTCCAAGTCCCCGTATGCAGATTGTATCTCCGCAGAAGCGCTTCTTGCTTTCTCTTCTGCTCCGCCTCATCATCCGCCTTGACCTTGTCGTAGGCAGACTTCAGGGTATAGACATACGGGCGTCCCGTCTGACCAGCAATCTTGGACGCAGCCACCCAGTCGGAGTCCTTCTTCAAGAGGTCCAGCACGCGGTCCTTGTAAAAATGCCACAAGGGCCAGGATTCCGCTGCCTGAAGGTCCTTCGCTACGGTGAGCTTCGCCCCAAGGTCCTTGGCGAATCCGTCGAGGTCTGTTGCCTGCTGCCGGCATTCCTTGGCCTTCAGGTTCAGCTCGAATATCTGGTTGCTCAAAGACGCGACGTATTCAGCCGGGCCTGAGGGTCCGTTGTAGTTCGCCATGACTAGAACAGCCCCAACGACTTGCCCAGCAGATACGCAATCGCCAGGGTGTTGACTGCCACGACGCCGCCCCCGTAATACCACGTCCGGCGAATCCTGATGAACAGGTAGCTGCCGATGTTGTGCGCCTCCTGCCTCGTCTGCCCAATCTTCTTCGCCATGTTGCTGCGGTCTGCCATCTTCGTCTCCCTTTTCGTGGCCTGCTCAGGGGTGAGCCTGACCTTGTGTCGTTTCCACATGTCTGGTTTCTCCGTAGGACCGGACGGAACCCATCACCACACCGAGCAGGGAGGTTCTCGCCGTCTCGTCTTTTCGTCGGTGTTTCAGCAGGCTGCCCACAGCGACATTGCCTTGGCCGCAGCCCTTCCGGTCCGTGCTAATCTCGTGGTCTACCTGCTTGCATGAAGCGTGCCGGCCGCGAGCTGCCTCTGCCTCCGGGCAATCTCCTGGACGCCCTGGTGCGGGACATACTTGCTCCTGCTCATGTTGCGGACAGCCGACGCCTTCTTCTGGTCCTGCTGTAACCCAATGAGAGCCAGCAAGGTCAAGGCGGTGAGCTTTACGTGTGCTGAAATCTTCTTGAGTATGCTCATGATTTGTCTCCGTCCAATTCATCCAACCCCAACGCCCGGGGGATGCGTCCGTCCTCCAGGGTGGTGTGGCTAACACTGACCATTCCGGCCCACCGACTGACCGACCTTACCGTCCGAATCCGGGGCAAGGGCGCACAGGCCAATCGATGTATCTGCTCGTTGGTCAACCTAAACTCCGTATCCGGAAGATTCTGCGCGGCCAGCTCAGCCCATGATTGCGGGGCTCTTGCTTCCATGATGCGTTTACTTCCGAGTATCAATGTCAAGAATGTCCTTCACCAGTCCCGGGCTGTCTACAATTTCGCCCCTGTCCAACTTCTGCGATGGAGACTGCAACTGACGTGCCACTCTCTGGCGTTGCTTGAAGAAGAATTCATCCAGGGTGTCAGTCATCAGCGTCGAGCGCCGATGTCGACTGGAGCCCGTCAACTTCGCCAGCTTCGCCCTGGCGACCAAGTGTCCTATCACGGTTGTCCTCTTTTCTGACCGCACCTACGAACTGCTGCTCCGTCAGGCTAAAGAAGTAAACGGCTTCGATGGTATCCCGGGGGTCATCGAGAAGCGCCCAGCCTTCCTCCGCTGCCTCCTGCCCGTCCCTGGTGCTGCTCTGCGTCCACTCGGTTGTGCTGAACCCGGCCTTCTTCGGATGCGCCCGGCTGAGCATCAGCTGGAACGGACCCCGGTGTCGGTCGTAGAATGGGGCAACGCTCATCCCTTCTCCTGCGCATAAGGGTTGCCCGGTTCCGGGTCTTCATCCACACCAAGAGACCCGTCCTCGACTGCGGCCTGCGTCATCGCGTCTAGAAAATCCGATAAAGGCGTCGAACCATCTGCGCGCTCATGGAGCATTGCATGCATAACGTCCTTCGCTAACTCAGACGCATCCACGACCTGATACGGCTGCACGTAGTCATCTTTGGTGTCGTCGTATCGAATCGCCCATTCTGCGAACTTGAATGCGTGAGCCAACACGTCCACACCTATGCTGATAATCAGCCGGCCATTTCGCACGGAGACCTTCAGAGGCTGGCCGTAATGATGGGCGCTCAATTCACGCTTCCTGTATCGCTAGGGCATCGCAGGAGTAGCTTCTCGATGCTGCTCCTGATGGTCCGGTTCGGAACCCCCATCTCGACCATCACGTGAATCATGGTCGCCATCAAGGTCAGATATGCGGCGAACACTTCGGTTGCGGTGCAGTCCGGGTTTTCCATCACCGCCTTCTCGACGCCCTTGTTCGCGGCGGTCGCCAACAGTCGCACCATGTCCTCACGGTCTGCGCTCACTTCAGCCTCCGCTTTTGTTTACGATACAATTCTGCACGTTCCATACTGCGGTCAAAACTGTCCGACAACCACGCAATCGGCAACCACAGGTAATCGAACCACTTCATTTCAGTCTCCATCTCAGCCCAGCCTGCCCGTTCACATCCTGGCCGCCCGGCCATTTGTAGTGCTCCAGTGAGGCATACACTGACCAACGTCTGTTGACGTTTTCCCGCTGATACCAACGCACATGAGAGTCTTGTTCAAAAAACCTGCCACCGTAGAAATAGGCACTCGTGCTGACTTCGACCGGACCTAACAACGCCGTGATGCTGGGAATCGTGCTCGGCACGAACCGCCCGTCCACAATCGAGTAGGCTTTGCCGGCGTCCACACCTATGTCCAAGTGTTGCGCGTTCACCGCAGAGGCAGTGTTCAGAAATAATGAACAGGCCAGAAGGCTGAACAGTCTTATTGACATTTGAATCTCCAGGGTTTAGGTCGTCGTTTGTATTGGGCTCTGCAAGTAGCGTGCTCGACTACTGTTTGCCCCGGTCGGGTCGATATCCGAAGAGCTTCTACGGGAGCCCACACATGACAGAGCTAGCATTGGCGCCAATCAGCATGACCGCATTCCCGAAAGGCACGAAGTCTCCGATGCAACAGCTCGTGATACGCATGGTCTTGGCATATCACAAGATTGCAATTACGAAAATCTCGTGTGTCTCCGTTGACATGATGGACTTCCGCTCCTTCAGGAAGAGGATGACCCAGAGCCTTCTCTGCCGCTAGAATGTGTCGGCTTCGCTGTTTTCCTTGTACCAACACCTTGGGGTATCGTGGTTGTTTCATCCGGGTCACTTTGCTGTTATCACTTCAGGGCCTCTGGCCCCTGAAGGAGTGATAACTGCTCATCGTTTGACCAGTTTTCGGTAGATTCCCTAAGGAATCCAGTGATTCGGGCTACTCTCATCGCTGTTATCACGATATGCATTGATAGTGCCAATGAGAGTAGCTATTCGTCCTCGCCGAGGTCGGCAAGGTCCTTCGTGGCCGGCGTCACCACATACCGCCCAATCTCGTTCTTGTGAATCAGGGAGTCTTTCTTGAGCTTCGCTAGGCGGCGCGCGAACGTGGCAACGGGTATCTTGCTCACCAGACGCCACTCGTTGAACGTCAGGCCCTCTTCATGACCGCCCAGGAGTGTCAGCATGTCCTCAACGCGTATCGCCGCCTTAGCCTTGCCACCGCCCTGCGTCTCGTTCTCCGGCGGGTCAATCTTCAGGAGGACCAGACTCGTGGGTGCCTCTGCCTCTCCATCTGGGGGCAGCGTCACGACGACGGTACCCAGGTAGAGCATTGGCTCATCCGCGTCGTCCTTCTGCTTGTTGTTCGCCAGCTGGATGTATTCGATGGTCCCGCCTTCCTTATTGGCGGTGCATTTGAAGCTCGCTTCCATGGCACCCTTCAGGCTCGTGTGTCCTCTTTCGCGGGCACCTGTCGCGTTCGTATGATGTATAGTGAGGACAGCTGCTCCCCTGCTTTTACTAAAGAATTCAAGCTTCTCCACAAAAGAGGACATTGCTCCGGAGTCGTTCTCCTCTTCGCCACCGAAGCTCCGCGAGAGGGTATCGACCACGACCAGGGCCAACGGGGCTGCCCCTTCGACCCAATGCCCGTCGACCAGAAACGGTTCCGACTCGCCCACCACCTTTGCATCCAGCATCTCAATGAGCTGCTCAACCGCCCCATCCGCCCGGATATCGACAGCGTCCAATACAAAGTGTATGTCTGGGAGCGCTACCACCTGATGGTGCTGCATCCATGCCGCCACCCGCTTCTTGATACCTCGGCCGCCCTCAGCCGCGATGTAGACCACCTGACCCTGGCGGACCGGGTATCGCCCGAGCCACGACTTGCCTGTGCTCACGCACAACGCCCAGTCCAGGCCCACGAACGACTTGCCCTCACCCGGGGGGCCGAACAGGAGGCTCTGCCCCATCTCCGGCAGCAGGTTCTTGATGAGCCATCGCTGCGGCGGAAGGCGCATCAGGTCCTCCGTCGTGTAGAGCCTGATGTCAGCCATTAATACCAGTCCGGTGCGTAGAACGTCCACCCGAAGTGCGAATGCAGAAACGACAGGCGGGCCATGATGCGCTGCCTCGTGCGCAGTGAGCTGCCCTCGGGCCTGAGCTGCACATATAGCCGCCTAATCTCTGACTGCGCCTTCACGACGCGACGACGTTGGTCTTTCATAGCGCTCCTCCAATGATTGTCGCCACCTGAATCAGGAACCAGAACGCAAGGTAGAGCAGGACCTGAATCACGGTTGTTCGGTAATAGCCATCAGGATGCCGCTCGCCAGGGCTCGATGGTCCATCTTCGCACTGACCGCTGGCTTCGCCGCCTTCAACACGCGGATGATGCGCTCAATCTTGCGTTCATCTGTCGACTCGATGATGCGCTGCGCGATGCTACGCTTCAGGCGCTCCACAACTGGGGCCAGCTCGGTATGTAGGGCCATCTCCCGGTTCGGGGTCGGCACTCCGTAGCTGCCGTCCTTCACGTCCATCCGGTCGTCGAGAAATTCAAGCACGTTGTCGAGGACCTCAAGCAAGTCGCCGTCGAGGTAGCGCGTAATCGGTGTGGTCATTTCAAATCTCCCCATTGTCGAAGATATTCCATTGCCTGCAAAAAGCGCGCCTCTGTCTCATCAAAGGTTCCGATGCCCACATTGCACCGCTGGCACAAAAGCCCGCGCACTTGTTTCGTCTTGTGGTTGTGGTCGACAGATAGGCGATGCCTTCCTGGCGGCTTCCGCTCGCAGATAGCACACAGCCCCTTCTGTTCTCTTACCCGTTCCTGATACTCCTCCCAGGACAAGCCGTATCTTTTGAAAAGCTGACTACGGAGAATCAAGGCTAGGCAGATACGACAGGTAGAGACCCCTTCTTGAGGCGGCATTCGCCCGCAACGACACAGACCAAGCGCCTGATGTTTCTGTCTTCGCGCCAAACCGTATGCCGCTACTTGCTCTGCGTTTTTCTTAGCCATCTCTAGGAATTTCGCCGATGCCTTTTCAATTTGCAGCTAACGAATTTCAAATCCGAACTCGTCCAATACAATGTCTACGGTTTGAACGAGCTTAGGATTCTTCACCGTCCGGAATCCGAAGTGAACGTCGATTTCTCCCTTGGCATGCGAAATTCATGCCAGATGGCACGGCCGCAAGATTCATGCCATGCCAACCACGATTCTGTTAGCAACTGACGATTCTGTCTGGCATGGACCTTGCTTGCGGCCGAGCCCGACTTACAGTTTTAGTTGGCACGATATGTGCTTATCTCATGTTGACCTCCACAATTTAGGACACTTGCGCATCTGAACGGAGATACCGCAAAACAGATGCCAGAGTGACAACTTTGACACGGCCTGTGTCGTTTACGCTGCAGTCAAACAGCCACACTCAGACGGTATCGCGCTATTTTGGCAGGATTTTGGCGGGATACTGTTGGCCGTGCGATTGCTCTATATGTGGGCATGGCATACCGACAGACCCGCAAGCTACTCATAACTCCGGTGCTCAGCCCTGGCAGCATGCGCCGTATCGGATTCGTCCTCGGTGCCGTTGTGATGTGGGCATGGCTTTACTTCTGCACTAACGGAGGCTCCCTGTGATGTCCTCATGGCTGTCATGGTTCCGTCCAGACGCCTTGCTCAAGTATCTGTCGCCGATGTCGGATGCATGGTTGGCCGATATCAAACGTAAACCCACATTTACTACGGAGGACTAATCCGGTGACTCATCTTTACCGCGTTTACACTCAACAGCAGACAGAGCAGAGCTTGTATCCGCTCATCTCTGCTCTGTTCTCTGGCGCCACGGTCTACGCTTCGCGCGGCTTGTGGCAGGGGGAACCGGAGAACGGCAACGTTATCGAAATCCTCGGTTCTCATGAGGACCGCGCAAAGGTCTTTATCCTGGCGCGCAACATTCGCGAAGCATTCGCGCAAACATCCGTGCTAGTTACAATCCAGAACGTCTCAGCATTCGAGGTCCGCAAGTGAACCTCGCAACATTTCTGCCCTATGCTGCCAAGCATTACGACGCGTTACCCATAGACGATTCGTCTCCGGAGACGCTTCGTTGCTACGCTGCGCTCTGCCGTGAGCTTCGCGCGCAGTATGACGTCCTCAGTTCATTCGTCGATATCGATTTCGTTTCCGAGGACCCGTATCCGGACGCGTGCGCGATGTTCTCCGACCTTAGCGCGCATCATCTGAGCGTCTATACCGGCGGGTCTCCCTTGCCTCCGTCGCATCCGTTCGCACGCGTTGCGCTACCATGCGGCGCCACATACAACCATGTTTTCCGCGCGGTTCATGACGGATTAGCGCACTATCCCTTGCGCAATGATTTCTCCGCGCAAGGTGAACTCGCCGCGTTCATAGCGCACGCTGCGCTATTCAGCCCGGATGCTATTCGCGCAGTCGCAACGGAGACCATAGGTCAGCAGGGATACTTGAGGACGTTCGGCGATTACGCTCCGCAGAAATTCGCCTTGCTTCCGCCGCACGTGGTTCTCAATGCATTCATGCTTGCGGAGGTCCTCTAGTGGCTGGGTCTCCGCTCCGCGCCGAGCTTCCCCGTATGGTCTCGAACCTTGTGACGCTCTATGATTCGCACGCGTTACGCTCTGACCGTTTGGTGGGTCGGGAGTGGTATCCGACCGCGCATCAGATAGTCTGCGAATGGGCGCATACATACGAGCGGAGCATCGCGAATGTTTCGTGCGTCATCGCGTCTATCTCGCCCCAATGCGATTGGCCGCGCAATCTCATAATCGCAGACGAAACGCTGCAAGGTCACAATGCGCCGAGCATCGGCGGAGCGTTACCCGCTAACCTCCGCAAAGCACAACGCGTGCGAGATGAGCGGCTGTCAACGCTTATCGATGTCTTTCCTGGCGGTCCTAAGGTCAATAGCTTCGCTGCCAATCTCGCCGGAGACTATTCAATCGTCACGGTAGACGCTCACGCGTTGCAAGCTGCCTTAGATGATGTGACCTCGGTCCGCACGCTCAAGTGGGCAGCCTATGCCGTAGTCTCTGCAGCATATGTGCAAGCTGCCAAGCGTTTGCAGCTGCAGCCCGCAGAGCTTCAGGCGATTGTCTGGGTTACGTGGAAGCGTTTACATCCACGTGCGGACAAAAATCGAATCAAGCGCTTGGCGAAATTCAATAACGGACGGAGGTCGTAATGGCTCGGCACAAAAGCATCACGCTTGCTCGTATTGTGCGCATGGTCAAACGCGATGACTACTCAGGTATCTGCGGAGCATGCGGAAAGACGGCACACAACGTAGAGCCTGACGCGCGTAAGTATCCCTGCGAATCCTGCCAAGCTCCGCGCGTCTATGGCGCCGAAGAGTGGCTGATGATGACTCAGCCATGACTTGCCCAGTATGCGGTGGAGTCGGTTGCTTGTTCGGTCAGTTAGGCCGCCTACTCTGGCTGCGTTGCCGAGCATGCGGTATCGATTTCAACGTAGACGCTAACAGCGTCGACACTTCAGAGGATACAGACGAATGAATACCAATTTCCTGGCATCTCCGGACGGAGCATTAGCACGCGCGCATGCGGAGCGCAATCGGCAGGCGGAGCTTAACGCCCAGACTCGCCGCTTGGACAAAGACCGAATCATCCTGGCGGGTCTCGAACAGCTGGCGCATACCGCACGCTTACGCGGTCTGCTCTATCCCGGAACGTTCATAGCTGGCGCATCCGGAATCGAGACCCGTCATACACCCGATACGGGTAACGCTTACGTCCTCGAACTGCTGGCGGAGATTCGTGCCGGCCTGTCTCCGTTAGTCCGATGACGTTGCGACCTTGCGACGTGTGGGCGGAGTGGATGCGTCAAGCTCGGCTGTTACCCGATGCTGACCTCCGTCGACACGCAAGCGTATCCCGTAACAATCGGCATCTTTGCCAAGATTGCTATTGTTGCGCGTGCGTCTACGTTGTGCGCGAACGTGAAGACGCCGCAGCCATGCGGAGACCGTTAGGGAAGACAGGCTTTTGACGCACTCAGACCAGACGATGATTAAGCGCTTAACAGGTGCGCGCGTGCGCATCGGCCGCAATGCTGACTCCGGAGGTCTGGTCTATCGCCTCACGCGCTACCATGTGACAGACCAGACGTTCCGGGCTGAGGGAACAGACCCGCGAAGTGTTTGTAACGTCTCTGCAGCTGATGTCCTCCTGGCGAAGCGTCAAGGTATCCTGCACCTACTCCGCTAGTCCCGTAGCCTGCCATCCTAACAACGCCTGCTGTTCTCCGGCTGGAACCGGTGCAGGCGTCCCGCCTTGCCTCCAGACCCATACAGACCCAGACCCATACATCCTTACGGAATCCTGACGATATCCTGACGGGATAGTCAGAAAGAGCTGGCATAACGCATGCCACCCGGGCAGCCCACATCGTAACAATCCGGAGTCGGGGCATATCGCGTGCCAAGCCTGTTCGGGGCGGCAGGCATAAGGCGTGCCATGCCCGGGCTATGCTCAATGCTGCACAATATATTACTGTAACCTGCAGAGGACACTGAGCTTAGCTCGCTTTCTGCACAGCGCTGCACATTGGCATGCCCGGGCTAAGCCTGATTCTGGCCCGGATTCGGGTCGGGTTCCCGCCCTGGCATGGCGTTTGCTGCTGCGACGAGGGCCTGAAACAGGTTTTGCCCAAGCGACTATCCCGAACCAACTATCACTTGAGAGCAATCGTTATCACCTGAGAGTGATAACTGTTCAGGAATATCCCTCGTTCATTATTATTGAACAACGGCAGGAGGCTGAACAAGGGGCCGGCCTGAAACAGGGGCAATACCGACCTGTCCGAAGAATGTGGTGATTTTTCGGACAAAACAGGAGACATAGGAGAGCTGTTATCAGTGAGAGTGATTACTCTCAAGTGAGAGTGAGAGCAGGAGTGGCTGCACATGGCTGCATGAAGTCTGACGAAAACTTCAGGATATTTTGAGTCATCAAAACGCAGGATTTGTTCAAGGAAAGCGCTCCGCCAGCAGGGGTCCGACACAAGTCCCGGATTTGCTCAGCAAATATGCAAAGTCTGAAAATGATAGAGTGCGCAGATGCGGGTAGGGCAGGAGTGATAGCGTTTACTCTCACGAGCATGCACCATCCGTGGTGCAAATCGCGTTTTCATTGGGAAATTTTACTCTCACTTTCGTTATCACCCCCTCATTTTTCGGGGGTAGTGAGAGCAGCCCTTTTTCGCATATTCATTAGGAATTATTATCAAAACCGGTCATACCCGACAGCAACTATCACCTCCACTGGTCTATAAGACCAGGGAGTGAGAGTAGCAAGGAGACCTGGGAGTAGGAATGAGAGTAGGAAGGGCGAAACGATTATGGAACGATTTTCAAAGCACGTTTCCGGACCATAACCCCGGGTTTCGGGGGGTTTTGCTGCTCTTTGCTGCGGGTGACGAGCATGGTTCCTGAAACGATTTCTACGTCCAGGGCGTCACCCTCTGCCCAGCCGAGCTTCTTGAGGACAGCGTCAGGGATGGGGAGCCAGTCGTTCGTGAGGCGAGCAATCATGTGCGTGGCCGCATTCCGTGCCTGTCGGCGACCACAGGCCCAGCCAGGATGTTGCGAGTGAAGCCACAGGACGCGGATATGCAGCATCCGCCGGGTTCATGGCCTGTGCGGATATACCGGGGCGTTTGGCCCTCGCCGCTGAACGGCTCGGGCACACGCACCGGACGGGTCGAACTGCCTACTTTCGGCCATTTGTGGGCGAAGTTGTCTTTCATGTGGCTGTTGATGCCGCCGGAAATGAAGAAGAGGGGTGTGTCGATTTCGAGCAGCCAATGAATCATCGTTGTCTTTCCAGTTCACGAAGAAAGGCGGATTCCGCCCAGCTGTAGGCCGAACCGCGCATTGGTGGCATGTGGGCGGTCCAGCATATAGTCATTATTTCGCTGATGCTCTTTGGCGGGTCCCCGTAGATGAGCCATTTGGCCGGGACGGGCACCCGCGTGACCCGGCGCCAACGGCCGGCACGGTTCCAGCACCGAAGGCGGTCCTGAGCCTCGGCTGGGGTCATCGTTGCGCCTTGTCGAAGTTCTGGGGGCGATTGGGGTCAGAGATTCCCATCTCCCGGTAGTATACCGCACCCCGGTGGACTCGCACGAGGTTGAAAGCAGTCGGGACCGCCTCCATGTTCACCGTAATCCCCACAATGGGCGGATACGGGGCCGGCGCGGTGCCTAGAATCTGATGGGTGCCGGCGAGGCGGCCCGTCAGGTGTTCGAATGTCATCCGGAGGGAGTTGCCCACCGGGGGCAACACAGGGATTTTAGGCAAACGGGGCGGTCTCATGATGTGTGACCCATGGAGTGCTTGACATGCATAGGCCATGCCGTGGTAGGATGCATTTAGGGGCGGGCATGAATCCATGCAACGCCCGGGCCATAGTCAGTCCGGCAAAGTCCTGTGTAGCCCGCCCCTCCAGTTCCGGCTCTGTAGCTCAGTCCGGTCAGAGCTGCTGATTTGTAATCAGCGGGTCGCTGGTTCGATTCCAGCCCGGTCCTCCAATTCGTGACCCAGGACGTTATGTGGGAACCAAAACCTTCACTACCAGAGATTCCGCCGCCCGACCCCAAGAAGCGGTATGAGTTGAATGAGAACGACCGCAGGCTCCTGAGGACCTACGGAATCAAGCAGGACCAGCCACACCCTACCCAGCTTCCCGACCCGGAGGATGATACCGCATGACAGAAGATATCTACGCAGATGACGCACTGGACGCCGAACCTGATTTCCAGTCCCGCATTGACAGCCGGTCAGTGCCCGTTCATCGAGTGAAGGTGGATAATCCGCCTCCGGTCAGAGAGCGCGCGATATTCATTGAGCTGGTGTTAGTCAGCGGGCAGCGGTGTGAGATTGTCGTCCACCCGGAGCGCGATGAGACGTATGACGATACGCATCCGGACTACTGGCTATTCGAATTCCCGAAGGCAAAGGCGAAGCAGCGCGTGTGGAAGGCGCAGATTGCCAGCGACACGATTCGTGATTCGTTCATCGAGACCCCGGCCAGTATGCCGGAGAGAAAGTCACGTGATGGCCGACGACAGTAAGCCGGAGACGGAGCTGGCGCTCATCACGGAAGTGGGCGAGCGTATCGAACACATCAGTGAGAAGACTGACGTTGCCGTAGTAGAACCGGATGCGAGGAAGTGCCGCGCGCATACCTCCGGGCTGCACGGAATGAAACGTCCCTGTCGCAATTGGGCTATCAAAGGCGGCACAGTCTGCCCGTATCACGGAGGTAAAGCTCCCCAGGTGAAGGCGGCTGCGCAGCGGCGGTTGCAGGCGATGCTCGACCCCGCGCTGCATGAACTGAACGTGCTGATTCATCAGGACGCCCACTTACCCTCCAAACTCGGCGCTATTTCCAACGTCATGAACCGAACCTTGGGCAAGGTCGGCGAGACCAAGGACAAAGGACAGAAGGGCGCTGTTATCAACATCGGGTTTGGGATTGGTGCGATGCCCGCGCAACAGAACCTCACGCTGCAGGTTAGCAAGACTCAGCAGGATGATGAAGATGACGACAACGACTCTGATGTCATCGACGGCGACTTCATAGAAGAATGACAACTCCAGCTGCTGCTACCGAAACAGAACCCATACCCCGCTGTTGCTGGTGCAACGCGCCCGTCGTTTTGCAGAACAAAATCGGCTGGTGTTCTGGGAACAAGACGTGTCGCGAGCGCCAGAAGGCGTGTGGCGTCAAGATGACCGTCAAGGGCAAGGTGAAGTGGCTGTTCGTGCCCACGCCAAGTCAGACGATGGTCATGGAAGCCACGGAGACCAACCTGTTCGTCTACTCGAACCGAGGTTCGGGGAAGTCGCACGTGATGCGGTGGATGTGCCATGCGTTGGCCCTCGCTATACCCGGCTACAAGTATTGCATCCTTCGCACATCGTTCCCTGAGCTGACGTTGAACCATCTCATCTTCCTGAAGGATGAAATGGACAGCATGGGCGGAGAAGCCGCTGGTTACTACTACCACAAGACGGAGCACATCTGTTACTACGCGAACGGGAGCATGGGGTTCTATCGGCAGGCGGAAACAGATGAGCAAGTGAAGAACGTGCTCGGTGTCGAGATGTATCTCTGCGTGTTCGACGAAGCGCCCACGTTTAAGTGGTCACACATGGCGATGATTGCCGCCTCTGTCCGAGTCCCCGCCGGCAGTGGTCTGAAACCGCTCAAGCGCTACTTGGGCAACCCTATTGGAGAGTGCATTGATGAACTCTGGATGTATTTCATCGACAAGGACGTCGACCTACTTGCGGACCCGGAATACCGCCCGGAGGATTGGCGCGCGATTAAGCTCCGCCTTGAGGATAACGTCCATCTTGATATCGTTGCTTACCGCAAGTCTCTGGCTGGCGCTGGCCTTCCGGAGCACATCCGGAAGGCGTGGCTGGACGGCGAGCGAGCTGATGAACGAGCGATGTTCGCGTTCTTCCCGAACAAAGACGGGGAGCCGTATCACGTCGTAAGCGAATTCCCTAGATGGGGTGAAAGCAATCGTCAAATTATCTTTGTTGACCACGATGGGTGGCATATTCCGGACTGGATAAAAATCTACCGCGCGTATGACCATGGATTTGCCCCGGACCCTGCCGTGTGCGTGTGGTTCGCTATCATCGGCAGACGAATCCTCGTGTTCAAGGAAAAACTGTGGACCCGGGTCATCGCTGAGGATATCGCGAAGGACATCGTGAAGGAATCCAAGGGGATGAAGGTCGCGATGACCTACTGCGACCCGAAGATTGATATTAAGGACGGCAGTGACGTCTGGAGTATCCGGGACCGGTTCGAGAACAACGGCGTGCCCATGGAGCCCAGCACGAATTCACGTGAGCTGTTCGCTGCTGCGATTCACTCCGCCCTGCAGACCGAAGTGGAGTGGGGCTCGGGCGAGGACATGCGGATGGTCCCGCGCATCCAGTTCCTTCAGGGGAACATGATGGGCGTCCCCCTCACGATTAAATATATGCCGCAGATGCGGTTCGATGAGAAGAACCCCATGGAGATGGCGGACCACCGACATGACCATCTCCCGATTGCGTGCGCCTACTTCTTGATGTCGGTGATTCCCACGACGAAGTTCACCGCAGAAGGCCCGCCGAAGAAATGGATGCAGCCGAAGAAGGGCGAGCGCAAGGTCTTGGGCTCGAACAACGTAAGACGACGCTACGCGAAGTAACTTCCGCCGGATGACGGTATTCATCCTCCCTTAGGCAGGGTTATCGCCTCGTAGAGAACACCATGAGTATTGAAGACGTGATTGCCGGAGCGATGTCGGATGCGCGCGATGAAGGCGTATTGGAAGATGCTGCGGTAGGCGATTCCGGCGACGGCGTTGAAGTTCAGCCAGCGACAGAGGACGATGCTGGCGCTGAGGAAGTCGTAGAGCCTGTTGCTCAAACGGACGAGGAAAAGGCTACAGCAGAGGCGGCGGCCGCAACGGTCAAGGCAGAGGCAGACGCAGCAGCGCTCGCCGAGAAGAACAAGGGCAAGACTCCGGAGCAGCTTCTCAAGGAAGAGCTTGGCGCGGAGAAGAACGTCCACGGCAAGGAAAACAAGATTCCTCACAGCCGCGTCGTCAAGATTGTCGACAATCAGGTGAATGCCCGGTTAGACCCCGTGCGCGCCGCGCTCGGTATCGAGGCGAAAGACTTCAGCGTCGATAAAGTTGTGGCTCGCATCACGGAAGCAGCTGCGATGGAGACCGAAATCCGGAATAACCGCCAGGGCGAATTCCTGATGGATTCGAACCCGGAGAAATTCATCCGGACGTTGGCTGCTCACCATCCTGGCTACAAGAAGTTCGTCGACCTCTTGGACGGCACGGTAGCCGCGCCCGTAGTGAAGGCTCCGGTAGTGGCCGCAGTTGACCCGGCGAATGACCCGGAACCACAGCCCGACCTTCCTATCAAAGATGACGCCGGCAACATCGTCGGACATACCTACACCATGAAGGGCATGAAGGCTCGCGACGAATGGCGCGACCGACAGACGGAAGCCCGTATCTTTGCAAACCCAAAGCTCAAGGGTGTGCTGGACCGGGATGAGGCACAGGCTCGCATCGCGGCGGCTGAGCCGGGGCTGCGCGCACAGATGGAAGACGCTGCGACGTGGGAGGGATTCACGGACAGCAAAGACGAGATTCTTCAAGTGCTGGTGGACGACTCCAAGCAGGCTCAGGTTAGCGGGAAGTATAGCCATGACCTGAACTCGGCCTACCGCAAGGTGGTGCTGCCGAAGTTGAAGGCGGCGCGCGAACTAGCGGAGAAGAATGCCAAGGAAGCCGAAGCGCTCGGCCGGAAGAAGGCCCTGGCCGAAGTCAAGAAACGGCCGGCTTCGACTTCTGCGCCTGCTGGCGGCGGCAGCAAGGCTCCGGAATCCACGGGTCCCCGGGACTTGACGGATATTATTCGGGAGCAGGTTGCCGGGCTTAAGGGTGGCCGGGCATGATTCCGATTACCCCTGAACGTTATCTCACAACGATTTGGAACAGCTATTTCAAAGGCCGCCGACTGCACGCGGTTCGGCTAGACCTTGGAGCAGACCTGTTTCAGGCGTTCAAACGGGACATTGTTGTCCTGACGCGGGAAGTGCCGGAGGACTACCCGGTGCCTCCGGAGCCCGTGCCCCTGGCGTTCAAGACCGGCCGGATATACGATTCCGGAACCCCTGGCTGGGATGTGCGGATTTCCCTACTTAATCTATAGCAAACAAACGACTTATGTGCAGTCTGGCCGGTCCTGTGGCCGGTCAGGCTTTCACACCCCTTCACATACCGGCACACAAACTGTCCCCTCCTCTTGACAGAGCCTGTCCCCTCCGGGATACAATTCATCTAGAAGCAACACCAGCCCGCGCCCCTTTAAGGCGCCCCGTTAGCCCAGCGGTGATAGGGCCACAATATCCAGCCCGGCTCCCTTCAACGAGCCACAGCGCATATCGGTGTAGCTCCCCGTAACGAGCATTCAGAGTCATTTTTCGTTACGTGCTGGTCTACTAACACCAGCTTTTCAGGAGCAGTCACAATGGCACAGCCTAATGCATCTATCTCGCAGATTATCGCCGTTAGTTATCCGGCGGTTCTGAACGAGATGCGGAAAGCCGCTAACCAGTGGGCCGAGAGCGCGTTCATGCGCGAGCTTGAGCGCCAGGGCGCGGTCAGTCGTGTAGCTTTCGGTGCGACGATTGAGAAAACGCTGGATTATCAGCGAAATCCCGGAACCCAGATTTCTTCGGTTGGCCTTGCGCCAATTTCGCTGACCGAAACGGAAGTCTTCTCTGCAGCGTCGTATGATATTGCAGAAATCACAGCTCCTCTCGTGTGGTCGCGCAAGACCGAAGTGCAGAACCCGACCGAGAATCAGAAGATTGCCTTCGTCAAGGGCCTTCTGGAGAACGGCATCAATTCGCACGACGACATCATCGAGCAGGCGCTCTTTGCGACCTCGACCAACGGGCTCTTGGGTCTTGGGACCCATGTGACGACAGCGGGCACCGGCAGCGACGGCGGAATCGACAGCACCGTCAATACGTTCTGGCGCAACCAGCAGTCCACGTATGTCGACGACACGGACATTGAAGCGGCGTTCACAACCGTGTGGAACGCGTGTGCGAAGGGCTCGGGCTCCAAGCTCATGCCGACCCTCATGGTCAGCGACGGCGCGACTCAGGCTCTTTTCGAAGGTACGCAGCAGGCGAATCAGCGCTACGTCGACAGCGAAGAGCTGAAGGCGGGCTTCAAGATTCTCGGCTTCAAGACCAGCCGATATGTGTTCTCGCAGTATGGCGGCGCGTCCGTCTACTTCCTGAACCCGAAGAACTTCCAGCTCGAAGTGAGCAAGGGGAATTTCCGGGACCTCGGCGAGACGGAGCCCATCGCAAACACTAACGGGTATGTGCGGAAGATTTACTCGGCCGCGCAGACTTCGACGAACAACCGTTCACGCCTCGGTGTGGCGCACGTTTAATGAGATGATGGGCTGGTAAAGTATCAGCCCGTTTTCTTTAACGCAACTGTAGAAAAGGACACATCATGGCAGCAATCAAGAGCGGCGGAAACCTCGCAAGCGTCGGGTCCCTTGGGGACGTCGATACTGCGGCACGGAATGCCCTCGGCACTCGTGTGCAGGGCACGGACTCCACGGGTAACGGCGCGGAATACATCTATCTCACAGGCGTGGCGTCGACCATCGTCGGGTCCGTTGTGACCTTTGACGAGCTGAGCATCACGACTCTCATCGCGGCGAACGCGAAGGGGCCTGTGGCGGTGGCTACTGGTTTGACGGTCGCTGCGACCTTCGGCTGGTATGGCATCCAGGGCACGTTTCTCACGGACGTCGTGGCGAACTCGGCGGACAACTCGACCATCGGGCGCGAGACGACAGACGGCAAAGTTGGGGACGGGCGCGCGGCCGGCGACCAGATTGCCAACGCGTTCCAGCGGGCGGCGACGACATCAGCAGCGGTTGTGTTGGTGCAGTATGACCATCCCTACGTTGACGACTTCATGGGTGCGTAATGCTTCGAGCAGGCAACGCACCGCTTCACGTTAACCTTGTCACACCGGCCGGCACCACGCAGGCCGATGCGACAGCGATTCCTTCCAACGCCTCGCTGGCACTTATTGTGTCAGCGGGCGACGGCACCGCTGGGATTCGACTCCCGAAGGCGGTAGAGGGAAAGGCGTATCTCATCAAGAACACCGGGGGCAGCGCGCTTCTGGTTTATCCGGCGACAGGGGACGGTATCAATGCGATTGCTGTGAACTCAGCCCTGTCGATGGCGGCACTAACCTCGGCAGTGATCGCGGCGTCAGGCAGTGTTACGTGGTATACCATACCGCTGCTCCCGAGCTAACTCTGTAGGCTGGTTCTGTGTAGCACCAGCACTTATTAACCAACATCACGAAAGAAGTCACACATGAGTCTCCAAGTTTCCAAGGCTACCCTCGACTGGCAGACCTTGAACAATGCACAAACCCAGACGCTGACCCGCAGGGGCACTACGTATTACGTGGATGCCGTCAATGGAGTCAACACGCGCCTTGGCAAGTCCTGGCGTAAGGCGTTCCTGACCATGGCGAAGGCGTTCTCCGTTGTGGACTCCGGCGACACTATTGTGTTTTCGGGCAAGATTCGAGAGCAGCTTTCCACTCCCGTAGGTGTGTTTGACGTAGCCGTGATTGGCACGGGCAACCGGCCGCGACATGCAGATACGTCGCCTGCTGGTGGCAGCACGACGGTTGCCACGTGGACGACTCCTGCGGTAGAAGTGGCTGCGACTCCGCTTGTGACGGTGCTGCAGCAGGGCTGGAAGTTTGAGAACATCCTGTTTGCCGGGCCGAGCGCGGCAGCAAATATCCTTCTGGTTCGCACAGCTGAGGGTGCGTCCGAAACAGACGCCTCACATTGCTCCATCGTCAATAACCGGTTCGCATCAGGTTACGACCATATCTCAGATACGGGCGGATGCTACGGCGTGCTCGTGGCGGGTAATCGGTTCGTGAGCGCGGCCAACTTTGCGATTCTCGGTGTCGGCAACATCGGCGTCGGGCAGAGCGCATGGCAGATTCAGGGCAACCGGTTCGACGAGAACGTGAACGGTGTCAAGATTGCCGGCTTCGCGTGCGACATCAACTACAACTCGTTCAGCGATGGCGGAACACCCAACACGACGGTCGTGTTGAACACGAACAATGGCGGCGGCGCGAATAACCGCGTGTCGTATAACAACTTCCAGACGACCACGGGTAACTTCAATACCCCGGACGTTGTTGGCACGGCCACGGACTACTGGAACCCGAACTACAGCTTCGATACGCTCGAAACCGGCGTGCCGGCGTAATTTCTCAAGCTCCAGGGTGAAACAATCCCGTTTCACTCTTCACTCGAACCCCGGGAGTCCGAAATAACCCCGGGGTTCAACTCGCTCCTGCGAGAGATAGGCGTAGTATCATGGCGTTCAAAATGGGCGAGAAGCCCCAGAAATCACATCTCCCGAATCCCGGCATTGCATCCCCTAATCCTGGCGTAGCTCCTGAACCGGTTATTGACCCGATTGTCGACGAGGAATTCG
>ERZ1292644.297-Hain-H14-01um-R2-297-length-36815-cov-15_pt1 | contig 36815 bp, 53 predicted proteins | sample MGYA00564402_ERZ1292644 | MGnify/ENA primary metagenome ERZ1292644 (study PRJEB36523, sample SAMEA6512644) | groundwater metagenome | collected 2019-01-09 | study: AquaDiva: Metagenomics assemblies of 32 groundwater samples
GAGCTGGCGAAGATCGAGGGTGACCCGTCCATGCGCGAGGACATGGTGCGGATCGACTACAATCGCGCCGCGCTCTCGGCCGAACAGATCGTCAACCTGTTCAACATCGCCGGCTTCGGCGTGGGCGTCGGCGAGTGGCGTCCTGAGAAGGACGGTTCGTATGGCCGCTTTCACGTGGCGACGCAGAAGGACGTCCCATGATCTATCAGTGGAAACCGGGGTCGCGTCTCGACGGCGATCCGCAGGTCATCGGCGAGCACCTCGAACGCCTTCGGGTGGCGAACAACGGCTTGACATGGCGATTGGTGGTGGATGACGCCAAGACGGTGACGAGCCCGCTCCATAAGCAGTTCACGTGGGATGAGAGCGAGGCGGCCGAGCAGTGGCGCCTCTACGAAGCGAGTCTCATACTGCGGTGTATTCTCGTGACGAACACCGACGGGCGGCTGACGGAGCCGACGCGCGCCTTCGTCGTCGTGTCGGAGAACGACGAGCGGCACTATACCTCGGTCCAGGCCGTTCTGAATGATGCTGGCCTCTTGGATCAAGTGCTGGCGCGCGCGCTCAAGGAGTTGGAGGCGTTCGAACGGAAATATCAAGCGTATCAAGAATTGGCGGGCGTCTTTGCGGCAGCGCGGAAGGTACGTCGGCGGATCGACGCGAAGTCGTCGTCCTGATGGCTGGCCTCATGGGGCTCGTGATCAGCGCGCGACTCGCATGAACTTGGTGATCCTTGCGAGGGTGGCGTGATCGTCGCCATGCCCCATTGCGGCCTGGCCGCGAATTCAACCTCGGGCGGGGAAGTCGTCGAACGCGAGGTGCTGGCTCGGATCGGGGTGTATGGCATTGACGCCCACGTGCTGCGCCCCGTCTGTCGGGGGCTGCGGTGGTGGAACTCGCCGGCCTTGTTCGAGGCTCCGTTGCGTGACTGCCTGATCAATCATGCGCCCGCGCTGATCCGCATTCACAGCCCTCGCTCTACCGGGCTCGCCGCGCTCGCCGCCCGCCGGCTGACGGGCGTGCCGATCACCGCGCACGTCCATCATCTCGACTCGGATCGGCTCGCATGGCTCGATCGGCTCGTCCTGCGGCACGCCGATCACGTGACCACCGCTAGCGAGTTCTCGCGCCAGCAGATCGCCGCGCTCGGCGTCGCCGCGCAGGTCGTGCGCTTGGGCGTGGATCATCAGCGCTTCCAGCCCTCGCCGATGCCCGCGGGGCGGGTCATCCTGCTCGCCGGCGGCACGAAGGCGCGGAAGAACGCCGCGTTCGTGCGGCGGCTCTGGCCCGAGCTGCGGCGCCGCGTCCCCGAGGCCACGCTCCTCCAGGTCGGTCAGGGGTGCCGCGTGGACGATGCCGTCATGCCCGGCGCCTACCGGGCGGCGCGGGCCGTCGCCGTTCCGTCCTTGTTGGAGGGGTTCGGCCTGCCGGTCCTTGAAGCGATGGCCTGCGGCCGACCCGTCGTCATGTCGGATCGCGGCGCGCTGCCCGAGTTCGGGATTCCCGCAACGCCCCTTGAGGCAGACGCCTGGATCGACCGGCTCGCCGCGCTCCTGACCGATGACGGACGATGGCACGCCGAGGCGACGCGCAATACCGCGCTCGCGCAGGCGTATTCCTGGGAGGCCACCGCGCGGGCGTGGGCCACGCAGTGGCAGGCATGAACCTCGTCGTCCTCCCGGCGCCGGGGTCCGGGCTCGGCTCGATGGCAGCCACCGGGCAGCTGGAGCGCCTGTTCGTGCACTTGGGGTACTACGCGAACGCCTGTTCGCTCACGTACATCACCTGGGGCGACTACGACGCGGAGGCGCGTCTCTGGCACCCGTTCGCGCAGCAGACCGGGGCACGGCTCGTGCATGCGACCGAGCGCCGCCCGTGGCTGCGCCGCGCCGATCTCCTCCGCTGCATGAATCTGCGGGCCGCACTCCCGGCGCTCCGGACTCGCCGCCCCGTGGTCGTCTCGCTCGGGGCCGATTATGCGGCGATGGCCCGTATTCACGGCCGCCCGGCCTGGACGTGGCGGCTGCTGCAGGCCGTCGTGATCCGCCGCGCCCGGCGGGTGCTCGTCCCGAACCGCCAGATGGCGACCGCGCTCATGGGGCGCTACCCCGGGCGGCCCATCACCCATCATCCGAACTGGACGGACTGCGAGCGCTTTCAGCCCGGCGAGCCCATCGCGCCGACGCAGCGCTATCGGACGGTGCTGTTCGTCGGCCGACTCGTCAAGGAAAAGAACCTGGAGGCCCTCGCGGTCGCCGTCGCGAGCCTGCCGGATCTCCGCCTCGTCTGCGTCGGGGCGGGCCCGCTGCACGACCGGCTCATCACCCTCCGGGCTGAATGCGTGGGGCCGCAGCCGTGGACGAGCCTGCCGAACTGGTATCGTGGATCGGATGTGTTCGCGCTTCCGTCGTTGACCGAGGGGCACCCGAAAGCCCTCACGGAGGCGATGGCCTGCGGGGTGCCGTGTCTCGTCAGCCCTGCCGTGACCGAAGGCGGCGATGCCGTCTACCGCACGGATGATCTGGTCGGGGGCCTCACGGCGCTGCTGCGCGACGATGTGGCGGGTGACTATCGTCACCGCGCCCGCCGATACGCCCTCGCGCACTACGATGTCACACGCCTCATGCCCACGGAGATCGCGTGGCTCCACGCCGCCGCTCGCTCCGCCTAGACGACCTCGGCGCGAGCAGCAAGCAGTTCGAGTGGTGGTCGCGCCGCCGCTGGGCGAACGTGTGGCCCTTGCATTCGCGCGCCCTCTTCGGGGCGTGGGGGCCCTATCGGGAACTCGCGCCGCATGCACTCGATCGGATCTGCATCGCCGTGGACACCGTGGGTCGGACCCTGACGCTGGCGATCACCCCGAACTGGGTGGAGCGCGATGGGACGCTGATCCCCTATGAGACGAAATATCCTCAGCACGCTGCGGTGGTCCGCCGGTGGGCGCGGGCGGGGGTCGTGACGGTCGTGCAACACGGCTGGACGCACTGTCTGCCCGGTCAGCATCACCCTCGCTGGATCGGCGGGAACCGTCCGGCGCACCGCGAAGACTATGCGGATCGCGTGCGCGAGATCGCGGGGGTGCCCGTGACGGGCTACGTGGCTCCTGGTGCGGCGACGCCGGCCGGCTGGCGCGTCTGGCATGATCGCGACTTCGTGCTGGACTGGCCCCGCGCCTTCGGCGATCTCCTGGCGGAACTCATGGGTCCGAGGCCGGGTCGATGATCGTGGGCCTCGTCATGAGCAATGCCCACGGGGCCACGCTCCTCCAGGCCCTCGCGATCCTGCTCCGGCAGGCCGGCCACCCGCCGCGGCTGATCTACGGTGGGCGGCTTGGGCCGGCGTGGCGCCCCGCCGGCGCGCGCCACATCGGCTGGCACGCGCGCCCGGCGTGCGGGCGTGCGGCGATCCTGGCGGGGGCCTGTCGGCACGCCGTGCGCTCCCTCGACGGGATCGTGATCACGACGGCGCGCTATCATCTGGAACAGGCGATGCTGGTCGCGGGTCGGACGGCGGGCGTGCCCTGTGTGATCTATCACTCCGCGCTGTTCTTGGAGGCCCGCCTGAATACGCCCGGGGCCGCCCCGCGCCTGGAGTACTACGATGTGGGCGATGCCGTCTGTGTCCAGGGCGCGTTCTTGCGGGATCAGTTGGTGGCGGCGGGCGTGCGTCCGGCGCGCGTGCGCGTCCTTGGGAGCCCGATGCTCGCGGCGCTGCGCGCTGGATGACGATGCTCCCGCTCCGACTCCGGCTCGCCCATCTCGCGGATCGGGCGGAGGCCCACGGGCGCCGGCTCGCCGAAAAGGCCGGCTGGCCGCAGGCGTGGTTGCACGAGTTTCAGATCTATTTGGCGCAGCCACGGATGACGCCGGAGGAGTTCTGGGTCCGCTACACCCTCAAGCGGATGGCGGCCGAGCCCCGTCTGGCGCGCCCGCTGACCGAGCCGGAAGCGCTCGACTTCTATCAGACGTGCGACTATATGCTGTGGCGTAATCTCGTGCACCGCCGCCATAGCGCGTGGCGCCGCGTCCTCGTCACGATGGGGCACCGCACGGGCACGTTCTTGGAATTTGGCTGCGGCACGGCCCCCGTCGCCGCGTGGGTGAGCCGGCGCCGGCCCGAATGGGTCTATGATCTGGTGGATCTGCCGAGTCCGCATTTCCAGTACGGGCTCTGGCGCGTCTCGCGCCACGCGATGACCATTGGCGGTGCCACGCTCGCTCCGGACGCGCAGTACGATGTGATCACGGCGCTGGATGTCTTCGAGCATCTCGCCGATCCTCTGGCCCAGGCCGAGCGCCTGGTGGCGCAGGTGCGCCCCGGGGGCTATCTGCACCATAATTTCGTCGGCAACCCCCTGCGCAACGACTTGGATCTCGCCACACCCGAGCACCGTGACGCGACGCTCGCCTACCTCGCCGACACGCTCGCGCTCGTGTGGGAGACGGACGGCTATCGCGTGAGTCGACGGCGATGACGCGGGCGTGGCTCCACTGGCGCCCCACACCCACCCGCAACCTCCTCGCGCAGGATCTCCTTTGCGAGATCGTGGTGCATGTGCTCCCGGACTTCTCCCGCCGCGTGTACGTCAGCAAGGTCACGGCGCCGCCGGACGTCATCGCGAAACTCGTGGAGAGCGTCATCCGCGCGGGCGTGGATCTGGGCCAACAGCACGGGATCACCGTCAATTTCCAGCCGGGGCCGGTGAAATGACTCCAGCAGAACGCGCAACAGTTCTCGCAGAGTCACAGTGTCCTCATGCCCACCGCAGCCTTGCCCTCGTCGCGACGGCGAGCGACTGCTCGACGTGCATTGCCGAACAGATTGGCGCGGCGATCGCCGAGGAGCGCGAGGCGTGCGCCCGGGTGGCCACGTCCTTCGATACGAACAACCCGGAGAATCAGTACGAACACGACTGGCCGGCACAGATCGCCGATGCGATCCGGGCCAGGACATGAGCCCGAAACTCAGGAGGCACGTGATGAAGACGGAGATCCCCGAGACACAGTTCACCGAGATGCGCGCCGAACGCGACGCCCTGCTCGCCCTCCTCAAGGACGCCCCGCCGCGCCAGGCGATCGACGACCAGCGGTATTGGGAATGGCGACAGCGCGTCGATGCCCTGTTGATGCGTCTTGAGGCCGAACGTGCCACGAAATAACCGGATCGGTCGCTATCCATATCGTCTGCCGCACGGCATCGCGCTGACGTGTCCGTTCTGCCGGAGTCGCAGAGGCTCGCTAGTCGTTGACAGTCGGACGAACCGCAGCAAACCGATCAGCGCCTACTCGGTGTTCGTTCGACGGCGTCGTCAATGTCTGCACTGCGGGCGACGCTGGACGACGTATGAGCAGGTCGTTGCGCCGGCACCTCCGCGGCCAGCCCTCGTGTTCTGCGAGATGTGCAAACGGCCCTTGCCCGCTGAGGTTGTCCCTTGACGATCTCCTCCGCCCGGCTCACGATGCTCAGGCGTGAGACGCCTCGAGGTGGGGCGGGTGATCGGGGAGTACCGGGTGGTCGAGCTCGGCGAGCGTGAACTCCCCGATCTGAGGGAAGGAGGCTGACGATGCGCGCCATGATCTCGGTGAAACGATTGCGGCAGGAAATCTTGACCGTCCCGCCCGCGGCGCGCTAGACTGGGAGGGTCGAGGCCGCAGTGAGGTTCGAGGGGCGCCGGCGTCGTGCCACTACACGGCAGCCGGCGCCCCGCACCTTAGTGGAGGTGCGCGATGCGTGTCACGGGTATTCTTCTTCTCGCCATCACGTGTTCAGGTTGTCTCGCTACGGGGCCGGGCTCGTGGTCGCATGCGCCCGACGAAACAACCACCCTCATGCACAATATCTATGAATGTCGCGCAGATGCGGACGCCGAGAGCCATCGAGCCACAGCGTTCGGGGGCGTGGTTATGCCGATTGTCGGGCTGTTCGCGCGAAACTCAACCTATTCTCGATGCATGGAGGCGCGTGGCTATCGGCGGCTTCCCTAATGGCCTGGGTGCGGCTCGATGACGGCTTTGCGGATCATCCCAAGATTCTCGCCGCGGGCCCGTTCGCCCTCGTGGCGCAGGTGCGCGCGCTGTGTTACTGCGCTCGCCATCTGACTGACGGCCATCTCCCGAAGTCAGCGGTCAAAACGATCTTCGCGGGACTCTCGACGCTGACTGCCCGCCAAATGTGCCTAGCACAACTCTGGCACAAGAATGGATCTGGTTTCATCATTCACGACTATCTCAAGTACAATCCAAGCCGAGTTGATACGCTCCAACTCCGCGAAAAGAAAGTTCTTGCTGGTCACTTAGGGGGTGTAGCAAAAGCCATAGCAGATGCTACATCCCGTGCCACGGCCCGTGCTATGGCCCCGTCCCGTCCCCTACCCCTACCCGTAGAAACAACTACTCCTATCTCAGGTCTCCCTGTGGATAAGTCGATCGAGCATGAGGCCAAGAAAGCCGCCGCGCTCGCGTTGCTCAAGCGTGCAGGATTGACACCGCCTTGACAGCGAGCATCCGGCACGAACATAATGCCGGATCGTGAAGCCTGGCGTACCCGTTGAAAAGAAACGATGCCGCGAATGTCGCCAGTGGCTAACCGTATTTGCTTTCAGAAAAGATGCGACGGGCGACCTCGGTCGTCGTGGAGTCTGTAAACGCTGTGAAATTACAGCGCGCACAGAATCAAAGAAGGTCTTGTCACTTGAGCAACGCTTTTTAGAAAAGATTCGCCGGACCGCAGTGTCCCATGCCAACCGTTTGAAGCTCACGCTCGCGGAATTCTTGAATCGGCATCCGTGGGAACTACCGTGGATGGCACGAGATGCGGCGGTACTTTACCAACATGGGTACTGTCCGCGCTGTCATGTTCAAAAATTCTCCGACCTTGGTCTTCACGATTTCACCCTCGATATTATTTTTAAGGAACTGCCGCCGTATCCCGCAAACCTTCGTTGGGTTGATCGAACATGTAACCAAAAAAAAGGCCATCGGACAGCGGAGGAAGAAGCGTATGACCGTGTAGATCAGCACCAATGGGAGCAAGCCAAGGCAGCACTGGGTTTAAAGCCAGTACAATTGGCTCTTCTCCTCGTCTGACGTGTCCCTCACCGCCCAATGACCGACACCTGCGGCATCGCCATCACCCTCCGCCACGTGGTGACGGGGGTGCAGCCACGGGGCATTGCCCGAACGCAGCATGTGAGCTTTCCTCCAGGCGTATGGTTCAGCCTCGAGGCCGTCGCGCAGATGTTCGGCGTGACCCGCGGCACGCTCTACACGACGCTCTCGCTGCACCGGGAGAAACTGAATCCCGCGACCTACCGCCAGCGCCGCCATTACGGGGATTTCCGCTTGCGGCGAATCATGAACGAGCACGATATCGAAGTCCTCGAAACGATTTTCAAGGTCTGTGTCAACCGGAAAAATGGGGGTCCGTGCTGACCCCTCCATGTTGACAGTTCAAGCTGTCTAGACAACGCTAGCCGCATCGCGTAGTATCCTGCCCCCGCGTGCATGAACAAGTACCCGCTGGTCATCACGAGGGAGGTGCTGCTTGAGCGCGCGGGCTTCAAGCCCGTCGAACACGTGCGCCGCGCGATCAAGCGCACGGTCGAAGCGCTCGATGCGCAGCGCGCCGATGGCTCGCCCGATCATCGCATTCACCTGGACGCCGCCGATCGCGTGTTCGACCTGGCGGGCGTAACGACTCGTGATGCCGACCGCCACCCCGACGCCTTCCGCCCCATCGCCGTCACGCTCGTCCTCGCCACCCCCGACCCTCGAGCTGCGCTTCCGGCAGGCGGTGTCACGCTTCATCTCGCTGGCGACGACGGCGACGGAGGCGCGCGATGAGTGGGCGGCCTTTGGCACGCGCGGCGACGGCAAGACGTTCGGGGCGTTCGGCGCCATGATCGCGCATGCCCAGCAGCACCACGCCGCCGGCTATCCCCTCCCGACGAAGTGGCTGGGCGCGGCCGATACGTTCGCCTCGCACGTCGCGAAGACGCATGAGTCGCTCATGGAGCCGCTGTGGCGCGGCACGTGGACGCTGAAGGACCAAGGCCACGTCGCGGTCTTCAGCGTGAACGGTGACGAACTCGTGCACCTGCGCCTGCTCGGCGTCGAGGACCAGGCGGGCATGGATCGGCTCCGCGCGGCCTGTCACGGCCTGTGGTTCGAGGAGCCCGCGCCCTCCAGCGTGCTCGTGCAATCGAGCGGGTTGAGCGAATCCGCGTGGTCTCTCGGCATCACCTCCTGCCGCCTCCCGAGTTACAAGCATCCGAAGATCCTCACGCTGAACTACCCCGACGAGGATCACTGGACGTGGGAGCGCTTCGTCACGAAGCCCCAGGCGAACACGGGGTATGTGCGCATCCCGCCGGGCGAGCTGGCCAGCGCCGCGCAACGCGAGCTGTGGAAACAGGCGCTCGCGAACCGGCCCGATATGCTGCGGCGCCTGCTCCTCGGCCAGCCGGGCACGATCCTGTTGGGGCCGCAAGTCGCCGTGGGCTTCAACCGCGACACGCATGTCCGGCCCTGCGCGCCGATCCCGCACGTGCCGGTATGGATCGGCCAGGACGGGGGCCACACGCCCACGAGCGTGATCGGTCAACGCGCCGAGGGTCGCGTACGCATCATCGGGGCCATGGCGAGCGAGCATGACGGCATGCGGGGCCATTGCGAATCGCTGCTCCTGCCTTGGCTCGGCGAGCACGCGCCCTGGGCACTCGATGAGCCCGACATGTGCTACGTGCGCTACGATCCCTCGATCGATACGGACGAGCAGGCCGACATCGAGACGAACCCGCTGCGCGTGATGCGCGCCCTGCTGCGCGGGCAGTACCGGCCGGGCCCCCTGTCCTGGGACGGGCGCAAAGACCCGATGCTGGCGCTCCTCAACGACGGACACCAAGGTACACCCGTGTTGCAGATCGATCCCGTTCAGGCCCGCGGCCTCGTGCGCGCCCTCGACGGCGGGTGGTACTACGCGCAGGGGCCGGACGGCTCGCTCCGGCGTGCGGACACGGCGAAGGGCAGCGTGCAGCCCAAGAAGCCGAACCACCCGCACGAGGACTACGGGGATGCGTTCTGCTATCTCGTGGCGAGTCTCGCGCCGAGTGCGCCGTCGCGGAGCAAGGGACCACGCGGTCCCAACAAAGCGCGCCAGGGCTTCGACGTCTTCGGCGACATCAGCGGCACGCGGCCGATGGTGATCCGATGAAGCTCGTCTGGCTCCTCGTCTTCAGCCCCGTGCTGAGTTTGCTCCTGTCCGTCGTGATCTGCGTCGTCATGATGCGACTCGCGGGCCGGCGGCATCGCCTGCCGCGCGACGTTGCGACGTGCTGCCTCGCGTGTGGGCGTGGGGGCCGGGGCGAGCGTCGATGCGTGGAATGCGTGAATGCGGCGATCAAGGCCGGGAATCTGAACCCGGCGTGGCGCCCATGAGCCTGCTGCGTCATCGATGCGGGAGCGGCGCGGGATGGTGAGGCATGGCCGGCGCTGCCCGTGCGAGAACTGCCGCGCGTCGTACACGCGGGGCGCGGACGTCTACGTCGCGCTGGGGTTGGCGATCGCCAGCGCAGCCCTCATGTTCGGCACGTTGTGGTGGGACGGGAGGCTCTGAGCCATGCCGACGGGAGCGTACTTCAAGGGCCACGGGGCCGAGGTGCTTGCCTCGATGCGGGCGGCGCATCCGGGCGCGTCAGCCGAACGCATCAAGGCGATGTTCTATGCGACCGCGAACAAGCGCCACATGAAGCCGTCGAAGCAGAAGCGCGGCTCGTTGCTGCATGGGGAGAAGAAGGGATGATCGACCTCACGCTCGGCCTCTGGTTCCTCATCCCCGCGTTCGCGTTCTCCTCGCCGAAGGTGCCCGCACCGCCGCCTCCGCCGCCGCCGCCGGGCAAGAGCGACGCGGAGATTCAGGCGGAGAAAGCGGTGGCGGCCAAGGCGATCCGGCGCCGCCGTGGGCGCGCGTCAACGATTCTCGCGGGGGAACAGAGCGGGGGTGGCGCGCTGACGCCCGCGGAGACGACGGGAGCGCAGACGCTTGGCTGAGTCCGCCTCCCGCCTCGTCAAGCGCTACCAGGACATGCTGACGGTGCGCCAGTCGTCCGAGCAGGTGTGGCAGGACATCGCGGACTTCGTGATCCCGTACAAATCGAACATCATCGTCAAGCGCGAGCCGGGGCGCAAGCAGACCGCGCGCCTGTTCGACGCGACGGCGCCGCATGCGCTCGGGCTCCTCGCCTCCTCGCTCCACGCGAGCATGACGCCCGCGACCCAGCCGTGGTTGAGCTTCAAGATGCGCGCGGACGATCTGAACCGCGACAAGAGCGTGCAGGACTGGCTGGAAGACTGCGCGCGCCGCATGCACCGCGCGTTCCGGCAGAGCACCTTCAACCAGAGCGTGCATGAGATGTACCTCGACCTCGCCGCGTTCGGGACGGGCGCCATGTTCGTCGAGGAGCGCCCGATCACGCAGGCCGGCGTGTTCGGCGGCTTCCGGTTCTACGTGCCCGCGCTCGGCACCTACGTGATCGCGGAGGATGCGGACGGCCAAGTCGATACGTGCTTCCGCGTGATTACCCTCAGCCTCCGCGCCGCGTTCGCGCGGTGGGGCGAGCAGCTCCCGGCGCAGTGGCTCACGCAGATGGCGGCCAAGCCGGAGACGAGCGTGGACGTGCTGCACGCCGTGTATCCCCGTCGCGACCGGGCCTATGACGCGCGCACGAACCAGCCCAAGCGTGGCGCCAAGAACATGGCCTACGCCTCGTGCTATCTCGCGATGACGCCCAAGGCGATCATCGAGGAAGGCGGCTTCGAGGAGTTCCCGTACCTGGTGCCGCGGTGGGCCAAGACGAGCGGCGAGACGTGGGGGCGCGGCCCGTCGCACACGGCCCTGCCGGACGTCGCCACGCTGAACGCGACCAAGGAGTTCATCCTGAAGGCCGCGCCGCTCCAGATGTGGCCGCCGACGCTGGAGCGCGACGACACGGTGGTCGGCGAGCTCGACACGAACCCGATGGGGCGCAACGTGGTGAACGGCGCCGGACCGATCGGCGAGCAACTCGCGTTCATGGACACGCGCCAGCGCCCGGACGTGACGTCGATGGTGCTCGCGGAACTCCGCCAGGGCATTCACGCGATCTACTTCACCGACCAGCTCGTGTTGCGCGAGAAGCCCGACATGACCGCGACGGAAGTGCTCGCCTTGCAGGAGCAGATGCAGCGCCTCCTCGGCCCGACCACGGGGCGGTTGGAGAGCGAGTTCTTGAATCCCCTGGTGCAGCGCGCCTTCGCGATCATGGCCCGTGCGGGTGCCTTCCTCCCACTCCCGGGACCCCTGCGTGACGTGACGGCGCGCGGCCAGGCGGATCTGGACGTCGAGTACGAAGGGCCAATGGCGCGCGCGCAGCGGACCATCGAGCTCGCCGCGCAGGACCGCGTGGTCAACTTCGTGATCGCGGTGACGACGGCCAAGCAGCAATTCCCCGGCCCCGAGTGGGACGTGCTGCGCACCGACAAGATGATCCGCGACCGCGCGGACGTGACGGGGTTGCCGTCGGACAACCTCGAAGCCGACGAGCGCGTGCAGGAGCTTCGCGACGACCGCGCGGACGCGCAGGCCAAGCAGCAACAGGTGGCGACGATGACGCAGCTCGCGGAGGCGGCGGGGAAGGTCTCGCCGTTCATGAAGCAGGCGGGCGAGTTGGCGGGGGCGGGGAATGGGCAGGGGACGACGCGGTGATAATTGAATACGACGCGCTGGCTTTGCACCCGCCTGCGTCGTTTGGCAGGGAACCCGTGCGACCATGAGACAGAATCTCCGACTCCGTTTTCGCCTGCGTGATGTGTCCGATCATGTGGCCGACGCTGCCAAGGCCCTGCTCTCATTTCTGCGCGCCCGCACGGTCGAGGAGATGCGAGACGCTCGCCTGCACAACGCGCGTCATTTTCGGAGGATGCGTCGGGCACGGGGTGCTGATCGTCTGCGTCTGAACCGGCGCAGAATGGAACGGGCCAGCCGGAAGCGCAACCGGAACCGCCACGCTAAGAGCGGTCACGTATGAGCACGCTCCGTCCTGACCAGCGCGCCACGGCCGAAGCCTACGCGCAGACGTTTGCCCCGACGCCCCACACGCAGGCGGTGCTCGACGATCTCACCGTCGCCGCGAATAGCATGAACGACCCGATGATGCGCGCAGGAGCCACGAATCTCCTGCTCCACATCCTGCTCAAGCGCAGCGCGTTGCGGCGCGAAAAGCAGCGCAACGGGGGCAAGTGATGGCCGATCCCGCCGTCGTGGTCGATCCCGCGGTCGTCCCCGATCCGTCGCCTGTCACCGACTGGCGCGCGGGCCTCACGGGCGACTACGCGCCGCTGGCCCAGGACAAGACGCTGGAGCAGTTCAAGGGCAAGGACTGGACCGAGGTCGGGCCGGTGCTCGCCAAAAGCTACGTCGAGGCCCGCAAGCTGATCGGCACGAAGCCGGTGGGCCTCGTCCCGCCCGGCACGCAGGCGACGCCCGAGGAGCGGACGGCCTACGACGCGGCGCTGCGAAAGACGCTCGGCGTTCCTGACGCAGCCACCGGCTACAAGGTCAAGCGCCCCGAAGCGGCGATCGACGCGGGGTGGAACGACGCCGCCGAGGGCCAGTTCCTCGCCACGATGCACAAGGCGGGCGCCGCGCCAACGGTCGTGCAGGCCGCCATCGACTTCTACGGCGCGCTGGAGCAACAGCGGCTTCAGGCCGGACGCGACGAGGCCAACGCCGTGGGCGCGACGCTGCGCAGCGAGTGGGGGCCGAACTACGAGGCGTATCTCGGACGCGCCAACCGCGCGTTGCAGGAGTTCGGGGGCGACGAACTGGTGACGATGCTCACGGAGTCCGGCCTCGGGCGCCACCCGATCATGGTCAAGGCCTGGGCGAAGGTCGGCAACGCGCTCGTCGAGCACGGCGCGATGCGGGGGGACGGGCTCCAGACGATGAGCTCGGCGGACGCCGAGGCGAAGCTCGCCGATCTCCGCAAGCAGCTCGTGGAGATGGACGAGGCGCACCCGCGCCGGGCGGAGCTGGTCGAAGAGATCATCAGCGTGACACGCGCCGCGGGCCGGCGCTAGGAGGAGCGCATGAGTGAACGCCGTCAACTGATGTCCGTGGAGTCGGTGTCCAGTGCCACGGTCGAACTGACGCCGGAGACGACCATCGACCCGATCAGCAAGGGCGGCGTGGGCATCGCGTCGATCACGCTGACGACCGTCGAAGCCACGGCCGAGGCGGGCTTCTGGGGGGCTACCGGCTCCTGCGCGCGCTTCGAGGTCATCGTGAGGAAGCTCGGATGAGACCGAAGAAGGGGCCGACCGAAGCGCCGAAGTACCGCTACACCGGCTACATGGGCGGCGATGGCAAGTGGGTCTCCGGCATGGAGCAGTGCGAGGAGCAGGGCGATCACCGCGTCGTCCCGAAGGCATGGCCGCCGCCGCGCACGGCGGCGCAGACGACCGACCCGCACGTGGCGCTCCGCTGCGAGCTCTGCGGCGCGCACGTGATCGTGTACGAGGGTCACGCCACCGGCCAGCTCGAGGGCGTGGATGTGATCCTGACCGAGGAGCAGCGGAAGCGGACCAAGCAGCCCGCCTAACGGGCTGACGGCAGTACAGCGCCCGATAACTCCGCGAGGGGCCGGGCGGCGCTGGGACAGACCAGCGTAGGAGCGCCCGCGTCAAGGGCGTGAGGGAAGCCGGCACTGGGCCGACAACTTCCCGCGAAGCCACGAACCATCGTGACTGAACGGGGGAGTGAGCACATGGCCCAGACTGTGGATGTAAGTTTCGTCCCCGCCCTTCAGGACACGATCGTCAACCGCTTCGCGGAAGACCCCGAGATGGTGCGCTCGCGCGTGCGCGTGCGCCAGATCACGGGGAAAACCGACAAGTGGGAGCGCCTCGGCGGGGTGGAGCTGACGCAAGTCACCACCCGGCACGCCGCGACGCCGCACACGCCGATGACGCATTCGGCGCGCCTGGCGATCCTGTCCGACTTCGCCGGGTCCGAGCTGCTCGATCAGCTCGACCAAGTGAAGATGATGATCGACCCGAAGAACGACTACACGCGGAACCTCGTGCAGGCGTGGCGCCGCCGCATCGCGCGCAGCATCGTCGCCGCGATCGACGGCAACGCGACCAGCGTGGACAACAACGACGCCCGCACCAGCGTGGCGCTGCCCGCCTCGCAGAGCATCGCGAACGGCGGCACCGGCTTCACGATGGCCAAGTGGCGGCAGGGCAACCGGATTCTGGACAACGCGGGCGTGCCGCGCCAGGACCGGACCCTCTTCTGCTCGGCGTTCGCCATCGAAGACCTGCTGGCGGATTCCCAGGTCACGAGCAAGGACTACTCGGACCTCGCCGCGATCATGAACGGCACGATCGCCCAGGGCGCGCGCTTCATGGGCGCCAGCGTCATCATGATCTCGGACGCGATCCCCGATGCGACCGCCGTGCTGACGGGCGGGACCATCGACCCGATCCTCCCGAAGACCGGCAACATCCGGAGCTGCTATCTGTTCCACCACGACGCCGTGGGGCTCTCCCTCGCCAAGGACGTGACGGCGGAGGTCGATCGGCGCGCGGACCTGATGAACTCGTGGCAGGTGCTCGTCCAGGGCTCCCTCGGCGCGGTGCGGATTCTCGACGAGGGCTGCGTTGAAGTGGACCTCGATGAGTCCGTGTAGAGGGGGGTGAGTTAGATGGCATGGAATACCAGTGCAGCGAAGTACCGGAGTGCCGAACTCGCCGCCCTCGACTGCGCGCCGAACACGCGCCAGGCCCGGACGAGCGAGACGACGTTGTGGGGCAGTTTCACCGCCAGTGCCACGCAGGTGCTCGCCGCGGGCGAATGCGTGGCGATGGTCCGCGTGCCATCGGGCGCGATCATCCTCGGGGCGGAACTCTACTGGAACTCGGCGGTCGGCAACACCTCCGTCGCGATCGGCGATCCCTACGCGTGCGGTCGCTTCCTCGGGCCGGTCAACACGACGGTCGGGCGGGGGCAGATTCTGTCGGCGACGGGAGGGTACGGATTCGACTGCGGCCAGGTGTACGGCACCTGCGGCACGCTGCGCAAGATGGGCATCGAAGGCGACGGCTGCGGGATCGGCTACACGTACACGTGCGAGACGGACATCCTGCTGACGAATCTGCCGAATGAGGCGTTCGCGGGTCTCGGCGGCTGGCGCGGAGCCTACACCGCCGGCAGCAAGATCGGCGCGGCGGTCTCCGCGGGCAAGTTCACGCTCGTGATCAACATCAAACCGGTCTAGGAGAGCACTCACGACGGTGCGACGGGTGCCCGAGGCCCGTCGCATACGGAGTCGTATGACGACGGATGCGCTGGTGGGGATGGAAGCCTGGGCGGCGGACACGTATTCGCGTTTCCCGGCATCGTACTGGTCGGTCGATGACAACGGCCGAGGCGCCGAAGTGGCGCGTGCGGTCGCGGCGCTCATCGCGCAGGACGACCTGCCGCCGCTCGGACCGGCGTCCCACGTCTTCGAATCGGGCTGCAATATGGGGCAGTGCCTGTGGGCCCTGCAGCAGCAGTACGGCTGTCGTGTGAGCGGCCTCGATCTCTCGCCGCGCGCCGTCGCCTTCGCCCGGCGCGTGCTGGGACCGACGATCCGCGGCGAGAACGCGCTCACGTCCGCGTGGCTTGCGGCGCGGCCGGACCAGGCGTTTGATCTCGTGCTGACGCGCTGGCATCTGGTGCACCTGCCGCCCTCGGCGCGCAAGCACGCGTACGTCGCGCATCTGCAGCGGATCGGGCGCGCCAGCGTGTTCTTCGAGCCGTGGCGCAGGGACTGCGCGGATCGCCCGGTGCACGATCCGGGGATGCTCATGATCATGGAGTCGTGGGCGCGGTATGGGTTGCGTGAAGTCGATGTCGCGCCTGCGTGGCGCGTCGCCGGCACGCGCATCTATCTCGGAAAGGGGTGAGGCATGGCGCAGACGTGTGGGCCGCTCTGGGTGATCACGACTGCCGGCACCGTGCGCCCGGCGGGCACGCAGATCGAGTTATCCAGCGTGTTCTGGACGTGCCACAAGTCGAGCAACACGCTGACGGCGCAGATCATCGATACCGAAGGGCGCGAGCTCTGGAGTGCCACCGAGAACTGCGCGATCTTCACGGCGTATCCGAGGCCGGTGCGGGCGAACGGGCTCACGGTGTCGGTACTCACGGGCGGCGTGCTCTATCTCCAAATGGACTAGGAGGCGACGCGCCTCCCCCACCCGCTGGTGGTGGGGGCTCCCGAATGATGACGGGGCTGGGCACCTGATGCGTTCCCTGATCCCGCATCCCCGCGCGGCGACGGAGGCGACGGTGAAAAAGAATGCCATTCGAATAGCATGGGTGTTCGCGCTGCTCCTCGTTCTGATCCCCGTATCCGTGGACGCGCAGGGCGTCGGGATCTTCTCCCGTCCGGACTGCACGACGCTCACCGGGGCCGTCAGCGGGCAGACGATCTGCTGGGACAGCACGGCGGGCTACTGGCGGGCTTACGACGGCACGCGGTATACGAGCGATGCGGCGCGGGCGACCAAGATCGTCAACGTCCTCGACTACGGCGCCCTGTGCGACGGCAGCACGGACGACCGGACCGCGATCCAGGCGGCGATCGATGTCTTGACCGATCCCGTCGATGGGGTCGTGTTCATCCCGCCGGGACGGACCTGTCGGATCGCCTCGTCGTTGTCGATTCCGAATGGCTCGCTCCGAGTGACGATCCGGGGCGGTGGCTGGTCCTCCATTCTGCAATGGTCGGGCGGCAACAACGGCGTGATGATCGACGTGCCGACGACCGCCGCCGTCTCGGGCTTGTTCATTGAGACACTTCAATTCTCGCTGAGCGCCGCGCAGACCGGCACCGCCGTCCTCCGGGTCGGCACCGCCGATCTCAACCCGAGCGTCCCGATGACGCAGCTGTACATCCGCGACTGCCAATTCAACGGGGCCTTCAATCCGGCGATCCGGCTCAACAGCGAAGTCGATGAAGTCTACATTCGCGAAAACTGGTTTTTTGACATCGTGCAGGCCGTGTACGGCTACCGCAACACGGTCTCGACCTCATCCAACAGTAATCTGGAGTTCTGGGGGAATCATTTCCAGGGCGTGACGGGCACCGCCATCGTCAACGAGGGCGGCTCCAAGTACTCCTTCGTGGCCAACACGTTTCACGCGACCGCCAACGGCGCGCGGGTCCTGACGCTGGACCGTTGGGATGCGCTGTATTTCGCCGGGAACTACATCGAGTTCCAGGGCACGACGGACACGAACGGGGCGATCGAACTTGGCCCCTCGAACGCGTCTGACGGTGGCGGCGTGATCACCGGGAATCATGTCTCGGGCGGCGGGACGGCCACGAAGGTCAAGATCACGCGGGGCGACAAACTGTGGATTGCCGGGAATTGGTTCGACGGCGCGGCCGCGTCAACCGCGCTCACGATCGCCTCGACCGCCGGGACGGGCATCGTCGTGGGGCCGAACTTCTGGTCGTCCAATATCACCACCCGCATCGCCGAATCCGGGAGCACGGCCAGCAGTCGCGTGGATGCGACTCAGGGCCATCGACTGAGTTCCGTCACCAACACGATCAGTTCGCTCGGGCTCAACACGGAATCGTCCGGCACCGTGACGGACTACAACCATACGGATATTACGACCGACTGGGCGTCGGGCACCATCACCCGCGAAAACATTTTCAACATTCGCCAGCCGACTGGCGCGGGCGCGGTGACGAATATGACGCTCTTTCGCACCGACGCCGCGATCGGGACGCACAAGATGATCAACTCCGGCAACGCCACGACGAGCATTGGCACGACCCAGGCGTGGCTGAAGATCAACCTCGACGGCGTGCTCCACTACATCCCGATCTATAGCGGGACGAACCCGTAAATGGCCCTCACGGAAGGCAGCATCGCGGTCTCCGGCGCCGCGACGTCCGTCGCCGTCACAGGCCGCTTCCCGACGCCGCCCTACAGCGTCTTCTTCGACGCGACGTGGAATACGACCCATATCGCGAGCGCGAAGACGACCACGGGATTCACGGACACGTTCGGCACGAACGCGCCGGGCGGCGGTGGCACGCTCCGCTACACCGTCGTTGGCTCGCTCAGCGGCCCGGTCTCCACATCGCTCTCGATCGTCAACAATGCGCTGCGCCTCATCGGGGACCAAGCGATCGACGCGCTCGGAGACGCGAACGACCGCGCCCGCGTCATGAATGGCCTCTACGTCCCCACGCTCGACGAGGTGTTGCGTTCACACAACTGGAACTTCGCCAGCGTGCGCCAAGCGGTGAGCCCGCTGATCTGCGCGCCCGCGTTCGGATTCTCCTATCAGTTCGCGCTCCCGTGCAGCCCGTTCTGCCTGATGGTCCTCGACACCGACATGGAAGCGGCCGACGCCTGGCGGATCGAGTTCGGCATGTCCTGCGCGACCGCGGGAGCGACCGCCGCGGACTGCTACCGCGTCCTCGTCACGAGCGGGTGCCTCTCGACGCTCCTCTACATCGGACGCGTGGACGACGTGAACATGTGGGATGCGCTCTTCACCGACGCCTTCACCTACGAGCTCGCCTTCCGCGCGGCCTACCCACTGACGCGGAACGCGACGCTCATGGAGTGGCTGAAGAAGGAGAAGGAGGAGCGCTGGCGGCTCGCGAAGAGCCGGGACGGGCAGGAAGCGAAGATGCTGCGGCGGGCGACCACGACCGCCTTAACGTCGGTGCGCTAGATGCCCCGCCTCGTCCCGATCCAGACCTCATTCACCGGGGGCGAGGTGTCTCCGACGATCTACGCGCGGCCCGACGTCGAGAAATATAAATCCGCGTGCCAGATCATCGAGAACTACCTCAACCTCCCGCAGGGCGGTGTCATCCGCCGGCCCGGCACGCGCCAGGTCAAGGAAGTCAAGGACTCCACGCAGAAGACGATCGTGCGTCCGTTCGTGTTTTCGACGACGCAGGCGTACATCCTCGAATTGGGCGCCGGCTACACGCGGTTTTATCGCGCCAACGCGCGTGTGGAGTCGGGCGGCAACCCCGTGGAAGTCGCCACGCCCTACGCGGCGGCGGATCTCCTGGACCTCGACTTCGTGCAATCGGCGGACGTGCTCTATCACCTCTCCTGCTCATTCGCCACGCGCAAACTCGAACGGTATAGCGATACGTGCTGGCGCTTCCGCACGGTGACGTGGACGCCGCAGCCGACGCAGGAGTTTGGCCGGCGACCGACATCCGATCTCACCGTATCGGCCATCAGTGGTGACGACATTACGGTCGAAGCCCGTAACGACACCCCGACGTTTTTTCAGTCCGATTGTGGCCGCGAGATCGTCGTCACGCGCGGGACGAACGCCGGAGCGCGTCTCGGGATCAAATCGTACACGAGTGCGAGCGTCGTGATTGGCACGATCTGCGAGCCGTTTATCAATCTGACGGCGAGTTGTCATGATTCGTGGAAGTTGACAGGTTCGCCGCTGACCGGCGTGACGCCCAGCGCCAAGTCACCCGTCGGAAAACTCGTCACGCTCACTCTTGATACGCCCGGATGGTCGAGCATGGACATGGTGGTTGGCGGTTCTGCGGCGCACTGCAACCGCTTTGCAATCATCAACGTCGGTCAATTCGAAATCACCTCGCTGACGTCCTCGACGGTCGCCACGGCGATCATTCGCGGTGAGGCAAACGCGTCCACCAAGGCCGAAGCGGGGTCGTGGACGCTGGAAGAGCCGCTCTGGAGCCCCGACAACGGGTTTGCCGAAACGGGTGACTTCTTCGAGGATCGTCTCTATCTGAACGCGGGGTTCCGCCTCGTCGGCTCGAAGACCGGCGACTACGAGAACTTCGGCATCGGCGTGCTGGACGACGATGCCGTCTACTTCCCGCTGAACTCGAAGACGATCAACACGATCCGCGGCATCGTCGGCGCACGGCAACTGCAGATGTTCACCTCCGCGGGTGAACTGATCGCGACGGGGGGATCGGATAGCCCCATCACGCCGACGAACATCCGCGTGACCGCGGAAACCACGCACGGCTGCCGCGGCGTGACCCCGATCCGGGTCGGCGACACGACGCTCTTCGTCACGCGCGCTGGCAAGCAGCTCCGCGAGTTCACGATCCGCGCCGACAGCGTGAGCGATGTCTACGTGGCGCCCGACCTCCTCCTGTTGGCCGAGCATCTCACGGAAGACAGCACGATCGTGGACCTCGCCTACCAGCGGGAGCCGCGCTCGACCCTCTGGGCCGTGCGCGCCGACGGTGTGATGCTGGCGGTCGCCTACCGGCGCGAGGAAAACGTCGTCGCCTGGAGCCGCCACACGACCTGTGGATTCTTCGAGAGCGTGGCCGTGATCCCGCACCCGGACGGCGACCGCGATCAGGTCTGGGTCACGGCGCGGCGCACGATCAACGGCGCGACCAAGCGCTTCGTGGAGCGCCTCGACGACTGCACGTTCTACTACTCACAGCTCCACGTGGACTGTGCCTTTACCTGTGACACGACGGCGAGCCGCGTCATTGGTCACATCACCCACTTCGCGGGCCATGAGGTGCAGGTCGTTGCGGATGGCCTGCATGTCGCCAACGCGACCGTCGGCGGGACCTGCAACTCGATCACGCTGGCCACCGCCGCGGCGAAGACGGAAGTCGGGCTCCCCTACGTCTCCACCGTCCAGCCACTGCGGCCCGAAGTGGCGATCGGTGGCCAGACCTCGCAGACGAGCAAGATGCGGTGGGCGGAACTCTTCGTCAAGTTCTTCCGCACCGTGAACGCGGACGTGAAGACGGATCAGACGACGACGACGCGGCTCATCTTCAACGCGAACTGCTCGATCAGCGACCAGCGGCTCACGCATCTCGGGTGGGACTGCGGCGTGGTGACGATCCAGCAAGCGCAACCACTTCCGTCCACCGTCTTGATGCTGGCCGGGATCCTCGATCTTGGAGGCCCGTGACGTGAGTTGGGTGGCCGAGCACCGCACGGTCTTCACCTACGCACCGAACGGCGTGAACCTCGGCGTCGTGACGGGGTACGATCAGGGCACGCAGTTCGTCGTCGAACATGTGATCGTCTTGCCGGGGGCGCCGCGGACGACGCTCGCCCGGATGATGCGGGCGGCGCTCCATGAGGCGTGGCAGCGCTCCGCGGCGGTGAGTTTCTTCCTCCCGCCAGGGAGCCCGTGGCGAGCCGCGGCCGCGCGGCTCGGGTTCGTCGCCTACTGCGAGGATCGGGGCACATGGTACATCGCGTGGAAGCCGTGATCCCGCGCCCGATGCGCCGCGAGGAAGAGCCCGCCGTGCGCGCGCTCTACGCGCAGGGTCATCCCTTCTGGCCGCCGCGGTCGGACTGCTGGTACGTCGCGTATCCGACCCTCGTGGTGGAGCAGGACGGCGCGATCGTCGGGTTCACGAGCTTCTCGCTCGGCACGATCACGGGCCTCTGCATGCTCCACGGGCAGGATCTGGTGGTGGATCTCAGCGTGCGCGGGGCGGGGTTCGGCACCATCCTGCACCGGGCGCGGCTGGAGATCGGGCGGGATGCGGGGGCGACCATGTTCAGCGGGTTCACGCAGGGCGACAACGCGTCCATGCAACGCATCTTCCTCGCGGCGGGGCACCACGCCTGCCAGACCGTGCGCCGCTACTACCCTGACGGCGGCGATGCGGTGCTCTATCTCGGGCCGGTGAGGGACTGATGGCCGCGATTGCCGCCGCGGTCATCGCGGTCATTGGCGCGGCGGTCTCCGCGTATGCGCAGTATCAAGCGGGCCAGGCGCAAGCGGCCTCGCTTAAGTACCAGCAGAAGGTCGCGGAGAACCAGGCGATCGCCGCCCGCCAGGCCGCGCAGGTCGCCGCCGAGAACGCCCGCGAGCGTCACCAGCGCGTCATGGCGGCGCAGCGCGCCCGCTTGGGCGCGGCGGGCGTCATGTCCACGGAGGGCAGCCCCCTCATCGTCCAGATGGAGAGCGCCGAGCAGGCGGCGCTGGAGGAGGCCCGCATCCGCTATAGCGGCGAGGTCCAGGCCGGCGGCGTCGAGTCCCAGGCGGTCCTGTCGGGCTTCCAGGCGCGTCAGGCGCGCACGGCAGGGACGCTGGGGGCCGGTGCCAGCCTTCTGAGCGGCGTCGGGGGCGCGTATGGCACCTATGCGAATCGGCGGCAGCCGAATGCGCCGAGCGGCACCACGGGATACACGGATTATCAGTGAAGATCCCGACCGTGCTGGCCCAGACCGAGATCCCGAGCACGGTGCCCTATGGCCGCGCGGCGGATCTCACGGCGCCCTACCGCGCGCTCGCCGCCACGGGCGAGGCGATCGCGAAGGTGGGCACGACGCTCGGCGACCTCGAACGCCAGAAGTACGATCAGGGCGTGAAGATCGAGACGTCGCAGTTGCGCAGTCAGGTGGAGCTCGAAAGCGCGACGCTCTTGGAAACGCTCCGGACGAGTGAAGCCGATCCCGACGCGTTCTTGCAGAAATACCAGGCGGGCGTCAAGGAGACGCAGACGCGCATCCTCGGCCAGGCGAAGTACCCGGAGACCAAGGCCGCGCTCGCGGCGACGCTGCCCGGGGTCCTGGCCCGCCAGCAGATCGCGGCGCAGAAGGCGTCGAACGACCTCTACATCGAGCGGAATGTGGCCGGGTTGCAAGACACCCTCGCCAACCGCAAGATTCTGATGTCACTCCTCGATCCCGCGGATGAGTCGGCGTGGATCGAGCACTATCAGCAGGGCGCGCGGGATATCGAGCAGGCCACGCCCTCGATCGGGCCGAAAGCGGCAGGCGCGCAGCGGTTGAAGTGGAAAGATACCGTGCTGGAGGAGCGCGCCACCGCCGAGATTCGTCTGAATCCCGAGATGGACCTGGATCAGTACCGGCCCGGCTTGCAACCCGACACGTATACGCAGCTTCTGAAACGGAAAGACGCCGCGATGCGCGCGATGGATCTCCGCCGCACGCGGTACGAAGACGACCTCGACAAGAAGCTGAAGCAGGAGAAAGCCGCGCTCGTCACGGAGTTCGAACGTCGCGTCGCGGACGCGGCCACGGACGCCGATCGCGCGGCGATCCTGAACGATCTGAATCTCCGTCAAGAGTTGCGGCAAGTGGACGACAGCGACTACCGCCGTCTGCGCAACGACCTCGATCCTCGCAATGTGCCTTCGACCCAGCGGCTTGCGAGCATCATCGGCCTGGATGTCACGAGCATCACGCCGAGCACGACCGAGGCGCAGATCGACCGTCTGCACGCGACGTTTCAGGCCGGAGGCGAGGGCTTGAATCTCAAGGACGCGCTCGCGTTCAAGAGCCGTCTGCGGGAGACACGCGAAGGGCTGGCCTCGAAGGAGCGCGCGGAACTGCGCGACCGCCACCAACAGGCCGAGCAAGAATTGCGGTCCATCCTTGGGATTCGTCCGGGCATCATCGAGAGCGCGCTGAAAGACGACCCGATCGCGCGGCTCTATGGACAGGGATTGGGCGTGTTGCGCGCGCGCTCGGCGTTCTATAACGGGAAGGAAGACCCGCTCGACGTCATCAATGACCTCCGGCCGCAATACCTTCAGGCCGCGGGGGACGCCGGCGCGATGAAGGCGAACGAGATCCTCCCGACGCTGATCCGCCCCACGCGCGAAGTCCTCCAGCAGGCGTATGCCGCGAGGCAGATTTCGCGTGATCTCTATCTGCTCGGGCTCTCGCAGTTCGACCGTCTGAAAGCCCTCGGCGTCGAGCCTGGCGTCACGCCGCCCCCGGCGGCGCCTTCGGGCGGTGGTCCGTCGCGGCGCGGGGGTTCACCGAAGTAAACGACTGCCGGCTGAAGCCGGCAGCTTTCGACTAGGAGGCGATGCATTGGCGACCTGTCGATTCGGGCCGGCCTACAGCGGCCCCACCTGCGGCGATGTTGCAAGCCGCGTTACGATCGGCATGCATCACCAGCCCGCAGGCTGTGCAACGGAACACGTCCACGCGGCGCTCGCCGAGGGCATGGCAGCGCGAGCATTCCTTGGACGTATGGTAAGGATCGACGTACTCGACGGCGAGGCCCACGCGCTTGGCCTTGTACGCGAGGAAAGACTGCAACTGCCCGAAGGACCAGCCCGCTACGAGTCGGTTGCTGTGCCGATTCCAGACGCGGGTGCGCTGGCGAATGCCCGTCAGCCGTTCCAGCCGGATCACACCGGCGTGTGCCTTGAGGGCCTCGTCAACGAGGCGTCGGCTCAGCTCGTGGTTCTCGTGGCGAATGCGGCGGTGCTCGGCGCCGGCCAAGCGGCGGAGCACGACCTTACTGCCGCGCGTGCCCTTGCTCTGGAGGCTCGATCGGATGCGCTGCCGTTCGGCCTTGAACTGCTGGCGGGTTTGCCCGTCGTGGAGCGTGCCCAGCGAGGTCGCCGCCGTGTTCCGAATCCCGAGGTCCACCCCGATCGGCGGACCTTCGCGCCTCGGCTCGTCGGGCTCCTCAACGACGATGTGGATCGCCCATGCCCGCCCGTGCCGGACCACCGTGGCGGCCGTGGGGCGCGTTCCGGCGAGCGCCGCGCGCTGGTAGGTGCCGAGGCGCAGAGGCACGTGGATGCGCCCACCGACGACCGTCAGCGAGACCGTCTCATCCTGCGGACGGTAGGCGAAGATCCGCGCGTCGTAGTCGATGCTGGTCGGCTCGAAGCGGCGCGGTCTCTTGCCCGTCCTCTTCGCGGCCGTCATGGCCGCCGACACCCGCCGGACGACACGCACGGCCAGGTTCGCCGACAAGCTGAAGCGTTCACGGATCATCGCGTAGCTCAGGTGATGCAGGGCGATGTTGTTGCTGAGCTTCCGGGGTGCGGCGAGTTCCAGGGTCGCCGTACACGCGGCGGCAAAGGCGGCGCAGGTGGCCGCCAAGCCAGTCGCCATGGTGGGCGTGGGCACCATCTCGCAGCGGATCGTCCGCTTACTGGTCTCCATGGTGAGCAGTATATCACTCACGCGCGATCGGCGCTTCCTCTGCCGGTTGAAACCGGCAGTCTCCGCGCCGGGAGAAGTCGATGAGCAACGGCGAAGGCCAGGTCACGCCGGGCGCGCCGGAGCCGCCGGAGCCGGGGCCGACGTTCGAGATCGAGTTGAGCAACGTGCTCCCGCTGGAGCGCCTCTATCGCGACCGCGAGCACGGGCGTCTCGAAGCTGAGCAGAAGGCGCTGATCGTGGACATCTCCGAAGAAGGGCTCGCCGCGACACTCGAACAGGGACGCCGAGCGCAACCGCCGAAGCCACAGCCCGCCGGCGGCACGGGCGTGAACCGCGCTGAGCAATTGAAAGAGCCGACGATCCGTCAGGGCGTCTCGACCGTCCTCAAGACGCTGACGGGGCTTGATCTGGACACGCTCGAGCAGCATGTGCGTGCGGGCACGCTGCCGGAGGCCGTGTCCCTCAAACTGCTTGATCCAGTCGGCCAGACGATGGAAGCGGTCGCACGCCAGACCGCCGAGCAGTCCGGGCTGGCCCCCGAGCTCGTCGAGCAGGTCGGGACCACGGTGGGCCTGCTCGCGGGCATCTTGTTCCCATGGGGCAGCGCCAAGCGGGCGCGGAACATAATTAAAGGCCGATCCGCAACGCCACTTGCGTCTGGTGCAACAACAATTGCACAGCTATCTGCTCGGGATACCGAAACCATGCTTGAGCATGCACGCCTTGTTCAAGACCTGTCGTCGCAGTTGTCATTGAATCCAGAAGGTATAGGCGAGGGCGCGGTAGTTGTTCAGACGATGCTGAAGAAACTTGTAAAGAACATGGCGGATACTGAAGATCCTGCATTGTTCGCGCGGTTACGAGATGAGGTTCGTGACGTACTGAAAGACAACATGGCCTTTGCTGAAGAACTGCGTCAGCTGGAAGCGCACACACTACGAAGACGTTCTGCTCAACTACGCTCTGCCGCTGCCGAAGGATCTCAGCGCCTTGCACCGCCGACACTGGAAGACGAAGCGGTCATCAAGGGCTTGCGCGAAGCCCTTACGGGACAGATGGCGACGGCGAATATCAATGTCGCGCGCGTGCAAGCCACGGCAGGCGTCAAGGACACGATGCGCGCGGTGAACGCGCTCCAGGCCGAGCGGCTCGCCCAGGCGCGAAAGACCGTCACGCACGCGCAGACCATCGAGGAGTCGCAGCGGCTCGGGATGACGCTGGAGCAGGCGGCGGGGTTGGATGTGGCGAACCTCCAGACCGGGAATATCCGCGCGACGCAGATGGCGCTCCGCGACTACCACAACACGGCCGCGCGCTACACAGAAGACCTCATGCGCCGCGCTCTCAAGGGCGATCAGGACGCGATGGTGGAGATCAATTACGCCTTCACACTCGCGGGCGACCTCTCCGTGCGGGACGAGCTGCTCGGGAAGGCCATCGCGCGCGGGTTGGAGGCCCGCAAGATCGCCTCGCTGGCCGAGCGGGCACCCTTCTCCCCGGAGCAACTGATGGACCTCGCGGCGCGGCTCGGCGGCGATCTCCCGGCGGATCGTACGGCGCTGGTGCAGCGGGGCTACGCGCTGGCCCGCCGGCTCGAGGCGCTCAGCAAGGAGTCCCGCCGCGACGTGATGCGCGAGGCGATCCGTGGGGCGCGGGAGGGGCGGGCCAACCCGCTGTTCGAGGCATGGCTCAACTGGGGCCTGCTGTCCTCCCCCGCGACGCACATCGTCAATACACTCAGCAATACCGGCATGGCGCTGTGGGCACCGGGTCAACGAGTCCTCGCTGCGACCTGGGACATGGGACTCACAGGCGCGGGTCTCTGGGGTGAGCGCAGTGTCTATATGGGCGAAGCGGCCGCCATGCTCTTTGGACTCACGATGGCCCAACGCCAAGCCGTGATCGCCTTCGGGCGGGCGCTTAAGACGGGCGTGGGCGGCTTCGGCCCCGACAAGGTGGAATTGGGGCTCGATGCCTCCCGGCGCGTCATGGTGCAGGAAGGCGTGGCCTCGCAGACGCTCGGGTTCTGGTCCGCAGCCTATCGGGCGCCGACGCGGATGCTGACGGCCGAGGACGCCTACTTCAAGACGCTCAACTACCAAGCGGAGCTCTTCGCCCAGGCGTACCGCGAGGCGGCGAAGGGGCCGAAGGCGGAGTTCGCCGCGACGGTGGCGCGGATCGTGAAAGACCCGCCTGATGCCGTGCGGCTCCGCGCGCAAGAGTTCGCGTTGGTGCAGACCTTCAATCAGGAACTCTCCGAACTCGGCTGGATTGGCAGGGCCGCTGGCAAGATCCTCGGTGGCATCCGCGAGATCCCCGTTGTTGGGAAACTGGTCGCGCCATTTGTGCGCACCCCGACGAACCTCATGCACTACGCGAGCGAAATCACGCCGTTCCTCAACGCCTTCTCCGATACGCTCCGCGTGGATCTCGTGGCGGGGGGGGATCGCCGCGCGCTCGCCCTCGCCAAGATCACCTCCGGGGCGCTGCTCGCCTGGGGCGTCATGGAACTCTCCGCGGCGGGCCTCATCGTCGGCGGTGGACCGCGCGATCCCGTCGCGCAGGCGCTCTGGCGCAAGCAGGACGGGCGCCTGCCGTACAGCCTCAAGATCGGCGGCGAGTGGGTGCAGTTGAACCGGCTCGATCCGCTGGCGATTACGATGTTCACGGTGGCGGATGCGATGGACATCCTCTCGAACCTGCCCGAGGGCTCGCCGCTGGCCCAGGAGATCGGCACGGCGCTCACGCTCTCGTTCTCCCGCAACATGGTGAGTAAGACGTATCTCCAGGGGATCAGTGATCTGTTCGAATCGCTGCAAGATCCGCAGGCGAATCTCTTGACGATCCCCAAGAGCCTCGCGCGCACGCTCTCGCCCGCCTTCCTGCGGTCGCTGGAGCGTCGCCTCGACCCCGCCCAGCGTGAGACCCGCGTCGAGCGCGAGCTCTACGACGAGTTCACCAAGGAGTTCGAGCGCAATCCGTGGGCCGAGGTCCAGGAGCTGCTGAACGCGGCGAAGGCGGGCATCCCCGGATGGTCTGACACGCTGCCGCCCTCCTACAACCGCTTCGGCGACGTCGTGGTGGCCCCGCCCGGTGTCGGCATCGACGGGTTGAGCCCGATCTACGCGACCGATGCCGTGGACGACCCTGTGGCCAAGGAGCTGCGTCGCATCCACGCCGTGCCCCACGTGCCCCGTCCGGTCATCTTCGGGCGCGAGCGCCCGCGCATGGAGGTGGAAGGCGGCCAGGAGCACGAGTACGCCGTCCACCTGAACCCGTGGGAGACGGCGCGGCTGCGCGTGCTGGCGGGCAAGGGCAGCGCGGCGGGGCCGGGCGAGGGGGGCGTGGCGAACACGATGACCGTGCCCGCCTTCCGCGACGCCCTGGCGGCTCTGTTCCAGCGTGCGGACTACCGCCAGGCCGGCGATGCGGGCAAGCGCCTGATCGTGGACCGGCTCGATCAAGCGTACAAGGACGCGGCGCGGGCGCAGCTCATGGAGGAGTATCCGGGCTTGCAGGACATGCTGCGGCGCAAGCTGGAGCTGCGCGGCGAGGCGATCAGCGGTCAACCTGCACGCCCCGCCACGCCCGGCGGGCTCGCGCCGAGTCTCGGGCGATGATCGGCAAGATGTTCCTCTCGCTCATGATCCTCCTCAACGTGACGGCCGCGACGATGCTCGTGCAGCGCGTCATGGCTCCGTTCTGGCAGGAGACGATCCTCGCGGGCGCGCTGAGTGCCGCGGCCACGCCCGAAGCGGGCGCGACGCCGCCGGCCTCCCTCGTGCTCTTGCAGTATCGCGTCGATCGGCTCGAAAGTCTGATGGGCGAGTTCCGCACGGAGCACGCCTGGATCAGCCGCCTGCTGATCGGGAACCTCGTGGCCGTCATCGTGGCGCTCGCCACGTATCTGCTGGCACACAAGCGGCGATGATGACACTGACGCGCACCATGACCACGGCGCTGGCGACGTTCGGCGAGCTCCGGCTGGAGCGTGAGTTGATCGCGCTGACCCTAGAAGATCCGCCCGGTGAAGGCAAGGGGCCGATCCCGACGGGCACGTATCGGATCGTGCTCAACTACTCCGACCGCTTCCAGGCGCTCCTGCCGGAACTCCTCGGCGTGAGTGACCGCACCGGCATTCGCATTCATGCCGGGAACACGAAGGCCGACACGACCGGCTGCATCCTCGTCGGCCGCTACCGCGCCGGCATGGGGGAGATCGCCGACAGCCGCGCGGCACTCAAGCTGGTGCTGACGCGCTGGCCGGAGTGGCACGACGACGTGATCGAGGTCAGAACGGGATGAGCGCGGACCCCTGCCCCGCCTGTCACAGGCCGACATTGATCTACAACAAGACGAAGCGGCGCTGGGAGTGCCCGATCTGCGGCTACCGGGATCGCTGAAAGGAGCGAGACATGGACCCTCAGAGTCGCGTGGATAAGTTTAACTCGCTGGTGCGCGGGCTCGTCACGCTCGGGCTGACCTTCGGCTTCGTGTACGGGTTCGTCGTCTCCAAGGTCGTGAGCGTGGACGCTTACATTGGCATCTTCGGCGCCGTCACGGCCTGGTGGTTCGCCTCGCGCGTGCAGAGCAGTCGTTCGACTGATACGACGCCGCCGCCCGCGGCCAATGGAGGAAAATCGTGATCCGTCGCCTTCTCGTGTGCGCGCTCCTCACCGTCACGCTGACCGGCTGCGCGTCGATGCTCGGCAACGTGCCCGTGCAGGACATGACCGCGAAGCAGTTGCAGGAGTTCGCCAAGATCAAGGACGCGAACGTGACGTGTCTCATCGTGAACTCGCCCTACGGCAAGGGCATGGCGCTGTTCCTGTCGCTCGACAAGGCGGTGATTCCCGCCGGCAGCGTCAGCGTGGACGACAACTGTGTTTTAAAGCTTATTACCGGGCCGGCGCCGAAGACGCCTTGAGAGGGCTTCCTGGGCTCGGCGGTGTGGTAGACTCGCCGCCGGATGATCCTGCTGTTCACGGCGAATCAGCCGCGCCACGCGGCGCTCGCGCGAGCCCTCGCCGGGCGCGACGAGCTCATCGTCATGAGCGAACCGAAGTCGCTCGGCCCCTTCGAGACCGGCACGACGCTGGCGCGATATTGGCAGTCTGTGCGGGACGCCGAGCGCACGATCTTCGGCGCTGACCTGCCCGTCCTGTCTGGCCGCGTGGTGTCCGTCCGTCCAGGCGAAGTCAGCCAGCTCGATCTTGGCGTGTATATCGAGAGGGTGTCGCACGTCGTCGTCTTCAGTTCCTCGTATTTGAAGCCGCCGCTGATCGACCAGCTTATCGCCCGCAGCGCGCTGAACCTCCACGTCGGGATCGCGCCAGAGTATCGCGGATCGGCGCCGAACTTCTGGGCGGAATACGACGGGCGCCCCGATCTGGTCGGCGCCCAGGTCCAGCGGCTGAGCCCGACGCTCGATGCCGGCGAGATTCTCGCCGAGGTGCGTGTCGGGGCGACGGACGAGCCCGATCCTTTTCTGCGCGGGATGCTGGCCTGTCGGGAGGGAATCAAGGCGCTCATAGACCTGCTGGATCGTCCCGTCCCGTGGACGCCGGTCCGGACGAACGATCCGGGCAAGGGGCTCCGGTACGCCCGCTACAGCGATTTCACGCCGGAGGTGGTCGAAGCGTATCTCGCGCGGTTCGGACGATGACGCCGCCCGCGCGTGCCCATGCCGTATTAGCCCATTATTTCCATGGCGGTGTCCATCGCCCCACGCAGGGCTCGCTGAGTGCGACGGACTTCGCGGGGGGCCTCGACGCCTATGGGTCGCGTCTCATCCCCGCCGACGACTGGATCGCCCGCGCCGTCACGGGCCGGCTCCGTGATGAGGTCTGCGTCACCATCGACGACGGCCTCCGCGGGGCGTATGACATCGCGCTGCCGGAGCTTCACCGGCGGGGCCTGACGGCGGCCTGGAACATCTACACGCAACCCTACGTCGGCGTGCCCCACACGCTCGAGCGCTGGCGCTGGCTGCGCAACCACGCTTTCGGGTCGGTCGAGGCGTTCTATGCGATCTGGCGGCTCCAGGTCCACCCGCCGGTGGCCCCGGCCGACTATCTCGCCGCCTACGGCTATCTGACCGACGAGGACCGCGCGTTTCGCTACTGGCGGAACGAGTGTGTATCGCCTGCCGCGTATGAGCAGGCCATGACCGCGCTGGCCGACCAGTCCACGACGGCGTTTCCGGCCGATCACTGGCTCTCGCCTGAGCAACTCCGCGCGTTGTGGCTGACGGGACACGTGATCGGGCTGCACTCCCACACGCATCCCACGATGCTCGCGCGCGCGAGCACGGAGCAGCAGGCGGTCGAGTACGCCACGTGCCGCTGGGTGCTGGCGCGGCTTCTGGACGTGCCTCCTGAGACGCTCGACACCGTGTCCTACCCGTGTGGGGGCTCGACGCCGGGCGGGCGGGCGTGGCTCGAGGCCCACGGGATTCGCCTCGCCTGGCACGCGACGATGGACGGCGCGGTGCCCTGGCAGACGCCTCGGTGGTCCACCGGCTACTGGCGTTGATGATCATCTCGAACAGGTGACGCTGGGCGTCGCCCTCGTGCCACACTGCGCGTCACTGTCTCCTCTCCGCCACACTGACGCCCACGCGCGCACTTCATTGACGTGGTGATCGTCATGTCCTAATATCCATTCTATGGCATCAAAAGCGATTCGAGCATACCGAGCCCGGCTCGAAGACGCTTACCAAGCAAGGGCCAGAGCACACCTCACTTTCGCCGCCTGGCGGTGGCCTCTCACGCGGCATCAACGTCGGCTGATTCGCCAGGCGCTCGGTACACGCTGCGACATCTGCGGCGAAGAGAAACAACGGCTTCATCTTGACCATGACCACGCCACGTTGAAAACACGCGGTCAACTCTGTACGAAATGCAACTTCGGCCTCGGATTTTTCCGGGATGACCGGCTGCTCCTGCGAAACGCGATCGAGTACCTACAGCAGCCGCCAGTCGGCCGGCTCCGTCCCTCGAGTTCTGGCCTCGTTCGAATAGGCAAGAGGCCACGCAACGGGACACCTAAGGACGCGAAGACGGCTCGAGTACTCGACGACGTAACGCCAATCGTTCGGGATACCGCCTTACTGTTCGCACGGATCAAACAACTTCCCGAGCCGAGCCGTGCCATTCCGGCCCGGAGTGACGCTGAGCGGCTGTAACGAAATCAAGGGGTTGCCACGTTTCGTCGGTCGCGGTGCCGTAGACCGTCACTTTCGAGTTATCCACACTAAGAAAATCAACAGGTTAGCTGCTGGCACGGCGCGTGCAAGCGTAGAACGACATGAAAGAGTGCGAAGCGTGCAACGAGGTCAAGCGGTGCCGCATGTATCTGGACGACACGGGCGGGACGAGCGCAGTGCCGATCTATCTCTGCGCGCCGTGCGCCCGTGATCACGGGTTCCTGCCGGACCCGACGCGGTCCGTGGAGCGAGAACCATGAGCAACCGCATCGTTCAGTTAGTCCCCTGGCGCGATGTCCTGCTCGCGTTGACGGAACAAGGCGAGATTTATCGTCTTGATCCCGACTCCGATGGCCCACCCGTCGCGTTGTCCGCCATGCTTGTATTCCCGGGCATTCCCGTGTCATGACTGCCCTCCGTCGTCGCCTCCTCGGCCGCTGGGCGTGGACGTGGACCACGGGCGCGATCCGCGTGCTCCAGGTGGACGCTGGCCGCGTCTTCGTCAGCGATGGACGCCAGCGGTTCTACGTCGGCGTGCGGCTGCTCACGGGGCTGATCGACGCGGGGGCGCTGCGCTATGTGGGCCGCTGAGGTGCCCCGCTTCATCATCGTCCGCGAGGGTGAGGCGTGGGCGGTCGGACGCCACGTCGCGACCATCACGGACGTGCCGATCTACTCGCTCGCGGACGAGACGTTCGCGCTGATCACGGACGCGACGGCGTGGGTGGCGCGGCAGCATGAAACGACTTGACGTAGGCGTACACGTAGGATATGTTCTCTAGCCATGCCAACCAAAACGATCCTCGCCACACCACTCAGGTGCAAACGGTGCGGGCATCGCTGGCGTCCGCGGATCGCCCTCATCACGATCTGCCCGCACTGCAAGAGCGCGAAATGGAATCTGAAGCCATGAGCGAGACTCGCGTCCTCGCCGTCGCGTGGGTGCCCCTGGAACAGGCCGCCCTCTGTGTTTCTTGTGAGACGGTCTTCAACGTCCAGGATCAGACATGCCCCGCGTGCGGGCACGACACCTTCGCCCTGCTCGCGCGTTGGCTGTGTGAACACAGAGCGGCGCGATGACGTTCACGTATGATCCCACCGAGGAAGCGATCCTCCGCCTGCGCGTGACGCACGAGCGGTGGCAACAGGCGCTCGATGACTTGCGGCGGGCGATTGACGGTAGTACGCAGGCGGCACGTGAGGCGCTGGCGATCTTGAAGAAGGAGGAGGACGCATCATGAGCGCCGAGAATCTCCGCGAGCGGATCGAAACCGCCGTCGCCCGCAACCAGATGGGGCTTCAGACGGGGCCGGAACCGTACCTGCTTTTCGATCGCGCCGACGACGAGGGCATCATCGCCCGCATCCGCGGGGCCGCGCTCAAGCGGTACGTCTACCACTTCAAGCAGGGCGGGCAGGAGATTTACGGCCTCGGGATCGACGGGGCCGAAGCGTGCAAGCGCGAGCTCGCCCGCACGGGCGAAGTGCTGGAAGAAGACGACGTGCAGATCGAGCGCGACGAGCCCGAGGCGGCGTACTTCAAGGCGCGCTGCTCTCGGTGGGCGACGAACAAGGACGGCCAGCGGATCAAACTCGACTCCGCCCTCGGCATGAAGCGCCAGGCGAAGTTCCTGACGCGGCGCGATGGGACGATCGAGCCCAACCCGTTCTGGTTCGAGCAGGGGTGCTCCAAGGCGATCCGGAACGCGATCCTGAACCTCACGCCGATGGAGATTCAGGAGCGCGTGATCGAGGCGTTTAAGGGCAAGGGACAGGTGATCGAGGTCGCGCTGACGCCGGAGACGGCGGGCGAGATGCTCCAGGACGCGCACGCGCAACTGAATCAGGCGCTCGGGACGCCCGACTCGGACAAGCCCGCGCTGATCCAGGCCGTGCGCGTGGCGGCGGCGAAACTCGGGAAGGCGCGCGCCGACAAGATCAAGATGGCGCTGGGGATCGACCCGGAGACGCCGCTGGACAAGCTGGACGTGGCGGCGCTCGTCATGCTCAAGGAGCACCTCAAGTAAGATGCCCACGTGCACCAAGCCGGGCTGCGCGTGCGGCGGCGCCGAACTCCCGCGCTCTGACCATCCCTACACGGGACTGCCGAGCCTGCACGTCCTCAAGGCGAACGCCTGGGCCTGCCGATGCCCCGATCTGCGTCCGCGTCAGCGGCACACGGAGCCCTCTCAGTGCATCAGCGAGGCCGACCTCGCGCAGTGGCGCATGCGCACGCAGAACTTCGAGGTGAGCGACCGGGTGGCGCGCAATCTGTGCTGGCTTGACCAGACGTTCGGGCACACATGCCCCTGAATCTCGAAGCGTTCGCGTGGGGCGTGGTGAGTGTTGGTGTGGTGCTGAGTCTCATCGAGACGCACCCGCTGACCGTCGTGTGCACTGCTTCGACGGCGTTCTATCTCATCGTTAGGAGGCTCGGATGACCAAGCCCCTCATCGTAACGATCAAAGGCGAATTCGAAGTGAAGGACACACTGTCGCTGGCGAACCTGACCACGGTGCTCGCCGATGCGCAGGCGCTCTTGCAAGAGAAGCTCGGGCCAGGAGCGTTGGTGCTGCGAATCGGCCGACAGGAGTACACGGTCTAGTGCTCGTCACCGCGCTCATCACCTGTCACTCCCGCGAGCTCGCGCTGATCTGCCTGCGAAGCCTCGTGCGGCACGCGCCGACGATCCAGCGTGTGACGGTCAGCACGCATACCTCCTGCCGCTGGATGCCGCCCGAATTGGCTTCGCACGGACAACTTCATGTCTTGCAGCCGCCCGGTGGGGCGGCGAATCATGCCGCCGCACTTGCACACGCGCGCAGGATGTATCGCGCGAAGCTAAGGCAGAGCGATATTGTCCTTCTTCTGGATGATGATGTGGTGATTCTGGACGATGACTTTGGAATGTTTCTCCTCGGCGCGTTTGATGGCAACACAGGCGCGTGGGGCGCGGCGGGCATCCGCGATCCGCTCCACCCCTCGTGCCTCGCGTTCCGGCGCGAGCTGTTCGACCGCGTGACGACGTTCGCGAGTGCGCTGCCCAAGCACGACACGACGGGGCTGGCCCAGGCGGAGATCCAGGCGTGGGGCTATCGTCTCGAGGCCGTGCCGCGTGTTGTCGCGTCAGCGGGGTGGGAAGACTTCACGCTCGGGCCTCCGGTCGGCAACGTCGGCGCGGATGAGATCCTCTGGTCCCACCTCGGCGGCGGCGTGATTCACGCGCCCGTGTCTCCCCTGCGCCGCGTGTGGCGGCACCTGAAAGCCGCCGGGGGCAGTGCGGCAGCGCGCGATCTGATTCGCAAAGCGAGGATGCGCGAGCAGTGGATTGAGACGTATGGGTAAGGGATGGCGTCATGCCTGACCTCGTGACCGCGCTCGCGGAGCGGTTAAGTATGACACTTGCCCGGCACGCGACCGCGCTGGCGCAAATCAATCGAACCGAATGGGAGGCTATCGCCCGCGAAGCCCTCGCCTTCGTCGCCGAGTTATCACCAAGGTGTGAGCGCTGCACCACGCCGATGGTTGTCGAAACATGGCACTGTCGGAATTGCGGGCCGTTGCCATGACTGCTCCCCTGAGCGCACTCGCAGAGCGGTACGAACGGTTGTGGGAGAAGGTCATTCCTGAGCCCATGTCTGGCTGTTGGCTTTGGCTCGGCTATAGGAACGAAGATGGCTACGCAGTGGCACACATCCGTATTCCTGGCGAACGGAAGCGAATCTATCGGGTACATCGGCTGTTTTACGAGTTAACTTACGGACCAATTCCAGCAGGTCGCGAGCCGGATCATAGATGCCGAGTACGTTCCTGTGTCAATCCTGCACACCTAGAGATTGTCACGACAAAAGAAAACGTACTGCGCGGAGAAGGCATAACTGCGCGCAATGCCAGGAAAACGCATTGCAGTTACGGTCACGCGCTCAAAAACGAGAACCTTCTGATCGTTTCGCGCCGGGATCAGCGAACCTACCGCATTTGTCGTATCTGCCGAAACGAACGTGATCGCATCAGGATGAAGGCGAAATATCGTCGGGATCATCCACTCGCCCTCCTGCGCGACCTGCGCGGGCGGCTGGGGGTGAAGTCATGAGATTTTGCAAGAGACCAATCGTGATCGAGGCGTTTCAGTGGACCGGCGATGAGCGCCAGACCGAGGACCCGGACTGGGCCTGCGCGGCGATCCGCGAGGGCCTCATCCGCTTCCTGAATCTAGGCACGCCGGAGGTGGCACTCCTGATCGACACGTACGAGGGCACCATGACGGCACGGCAGGGCGACTGGATCATCCGTGGTGTAAAGGGTGAACTCTACCCGTGTAAGCTCGACATCTTCGAGGCGACTTATGAACCAGCCGACTGAGGGCCGGGGAGACTGCCGGACACCGGGAATCCAAGTGACTGATTTCTCCGACGCCGCGCTGCGGGAGCGGGCACGTCTAATTCTAGATGAATTGGATAAACAACTACATGAAGATTCAGTGGGCAACCTCATCATCGGCAAAGAGATAATGATTTCACGTATCACAATGGCGTTCATCGCCCTCCGCGCCGAGGCCCGCGCGGAGCAGCGGGAGGCAATAGAACTCCTGAAAAACGCCCTTGGTCATCATTATCG
>ERZ1292644.298-Hain-H14-01um-R2-298-length-36769-cov-7_pt1 | contig 36769 bp, 63 predicted proteins | sample MGYA00564402_ERZ1292644 | MGnify/ENA primary metagenome ERZ1292644 (study PRJEB36523, sample SAMEA6512644) | groundwater metagenome | collected 2019-01-09 | study: AquaDiva: Metagenomics assemblies of 32 groundwater samples
GAATCCCGCATCAGACCGACGTTCGATGAATCCCACATCACACCGACCTTCGATGAATCCCGCATCAGACCGACGTTCGATGATCCCCACATCTCACCGACGTTCGATGAATCCCGCATCTCACCGACGTTGCAGTTCTTCATTATCCTTATTTTACAGCCTGAAATCACTTTCAGATTTTTGTCTTTCAGCTCGTCCAATTCCACATTGATAAGAAATTTGTCCTTGATGAACGCCGCCAATGCTGTCTCTGTTTTCTTTCGAGCCTTTTCTGGATCGTACCAATCGGGGATCTGGTCGAGGTCAGTTCGAAAGACCCACTTGCTCAAGTCTGTTTCACAATAGTCGCCATTTGGGGGAGTCAGTTCCACTGGCACGAAATCAGGGGGTAGCTTGTCGTCTTTCAGTTTGTTCTCTTCTTTGATCGGCTCGTGAGAGTCTGAGTCCCATGCGAATAACGCTGGTCCTGATTTGAGAATTATGGCCGAGAAAAATTGACACAAGCTACACTCTCCTTTTCGTTAAACCTCTCCGCGTCCTTGGTGGCCGGGCTTGGTACCGGCTGACAAGACTTGATCCCGATATTGTCGCGACATGTTCGGGGGTACGTCGCCGGTAGCTAGCCGGACCTCCAGACGTATCTTGTCCTGCACCTCCAGTTGTGTTTCCATCAACACCGCACCAAGGAGCGAAGAAGTCATAAGTCCTCAATCTCAATTACAATGCTGCCTTCCGTCGCCCATCTCTTTGACATCTTAACGCAACAAATCGACGAGTCCTCCGGTAGAAGCGCATCCTGTAACGCCTTCAGAAGATTGTCCAAGTCGGGGCGTTGCCGGTGCCATTCTCCGCTCAGATGCCTTGTCTTCTTTGCCAATGGCAGAAAGAAGGTCACTTCAAACTTTTCAGGCAACTTGAACTTCTTCGCCTTTGCCAGATATCGCAATTCGTCAGCAAAGGCCCTGTAGGCTATGACAACAGGGCGCTTCTTCCAGACATCGGCGCGCGTCTGTCGGGGCTTTGACACTGGGCATATTTTGAAGAGATACATCATCTTTCTCTCATCCGCGCCTTCTTCGGATTGCCGGCGTTCCATCGGACAGCAGTACAATGTCCCCCTCATCCAAATGAAACATATGACTGCCGCCCAAGCATCGGTAAGTATTCTCGTCCTGCTTGTGGAGTTCGTAACCGCAGATGCAGATCATTGTCCCGCCGCGGGTTCTGATCGGGAATGTTTGATCGCCTCCGTCATTGGCTTCCTTCCCGATACCGGGATTGGCATAGGCCGCAATCTTCGCCATTTTCAACCCCCCACTACTCGACAATCCGAAAAACCCATCTGTTTCGGCTTCTGCTTCAAGTAATCGTTGGCGCTATTGATAACGAACCGCACGGCATCTTTCAGGCAGTCCATGTCAAGCCGCCCTTTGCGCTGCGCGATCGCCTTGCGGATTGCTAGCAGGATCGCATTCTTGATTTCTCCCCCCGATAACTCCTGGGCCGCGAGCCAGTCGTAATTCAGTTCTGCCGTTGGCGTCTTTTCAGGTATCAAATTCTTCCAGATTTGAAGCCGGGCTTCTTCGGTGGGGAATGGGATCTCAATTTTCAAGATGATGCGACGTTGCAGGGCCGGGTCCAAATATCCAAGGCGATTCGTGGTCAGAATCACCACCCCCTCAAATCGCTCGATTTCGGTCAGGAGCGTATTGATCTCCCGGCCCAAGATCATTCCAACTGCCGATCGGTCATAGAGAAGCGAGTCGCATTCGTCCAGCAGGATGGCGGCGTTCTCTTCCTTTGCCTTCTTGAAGTTCTCTTTGATATTCTTCTCGGCCTCGCCCATCAAGTGAGATTCCAGAACGCCAGAGTCCAGAACCATTAAATTCATCCCCAACACGGCGGCGATCGATTCTCCGATCATAGTTTTCCCGGTCCCTGGAGGGCCTGAGAGCAGGATCGAATTCGAGATCCCCTTCTCGAAGTGGTCGAACACCCCCCACTTGTCGAATTTGTCTTTCATCAGGACCATCACCAGGGCTTCTTCGATGGCGTCCCTAACGTGCGGTGCTAGCACACAACGCTTGTACGTTTGGAGCCACTTGAGCCGGGCCTTGTCCGTTTCGCTTGCCAGAAGACGGTCGATATATTCCGACATTGGTTTTGATGCGTCGTATTTGACTTTGGGCTTTACGGGCGCCGCCTGCGACGGTGGGCCGTCAGTGGGACAGCTGGCGAGCTCACCCCATGTCCATGACTGGGGATTTGGATTTGACGCCACCGGCATTGGTGGAGGCGCAGGCGGGCCGGGGCTCCAATACGTGTAGCGACGCAGCATTTCATACCGCTCACGCTTCATTTGCTTCATTGCCTCATTAACCTGATCGTCTATACTTTTTTCTCGGCTCATTGCAGATCCTTGATTTCCCTCGGTCGTTCCATTGATTGCGAAGATGTTATCCCCGAAGCTGAACTCGAAATCATCGGAAATAACGCCAGGATTATATCCACCACCGAATCCATCGATTGTGAGAATTCCGGGTTCCGGATATAGGTCTCGACCATCTTGGCGAATGCGGATTGGGGGCGGGCTTGTCCCGTGATTAAGCTGTTGCCAGCGAACATGAACAGGATCTCGTTTCGGACCGCCTCGGTGGTCCTGTTCTGCGCCAGCGAGTCGTTTTCGTACCGCTGCTTGCCTTGCAAGAAATCTCTGAGCAAATCGGTCAAGTCCATTGGGGCCTCCTTTTCCCACACAGTTATCCTTCGTCGCCAGGCTCTCGCATGATTGCCGGGACATCTTTAATAATCTTTTCAAAATCCACAGGCAGAATGCAGTTCTCAGGTGCGCCAGAGAACATCGGCGCAATATCTTCCGGTTTGTATCCCGCCAGCCCACACCCTATGCGCGTGACGTAAAATCTGCGCGTGCGGGTTGACGCCTTGGCAAACTCAAGAAACTTCTTCACGTGTTTTGAAATCTCAGAGAGTGGGAGCGTTTTCAGATTTCTGTCCTTTGTGGGGATTGCGTAGCTATTGCCATGCAAGCCAACCCCCTTGCCAAGCACCGCGCCATGATGATTGAGCGCACACAGGGCCGCACCTGCTCCATGATTTCCGCGAAGATTACTCCCGAACACAAATACATCTTCCACTATTTCACCTCAACAAACTTGCCGGACGTAACCTCGTACCAAGCATCAACATTGATCTTCTCTCCGTCAACCTTCGCTGATTTGATTCCTTTCACTGTCCACTCTCCATTAACTTCAATCCATTCTGCCAATACAAGCCAACAACCTAATTTCCCACGCGCCTTGTTTTTTCTCCCAATCCCACAAGCGATTGAATTGCCTCCCCCTACTTGTGCGGCTGAGTAATCTCCTGTCGTCGCGGCGGGTGAGGAATTTCCTGTCGTCGCGGCGGGTGAGGAATCTCCTGTCGTCGCGGCGGCTGAGTAATTTCCTGTCGTCGCGGCGGCTGAGGAAAATCCTGTCGTCGCGGCGGGTGAAGAATATCCTGTCGTCGCGGCGGGTGAGGAATCTCCTGTCGTCGCGGCGGCAACCTTTTTTATTCGTTCCATAACGAACGAAATACTGGCCTTGACGAAGGCGTTAAGAGAAACCTCTCCACCTATTTGAATTTCAGTACAGCAAACCTTTGAATCCTCTCCCTCTTTTGTTTTGGTATCTCCACTGCCCACAACCTCTAAAAACCTGTTTCCGTTGGTTGGAGGATAGTATGAAAGAACATCAAGAGGATGCTCGCAGAAGTGAAAGCCTTTTTCACACATCACCGCCTTGTCTGTCTCGTAGGTTTTGCCAACTTCGTACTGGAAACCTTGGCAACGCATGTCCTTGTCGAAACCCTTGAAGCCTTTGATTGTCTTTTTCATTTTCTATTCTCCCCAACCTCTTTCAAATTTTTACCAGAGACCACATATACTTCTCTCCCTATCCTGACTCTGAAACGATGCGGATCTCCCGTTGCTGGCCCCACGATCTTCCCTTCCTCCCCACCCTTGGCGTGACGCTGGCCTGAGATAACAACCTTGGTGCCTATTTCGTAACGGCCTGAATAGTAATTGAGGGTCATACCTTCGTTTCCCTTTCGGCTTTTTTGCCTGTGAATGTTTCCCATCGGGTTTTGATGACGTCGCAATAGGCAGGAGAGATTTCTAGTCCGCGCCCTTTGCGGCCCGTCTGTTCGGCGGCGATGATTGTTGTCCCTGAACCGAGGAAAGGATCGCCAACAATATCCCCCTTGTCGGTGTGATTCAGGATCGCATTGACTGGCAACTGGACTGGCTTCATGGTTGGGTGTTCTTTATTCTCTCTTGGCTTATCGACCTCCCAGAGTGAAGTCTGAAACGCGCCTTCCTTTTTTCGCTTGTGAGTCTTCACCCAAGTAAAAAGAATCGGCTCGTGCTGGTAGTCGTAGTCGAGCCGCCCCATGCTGAATGTTGGGCTATTCTTGATCCAGTTGAGAATGTGGCGAACCTCAAGGCCCGATTTTTGCATCATCATCATCATCCCCAAGCCACCTCCCTGTGGACTGCACACGAAAACGGAACAATCGTTAGCCATCTTGGTTTTGAACAATGTGAAGACTTTCAGGAGCATTTCCCCGAGTTCGGCAGGAGGCATATCGTCCATATCGAGATTATCTAAACACCTTCCAGCCTTCTGGAAGGTGTTTAGCATGACGTTTTTCTTTCCGATGCTGAGTCCATAGGGCGGGTCTGTGAATACGCACGTCGCTCGCTCGTTGCCCATCAGCTTTTCAACGTCCGCTTCGTTAGTCGAATCTCCGCACATGACCCGGTGATCCCCCAAGATCCAGATGTCGCCCTTCTTCGTGACAGGTTCTTTCGGCGCTTCGGGAACATCGTCCGGGTCGGTGAGTCCGCCAGCAACTTCATCTGGCACGTCCATCGCGAAATTCAGCGAATCGAAGTTGATCGTGTCTTTGATCCACGTATCGTCAATGTCGAACGCAAAGGCGTCAAGACCCTCCTGCGTCAAATGTCCATACTGCGAAGAGATAACCAGCAGCTTCTTTTTTGCGTCCGTTTCATCTGCTGCTTCTATCTCAATATACGGCAACTCATACGGCTCGGCGTTTTCTTTTATCAGCACCCGCACTCGCTGATGAGCATCTAAAATCTTCCACTCGCCTTCATGCTTCCAGAGGAACATCGGCACTATGAACCCAAACTCCTCCAGCGACTTTTTGAGCTTTGCATAATTCTGTTTTGTCAGGTCTTTCAGATTCCCCTGAAATTCTTTCAGCGTCCGATAATCAATCATCGGGAGATGTTTGAGAGCTTGGGCAATCGCGATCTTCATTCTCCGCCCTCCCTTACTCACTGGCAAGCATGGTCTTTGGGTTTCCACATATCTCGCAGTTGAAAGTGATTTGTTCTTTCATTTCTTTTCCTGTGGCAATGCAACCAAGTCCCGACCGTAAAAAATCTTATCACAAGCGCATTGTTGAATTTGTCCATTGTTCTTCAATTGGCCTTCGATCTTGAAAAAATAAACCGCCCCACAAGGACAATAAGCCGCGTGAGTTGCGTTATCCGGTGATTGCATATGAAGAAGTTCTCCGGGTTTCATTTCAACAATTTCCTCTCTGGTGAAAGCAGAGCTAATTTAACTTCTTCATTTAATTGATCGGCTTTGGCCTGCGCCTCTTCTCTTCCGTCTTTGTTGAACCCCAAAGACGCACGCCATTTTGGGGGGCGGTTTTCTCTATTGGCAATCTCAATGAGTGTTCTATATTTTTCCAGAAACGCCATCCGTCCACCTACTGCATCTCCTGCTTTTAATTGCTCGTGCGCCGCTCCGCTCGCTATAGCGATTTCATCTGTCCATACTGCGCTGTAATGCTCATCCGCAGTTGATAATGCAATTCCCCATGCTTCTTCAGGGCATGGATGAAGAGACTTCATTTTAGGCGACGACTCTGCCTTGATTTCAAAAACACCGGGAGGGAACGGGGATGGATTTTTGCTCATGAGAGATTTGACAGCCTCGACAAATTGGGGTCTTTCCATCATGCCGATCTCATCAAACCAAGCCGCTGAGGTTGCTGATTCAACTTTCCACTGAGGAAAAACCGCCATGATCCAGATGAAGCATTTATCCCATTCTTGTTTTGTCATTCTCGTCCTCCCATTCTGGAATTGACGGATTGGTTGAAATGATCGCGTTTTTGTATCGGCTTAGGTCTGGCCCTGTTTGAATCTCTAAATCATCTTCCCATCTTTTTTGATTTAGCCATACAGCAGGACCAGGGATATACTGACCTCCGTTACGATTCCATTGAACTGACCGCTTTTGAACTGTCACAGCTTGAATTATTTTATCGACAAGATCCTGTGACGGATTGAGCTTTGACCAAGACTTCTCAGCGGCACCTTTTCCGATCTTGTTTGGGTAATTTTCCCAAAAGACTGAAAACCCCTCCCCTGCACCCCTCCCCTTCTCTTTCGCCTTCTCTTTGTCTTTCGCTTTGTCCTTGTCCTTCTCCTTGTCTCCTTGGAAGGAGTATGGATAGTCTATCCATAGACCTTCTTTTTGTAGTTCATTGATTACTGCGTTATGCACTCTGTTAGTCACCTGGAGGGGTCCATACTGGAAATTCAAGAAGCCTTTAATGAACCATTTTTCTCCGTTTTGGTACTCCCTAACCCGGTCACCAGAAGAGGCTAAAAAGTGTCCCAAATTGACCGTTGATCCAACCACAAAGTCGATCATTCTTTTATTCACTTTCCAGATCCCGGCAAGATTGCATTTGTCCAAAATAAATAGCCATACTTGACGGTACTCAGAAGAGAGATCAAGGAACCAAGGATCGTCCCATTTGTTTGTATCAGAGAGTCGCTTCGCCACTCATCCCCCAAGGATGAAAAAAGTCCCTTGCCGTCCCATCCGAAGATGGACAAAGGGAGGCAACCTGCGAGGGCGGAACCCCACCGGCAAGAAACGTTGATATGTCTTTTATGAGATTCGCAGGTTGCTCTTTCATTACCCATAACTCTAAACCACCTTTTCAGCTTTCAGTCAACGAAATATATTCAGATCGTTAACTTATTTCCATTTCTCAAATGTGACCAAAATTCTCGGGGCTAATCTTGTAATTCGCCCATTCGTACTAATGGCGTAGAAACCCTCAAATCCTTTGATGTCTTTCCAGTGTTCAATCATTTTTTATCCCTCATGGTTTCAATATAGCTTGAAAGTAGATTTATTATTTCCCATTCCAAAATCAGAGAATGTTTATCCTCAAACTTCTCTTTGCCCAAGGTATGATACGAATCGGGATACCCGTGGAGGTGATGGGAATGGCATAGAGGAACGGCCGTGTAGGCGTTCCTTACGTTCTTTCCCCCCATGCTCCAAACATGATGACATTGAGCCTTCTTGCCGCACACAAGACATGGCTTTGACCTCACCCATGCTTCATATTTCTTATTATGAAACGTGAGGTTGTCGGGTCTCATGAATCTATCCCTCTTTGGATCAACGCCCTCTTGGAGGTTAAAATCGTCCGTATGGCATCAAAAAGAGCTTGAGCCGCCCCATACCTCACCTTTTTCGAGATCGCGTCTCTGCGGGCATCGTGGAGAGCCTGAAGGTGGTTCTTGTACGACTCTGATACCAGCCCGACACGTTCTCGCTCGCTTGCCGTCCCTTCCGGTGCCATGTTATCGGCAAGAACAACCCTGCGGAGGTCGTCCATTTGATCCATGAGAGCTTGGGCGTCGGCCCACTCCAGACCGATACTCTCCATGTCATGAGCCGCCTTTATCAGGTCGTCCTCAAGCTCCATGACGGACTTTTGAGGGTTATAGGGAATCATCGCCAGGTTCACGTCCTTCCTCGGTCCACTTTTCGACATCCACTTGATGTACGTCTTTTTGCCCGTACTTGGTTTGACAGTTCTTGGTCCCAAGATATTTTATCTTGACCAGCGTTCCGATCTTGATCGACTCCAAAGCAATATTGAGATTCGTGAACCCGTAAATCTCAAAGTCCGCCTCATCTGCGCCACTGAAAAGCCAGACAGTTTGAAGTCCGATCTTCGTTTGCAAACTCCTCTTGCCCAGAAGAGTCCCTTCGTATTCCTTGCCGATCCCCAACTTCTTGATATCCAATGCTTGACCGGGCGATACTTTGTTCCAGCTCATATTATTTCTCCTTTGTGATGATCATCTGTGGTTTGTTGTTCTTGTCGAATTGCAGTTTTGCTTCCGGCCAACACGTCTTGTTGAAGCTGCAATAACTACAATGCCAGTCAAGTTTTCCCTTGTCATCCGGGCCATACTCTTTCGACGGCAAATTGTCTTTCGTTGACTTGATCACATTTGTAAACCTCTGCACGATCTGATTCCAGGTGTCCTCACTGTAATTAACCTCAATTTCCTGCAAATGACTTGTGTCTTTATTGTAAAAAATAAAGAGTGTTTTTGTGAGTCCATGAGCCTTCATGTAGCAAACTGCCTGACATTGGTAATCGTAGCTGACTTCTGTCCCCAACCTCTTGAAAGCCATCGTATTGATGGATTTGATTTCCAAGATGGTCTTTGGATTTTTGATCATTCCGTCAATGTGACCATGGATTTCTTTTCCGGCAACAATCACCTTGCAAGGCTCTTCTGGATATTCGATCTGATCAGGATAATATTTTTGGATTAGAGATTTAAGCTCTTTCTCGATGGTATCCCCTAGCCGAAACACCATAATTGATCTTGAAGGCAACGGCTCTCCCTCAAAACCATGCAATTGATACGCGATCGCTCTTTGACACTTCCCTGCGGACGACATTCTGATCGGAGAATAATCAGACTTCTCCCTGCGCTCATTCGTTATGCCTTCGAGGATCTTATTAACAATCATTGCGATCCTCCACGGAAACTCCCGTAAACTCATCTTCTTTTTGCGTCGCAATCAAAAAGCAAGTTTCACAAGTCGGCGTACCATCCCCCCAGAGGTCTTGCATCAACTCGCGATGAATCAGGCACCTTACCGGTGGTAATATTGTGGGAACTCTAACAAGCCCCAAGAGATTCTTGACGGATTGCTCCAAATCGTTTATTGAACCCATATTCATTCCCCTTTCGTATTGCTCCCGGCCAGCTTGTTACTGAGCCGGGAGTTGTTTTTAAACTACTCCAAAAATCATTAGCAAAATCAAGCCGACTGAGATCGACAACGCGAACCACGGGAACGACCTGCGATCTTGCATCCGCTCATAGAGACGGTTGGGCGCGAATGTTACATAGGATGGATTGGGTCTCATTTCCCCCCCGTTAGAAAATACTCGATAGGTTTATCCAAGACCTTTGAGATCGCCATGAGGTAAGATCCCCCCGGCTGTACTCCCAACCTCTCCCAAGACCATACTTGAGCCTTGGAAGCCTTCTGTGAAGAGTGAGTTTTGAGAGCCTCGGCGAAGGATTGCAGGGTGAACCCCCCCGCCTCTCTTTCCTTCCGTAAAACCTTTGAATTGAATTTCTGCATAAGAAAACCTTAGTATAGTTTCGTTTTACAAGTCAAATGAAATTATGGGTTACCTCGTCTCACCCAGTCCTCTAACTCCCCGGCCCACTTTAACGCCTCATCCCAATCCTTCCCGGTGCCCCGGACACGCTTGCAACCCTGCTCCACAATCCCCACCTGATAGGCGAGGTCGGACCGTACGGCGCATTGCTCGGCGTAGGCACCTTCGCCCCACCTTGCCACCGTTTCCCTCTCTGCGTCTTGTTTTGTCATCATAGAGCCCACTTTCTCCCGGATCTCCTTCTGGGTAGGTGACTCCGGGAATCATCCCGGAGCTACGAAACCCCTCCCGAAGGAGGGGAATCGTAGAATCAAAACTCTCCGCCGTGCGTCTGCTGGCATTCAAGGTCACCCCGCGGCTCGTCTCCCTTTGCCGGCCGGATGACAACTGCATGGATCTAGTCGCCATTGCCGAGCCGGAAGGTTGCCCGCCGAGAATCAGGTTGAGGGCTATCATGAGAAAGTAGGTCACGATTGCACACCTTCTGCGCGGGAGATCGTGGCATGAATATCCTGTACGAGCCTATTCGCCGGTTCTCCTCCATTATTGTAGTTTTCTGAATCAAGAATGAATTGATAGGCCTTCTTCAGTAAGACGAGAAGGTCCGGGGAAGTGGCTATCAGGCGGGCATTAGCTCGATTTACCAGATCGGCATCGACTCCAGATATCACTGCCCCACTGGGGAATTCGAGTTGGCATGAGGCTATTGAGCGGATATCGTTCGGGTGTTTACGATCTGTTATGACATTGTATCTAAACTTATAATTGTATAACCACGGTCCCGGCGTGTGTTCCGTTGTCATGATTCCCCTCGTTTCTCCGGCGGCTTATGCCTTGCCGGTAGGCTACCCCTCGGACAACCCAAGGGGCTAAGGTGAGGGGCCCGAAGGCCCCCTTTAAAGAATTCTCTCCGTGATCGTCGTGATCCGATAAACGTGACCGCCTTTTCCTGCAATTTTCTTGGCCTTCTCTTCCGTCATTATTGGCTCCCTTGGATACCTCGTACTCGACATGACGTACTTGGCTGACAACCCATACCCACATGACATCGTGGTAACCCGCAACTCTACGACGGTCTGCTTCTCCCATGATTTTTTATCGTCCTCTTCAGCTATGCTCGCCATCATTAGCGTGATGCCTTTGGTCATATTCTCTCCCTGCCATATTGCTCTTGTAACGACTTGAGGACTTTGTACGATCCCTCCGCCGCCATTATGTCACGGCGAGCCTCACGGAGATTCTCGCCCCGATAGAGATTTTTCGCCGCACGTTCCAGTTCGGCCAGCATCTTTTCATCCTGCGTGTGGGCGATCAAAATGACCGCCGCTTTTTGAAGCATGACGTCAGAGCTTTTTGTTTCCATCTTCCCCTCCTTGTTTTGTTTCGATCCCATGTAGAAGTATAAAGGAACGATACTAGCTTGTCAAATTAAATTTACTTAGTGGGGAAAGAAAAATAGGTGGGAAAGTATGTTTTGGCTTTACTTTTGGGGGAAATAGACCTAACTAGGCGATATGTATACAAAAGGCGAGTTTTCAGAGCCTTTCAGGGAGTGGGCGAAGGCGAACAACCTCCAGCTCAAGGTTGACGAGGACGGCCTACCTATCGTTCCGTCAAGCTCAAGAAAATGGAAGGATCACCTGTTTGATGGGTTCAAAAACGGGGATATTGGACTCTCGGTTTGTCGGGATACCCCACTTGCCATGACTTGGGCAGTCACCAAACTACGCGAGAAGGGCATCGCCCCATATCTGCGAGGGGACTGTGAGGCTCTTTTTCGCCTTTCGACGGGTCAAATGTCCAGTTTGTCGGCCTTTGGGTTTAAGAAGCGAAAAGGACCGCCTAACCCCCGTTTTAAGGCCGAGGCACTTTAAGGCGTTATTCGGGGTTAGGGTGGGGTCAAGGGGGCAGTTTAGGGTTTAGTCGGGCCTCGAAGCTTACTGAGGATCTCAGTAACCTGAAGTTTTATCCTCTCCCAGCTACACCGCCAGACATATTGCAGGATTGAGATTTTTTGCAGAGTGTTTTAACACGACATATCGTTGTCATAATCGGCCATTCCTAGTAAGGAGAGTAGCATGCCGTCCGGTATTTACAAAAGATTATCATTGAAAGATCGCATCCTTAACAAAGTTAAAAAAACACCATCGTGTTGGATATGGATGGGGGGGAAGGACTCTGCTGGGTATGGTCGAACTTATATCGGTGGAAAAGCAGAAGGGAAATCCATTTATCGAATTGCTCATAGGATCATCTATGAACTTTTCAGGGGAACCGATATAAGTGGTTTAGAGCTAGATCACATATGCCGGAATAAAATTTGCGTCAATCCTGACCACCTTGATCCCGTAACACACTTAGAAAATGTCAGACGAGGCATAAGCGGTCAATATCTCCGCAAACGAACGCATTGCCCAAGCGGACATGAATACAGCACTTCCAACACATCATTCTATAAAAACATGCGCTCTTGCAAAACCTGTAAGAGGATAAAAAGGCGCAACCGACGTCAAAAAATAGCAAGGCATGGTCAGGCACCCGATCTCACTGAGAATCAAAACAATCCAATTTCTTGATGGATTTTACAAACATTTCTAGATCAATAATATAATCAATCGTATCTGATGTCGCACAACTTTTTTTGTCGCATTCAACCATTCCCCAGTTAAGAGGAGGTCTTGGACTTCTCGGAAGTGGACACTTGATTGCCGTGAGCCTCGTTGAACACCCTAGAAACAGAATCAAAATCAGCATTGCCAACCAGCTTTTTAAGCCTGTTCGACTCGTCGGCCAGCCGGTCCACTTCTGAAAACCATCGCTTGAGTGATTTTTGATGGCTTTCGAGAAGGATAACCCGCTCTTTGTCATGCTCGCCCTCCTTGATCTTCTTTCCCTGTTGGACGAGCCAGACGCAAAGGCCAAAGAACGATCCAAGACCAATGAGTCCGATTATCCACCCCGCTAGAGTCATTTCACCGGCGGTTTCGGCGCGAGAGAAAGCAATCGGAGAAGTTTTCCAGATAATGAGTCGTCCCAAGTGTTCTTTGTAAATTTAGCCACAACACTAAATATCGTCACAACCGACGTTACCGCCAGAAGAACATCCTTCCAGTTGTTTCCTGCAAATCCGATGATTGTATCCATAGAACCTCCTTATTTCTCCACCCATCGGGCGCGACCAAGAGGCCGCACATCGACATGCAGAAAATGTTGTGATTTGTAAATCCCCAGCCCCTCAGCGTCTTTGAAAAAATCCGCATACCCCAGAATGTCATAACGCTTGAGCTTGAGATCCGCCGCCTTCCCTTGCAGATGTTGACTCCCCGGTTTTCCGCCAACGGACTTGTTGTGCGCCGTGCAACGAAAGCCTGAAAGGATTATTAAGGGCTTTCCAAGCATTGACCTTTTTTCTTCCAAATATTCGATCAAAACAGAATCAACATAAGTTACCGTGCATGTCTTCCGATGACAGTGACAGTCGAATTCGGCAAGAGTGAAGTGTGGAGACAGTCGGACTCTACCCCCTTTATGGTATTCTTTCACGCTCATTTTATTGATATCCATCCGATTAGTGCCGCCCACACCGCTTGCAGCCCAAGCCCTATGCCCTTGATCCACGCGAGATCCCGCCCGTGTTTGTCGATCTTTCCCCACATAGCATTATGACTTTCATCCCGCTTGTCTTGGCACTTCTGAAGAGAACACGCCTGTAAATGGATCGATTCGGTCATTTTTTTATCGAGTGCCATTAAAAGAGCCTTAATTCCACCAAGGTCCTCCGCGAGTCTCATATCACGATCTGTGTAGTGGGCATCTTCAGTCATTTGTCGCCTTCCAGAAAGAATTTCGATGGACCCGACATGAATGGGCCTAGAGCCTTCATTGCCGGGCTGCTCTTGGCTAACATATTCGCCGCCATCATCCTCCCGGTCGGGCTGGCTAAAGCCGCCATGAGAAGAAGAGGCATTGACGCCTCACCCGCGTGGATCTGTCCACCCGCCTCTGTCTGCCCAAGTCCTCCGGCTCCAATACCAGCTAATCCTAGCGTGGCCGGAAGAAGACCGACCCCCTTGCCTTTCATTGCGGCGGCTCGTGCCAACGCATCGGACATCTCAACACTTTGACCGTATGTCTTGTTAAGTGCGGCTAGACGAGGGCCTTCGGCTCCTGCGGCTTCTTCGAGCGACTCCCTTGCTCCTCTTCCTGTCAACTGTGCAACTTGCTTTGCAATCCGATCCGTCGGCGCAAGTTCACCTTTGCCATATAGATTGCTTGCCATCTTCTGCTGAATTTCCTTCAATGCCTCCACATCTTCGGCTGATCCGAAGTCACTAACCCATGACTCCACATCTTTAATTGTTTTGCGCAGTTTCCCGACTGGCATCTCAGTGCCGGGAACTGATTTTGCGCGTGAGCCCCATCCGGGCCTTAATTCTGACAATTTTTCTTTGAGTGGAGCTACAACCGTTTTAATGTCCGGGTTTCCGGCTCTTGCAATAATGGCATTTCTTTCCGGCATGACGGCGCGGCCTTCTTTCTGAACCTGTCTTGCCATCCCTCCAAGTCCTCTTGGTGTAACCCACTCTTTTAGTTCGGCAAAAGATCTTGGAAATCGTGCGCCACGCTCCGCCAATGTCTTCTCAACTGGCGTAGCACCAGACAGGACTTCTTCTGCAATCTCGGATGTCGGCCTCTTCAAGACTGTTTCCCATAATTTAGACGCGCCCTTCTTTAATGCAACGGGAGCAGCCTCACCAGCCGCGCCAAGGGCAAAGTCAGCCCCGATCCTGGTCGGGTCCAGTGTCGGATCGTGCATCTGTGAAGTTGCCGTATTCACAAGCCCGCCCCTGAGTAGTGCGGACAAGATGCCTTTTCCAGCAATGCCTGGAATCTTGCTTCCAATGGCTGCCGTTCCTCCTGCCATAAACCCTGGGATCATCCCGACGCCTTCTCCGACGGCCCCAGCGATGGGGGACTTGTCGGAATAGGTCTCTCTCTCCTTACCAGTGATCTTCTTTCCGAGAAAGCGACCGAGTTCTCTCGCTGGGCCTGCGAACGGGATGCCGGTTCCCATGCCCTCCATTAAGGCAAGTACTGAATCCGTTGCTGATGCACCTTTATTTTCTGAAGGTCTCGACTTAATCCAAGACGGCAAGGATGCAACCCCACTTTCCTCGACCAACTGTCTCGCGATTTCGTCATTTTCGGAGGCCATCTATTTTGCCTCTTTCTGTTTCTTTGGCTTCAAGGCATCGTAAGCCTGAGCAGCTTCATCGTCAGGCATTTCCAAGAGTGCTTTCACGTCGTCCGGACTCCACCCTACATCCAAGAGGATTTTTACGTGTTCTTTTACTGTGTTCGGGATGGTCTTCGCGGCAGCCCTCTCAGCCTTCGCATAAAATGTGTCCTCATCGTCATACATCCCCGGAAGAGGCCCTATTGTGACTGCCATTTCTCGGCCGGTGAGCTGCTTCCCGCCCTTAAAAAACCCAATTTCTTGAAGCTCTTTAACGGCTGATTCAAGTGTGCCGCGCTTTGCCTGCTCTTTCGGATATTTCGCGCCTATCAACGTACTCAAGAGACCTATCGGTTTCTCAGTCCCTGTCCCGCTGAAATCCGAGGTTGCTCCCCACGTCCTTCCAGCGATCGGACCAGTATCTCCAGGAGACCCATAGAAACCAGCAACACGTCCTTCCTTGTCCATCCCCTGCTTCAAACTCACGATGTCCCCGAGCCTCCGCTTGAGTATCCTCATTGCGAGGATATTGCTGATTGCATCCTGCGGATTGTATTTCTCCTTGAGCGTTTTGTCGGCACCAGTCACTGTTTGAATCCCTGCTGCGGCTTTTAGAAGTTCCGATCCCTGTTTTGGATTTGACAAAATCTGCTGTTGTAATCCTGGAGTTTTGAAGATGTCCATTGGCTTTGTCGGCGCAGGAGGTGTTGCCGGAGCGCTTGGCTGATTGATTTGATTTGGAAAGTTCTTTGCCTTAAAATCTCGCGCCTCTTCAATCGTATTGAATACCGGCTTCGATCCATCAGGCATTGGGTAGGCTGTAGGCATTATTGTTTATCCCAGTCCGGCGGCGCTTCCGATACGCCCCCTCCACCACCGAAAATGTTGAAACCGCCGCCTCCACCACCCCCTCCAAATCCCGGCTTCATGAGCTTTATGAAGATTTCCGGAGTGATCTTGTTGCTCATCGTCGGAAGTGTAACACCAGGATGTCTCGCCGACCATGCTTGTCTTGCCGGATCATCCGGATTGGTCCAGACGTTGTATTGCAGAAGGTCTTTCATGAGTTTGTCTTGCTCCGACTGCTCCGAAGCTTTCGCCTTTTGTTGCATCAGACCATAATTCCCGGCGTACTGTCCGATGAAGTCAAACAGATTCGATAATCCGCCACGCCAATTTGCGCCCATATTGTCTCCTTTATCCAGCCCCGGTCCTTGTCCATGTCGATCCGGTCCACAACCAAGGTCCGATGCGATCTCCTGAACCTACGCCAGGCATAGGCGGGGCTCCAGGTACTCCACCGTAGCCCGGTGTGCTTCCGGATGAACCATACTTATTAGGATTCTGCGTTTCCCATTCTCGCTTAGCCCATTCCTCCATCCACGAGCGATTCGCCTCCTCGTCCTGAGCCCTCTGTTGCTCCTGTTTCCGGTAATAATCCGCCATCGGACCGCCGTATCTTGAACTCATTGCCTCGACCAGCGCTCGCTCCTCTTCCTCGGGGAGATCGACCTGGCCGATAAGCTCAAGCATCTGCTGGTACTCGGCAGATCTCGCGTCCATCTCCGCTTTTCTTCGCTCGAATTCCTTCTGTGTCTCGAATTGCTGTTTTTGGAAATTCTGACCCCACTGTGTTCCAAGAATCTCATTCTGCGATTGTGTAAGACCGGTAGCTGCTCCGAGCCTCGCCTGACCCATTTCGAACGGCAACCTCGATTCGTAAATATCCCGCTCGCCTCTCATCCCGAGAAGATTCTGTGCGGTCCCGGCGTTGCCTTGTTCTAACCCAAGACGTGCGCCCATGAGATTCCTGGCCGCATCCGAGACGGATTGATTTCTGGCGGCCTCGGACCCGTAGATCATCTGATTCAACGCATTCTCAGCACCGACATTCTGTAAATTTATGTCCGCTTCGCCTTGCATCCTAGAGATATCCAGTCCGGATCTAGCGTTGGCAAGTTCTCTCGCAAAGCTCTCGGCCACGTCTCCCATGACGCGGCCTTTGTCCCCGGACGTTCCAAGACCCCTCTCAAGAACGGAATTGACCGCCTGCTCGTTCTGACCGCCTGAATCATAGAAAGCCTTCCTCAATGCCTCACTGGAGAGTCCCCACTGTTTCTCATAAGCCTGTGGGTCCACATACTGAGCCTTTGCCAGCCTTGGAGCCGTTGGAAGGTTCCAGGTCGATGCCTGCTGATATTCTGGTCGATTCTGGATGTTTGGGTCGAGTTGGGTCTTTCCGTATTCAGGCATCGATTCAAGAGCTGCGAGTGGTTCCGGATCTGGGAGATACTCCTTTGCCAAATTCATGTAGTCCGGAATCTGGGCGTAATCCTGTTTCTCCTGCTTCTCCTGCGATCTAAGAACATTGCCCGTTTTGTCTTTTTGCGGCTGCAATCCACCGAATTCAGTTGGGCTTTGCGTGGTAGTAAGGGGAGGTAATCCTTTCCGTTTTCGAGCAAGGTTAACAAGTGGCGCTACCATTTTTGAGATTGCCGTCTTACTTGCGATTGCCATCTTACGCTACCTCCCTAGCCTTTGCCAGCGTTGCCGCAAAATTCGGGAGTCCGGGTGCAGCCGGTGCCGATGGGAGGTTGTTCCAGTCGTATTTCGGCGCACCCATGAGCATTCTTGCCAAGGCAAGTGCCATGACCTTGTTTTTCTTGAGTTCCGGGTATTGTCTTGGCTGTTCGGGTGAGCCGCTAGCTAAACCAGCGCCAAGCGATGCTGCCGCCCCAATCCCCGCCCCTGCTATTGCGCCCCAAGTCATAAGACCTCCAGTTTCATTTGCCGCACGAACTCGTCGATCTTTTCCTTATCGATCTTGTCCATTTCCTCGAAGTTTTTCGCGATGACATCCACTTCGATCTTATCCAAGTCTGTCTCCTTGGTTGAATGAACCGTTATCCAGACAACCTCATCGTGGGTCCAGATAACCCGCTTGGTCCCTGCCTTTGTAATCCCCGAATATGGAGCCTCAAGTTTTTCAACGCCATTTTCAGTCAGGACAGAAACATGTCCTTTCAAAATAAAGTAAGGATGCGAACGCGCATGAATTTTGGTGGTGGTCAACTGTTCTGGTGGTATGGTGATTTGTCGAATATACATCCCGTCCGCAAAAGAATGAACTAACGGGTAGTGATCCCCCTCGTAAGCCTCTGGCAATGTCCGGAATTCATCCTCGAAGAGGACGATGTTTTTTCGGAACTCTTGCAACTGCTGTTTCTCGATCCTTCGCTCTATCAGGAGAGAATAGAGTTCGTCTGGTGAGAAGACATCTTGAAGGGAAAGCTCTTCACTTATCAGAGATATTTCTTTTTGAACCAATGTCAAAGCTGCTTCACTCATGTCCACGCCTCTGTAAGATATGCAATCCCCGATCCTGCCAGTCTGAAAAACAGATCAATCCTTCCATCGGCCCCGCTCTCGGTCTTTGCAAACAGATCCCGCCAGTGGCCGTCCTCAATAAATTCCTTGTAGAGAGCGAACGCCGGGACAACCAAGCTGACATAGATTCCAATCACCGGAATCGTGATTAAGAATAATGTCACCGCGAGATGCGGCCAGAAGTGGTCATTAACCTCATCCTGTGAAAAAGGATTTGGCAGGATCTTGAAGTTGATCCAAGTCTTTATCTTCGCCACTATCTCATCGGTTTTCATTAAAAAGCCTGATACACAAGCGTCGTTTGAACCGTACGCCCACCAGCTGACATCATGGCATTTGTAACAAAGTCCATTGAGGTAGCGACAGTGTTATATAAAAACGTGATATTAGCAGAAGAGGCGGCCAGTGAGGCCAATGCAGCAGTTCCGCCTGTGATGGTGGTTGCTCCTAAAATATAGGCCGCCTGCTTGAATACCTGAGAAATTCCCGCATAAGGCGCAGTCAGCGTCAGGTTTCCGGCGGCTGCTCCATCGGTTCCGCCATCGGCGTCAAAATTTACTATGTACGTCACTTGTCCAGATCGGCTTATCAAATAGAGCGGACTGTTTGTCGTAAAGACCGGGGCCGTTCCGGCACCATCAGTAAAGTATTTTCCTGCGGTCGCTCCATTCTGAGCGACGGGCATGGCGAAGTTGACGCCTTCCTGAAATTTCCCGAACCCGTCCCGACCGGCGGTCAAAGCTGCTATTGTGGCCGATCCGCCCGCACTGGCATCAATGGTCATTTGGAGCGAACCGAGAATAATACATGGCTTTGAATCGTAGCCCGTATTAGCTGCGGTTCCGAATAGGACGATATTTTCTTGAGCGGAAGTCACTGGAGCTGTTCCACCGATCCCGATGTTGTTGGTACTCGCCGGAGTTGTGGTGATCGCTGGGTTGCGGGTTAGAAAGAATCTGAGATTCGCCGCTGTGTTGTCCTTGTTCGCTACACCGATACTTACTGGCATTACCGAACCCCAAGCAACTGAGGCCGTAGTCCCCCATCGGCCTAGAATCTGGGGAGAGGCGTGATTGACGTCCTGAAGAGTTTGAGCGGTAGTTATCGCCAGAGTAATGTCCTGTGCAGCTGTCGTCGATGGAACGGTGACCCAGAGTGGGTTGTCAGTAGCTAGGGCAACTCCAGCTTGACCAGTGACCGAAAGAACTCCCGCCGCAAGAGTAAGATTTCCGTTGATAACTTCACCAAGTCGCGGGATGCCGCCGATCACCACCCCGTTGACGTTTTTATAATTTACGTTTGCCATGTCTATCCTCCGTTAAATATCCGCAATTGAATAACTTACATTTGCCGTCCATTTGATTGTGTTCGCCGCTGCTCCCGTGACCTGTAACAAGACTGTATCCCCTGAGACTGCGAACGCCACGGCTGTGAAGACCGCCGCGTCACTGTTCGCCTTTGCCAGCTCCGCATTGGCCAGGACCTCGGTCGCGGCCGCCGCGCCGTCTTTTCTCGCACCGTATGCAATCACTGCATGAAAGCCCTTTGAACCATCTGAGAGCACCGCCGACACGATAGCCTGACAAGTAACAGCCTGATCGGTGTCGAGAGTGATCGTGATGAGGGTCGTTACCGTGGCATCGGTCGTCTGTACGTTCCCGGCCAGGCTCCCAGTGTACTGAGTCCCTGCCGTCATCGTCTTTGATCCAGCCGCCGAGGGATTGATTCCCAAGGTCGTAAAGATCGCAGTCGAGGCCGAAGCCGCTCCGATGGAAACGCCATCCAGAGTCCCGCCGTTGATATCGACGGTCGTGACCGATCCGAGATCACTCCAAGTTCCTGTGAGAGATCCGCCTCCGGTAGTCGTAATCGTGTTGCTCTGGAAGTCCACAGCCGTAGCAGAAAGCGTCATTTCTACGGTGTCGTTCACCGAAAGTTCGAACGTGGCCCCCGTCGGGACGTTTAAGTGGAGCTGGTTGGTCGCGTCTGCGTCCCTTCCGATTGAGTAGTCAGTCGCCACCATCGCCACGCCTGTGTTGAAGTGGACGTGGTTGTCGAGCCGTACCCGTCCGGCTTGCACCCAGAGAGCGTCCGTCGCCGTGAGAGTGATATTCGCTCCCTGAACCGGAGGTCCGGAGATCGCTACCGTCGCGGCTTGCGTGATCGTCAAGGCACCGGCCGCGTTCCCCACGTATGTCGGGGCCTGAATTAAAACTTCGCGTTGTGTCGCTAATGGGCCTGCCCCGGACGCCCATGTCTTGGTGGCAGAGAAATTTAGGTCAGCTCCAATATCCTCGGTCGCGGCCGTCAACCCCGTATGTGCCGCCCCTGTAAGAGTCAGAAGAGTGGGGACTCCGGATGCTCCAGCCGCTTGCGTGATCACGAACGAATTCATCCCGGTTCCGGCGAAGGTAAGCCCCGTAGCTGCCTCCGTGAGAGTGACCACCCCGTTCGCCCAGTTTACGACGCCTCCGGAGGCCAGGAAGAGGTCTGCCCACGACACCGTGGCAGACCCAAGAGCGTTTCCGTCGTTGGCCCCAGGAGTCAGGTTCGCCCCGGATAATATGAGTTCGTCGGTCCCCCCGACCTGGACGACCCACGTCTCTCCAGCCGGGACGTTGATATCGGCGGCTGGTTCCATCGTGACCGTATCGAGGAACGTCGTCGGTCCTCCTACAGTCCCGCCTAGGCCATATTGAACGCAAGTTCCCATGGTTACACCCCATTCCCGCTGGCCGTCACGACCAGGTTACCTGAAGTCGATGCCGATGTGACCAGTACACGGAAAAAAGCCCCAGAGTATCCGGTAAGCTGCCAGCTTGCAGATCCGGAAGCTCCGCTCGTGGCTCCAGTTACTCCCGATACGTCATCCCAATTTGAATTATCGTTGGATACCTGTAGCTTAAAGCTCGATGCGGCACCCACGACGGAGGACCAGACGTATTGAAAGTTTAGGTTCTCGTATGGTGCCGTCCCGTCAAACGTAGCGCTATTAGTCCCGCTCAGGTCTATTGTCGCGCCGACCTTTTGATATGGCTGCATTATATCTCTCCTTTATGCATTTGTTGCTACCGCCTGATAACTCACATTCGCTGTCCAATAGATCGTTGTTCCTGCCACTCCGACAATTCTGAGTCTCACCGTGTTTCCGCTCACGTCGAAGAAGGCTCTCATCGTTGTCGTCGATGCGTTCATGTCAAGGATGTTTGCCATATTCTCTACCGCACCTGCACCGTCCCGATAAGCCCCATATCTTACAAAGAAATTAGCGTGCTGTGAGGCCATTCTGGCAGTCACCATCGCCTCGAACGAATACCCGTAAGTGTCGGTCAAGGTCCAGGTCGTGAGGGATGCTTCTGTCGCGTCGGTCGTCGAAGTGACGTAGGTCGCCTCTAGAGACTCAGACCCGGCGTATCCCGTGTGTGTCTTGACCTTCTTGTTCGCGTGATATCCATCGGCCCCGAATGAATGAAGCCCGGTGATTGTATCTGCTGCCTTTGCCAAAGATCCGCTATGCGGATTCGTCGCTGCAGTATGAGTATTCAACTCGTTGATGACTCCATCGAACTCATTATCATCGTCGTCCGCAACGATTGAACCGCCTGTTTGTCTGTCTTTGAGCCTCGCTATCGTCATGCAACCCTCCGCTCACCGGCGCTTGCAATATAGGCCCCGATCTTCTCGATCTTCGCTCCTACCGCGTCATTCACAAAAATTTTGAGCCTGACGTGATTGAAACCCTTTCCTCCAAGGTTTCCTTCCACCATGTCGATTCCAGATCCGGCGTATTTTGACGTTCCGTATGTACCGGGATAAGTTGCTCCTCCAGGATTCATGTCAACCACTCCCGTCTGCTTTCTGCCGGAATAAGGAAGATCAAACTCCATTTCAACGTTGAGGTCATAATCCCCGATCCTGTCGATGAAGAAGATTAAGTCACGGAGCATCTTGACTTCGGTCGGCTTCGTGATCGCGAACCATTTGGAATGCCAGTAATTCGTCATGTTCGCCCCGGAGATCGCATAGACCGTCGGGTCGAGTTTCCTCACGATCCCGTCCGAACCTCCGATCAAGACCTTCCATTCCCCGTTCTCCTGATACGTCACGGCGCACTCGGCCGGGAAACCCTTGTGCGGCCACCATCCGGCGTGAACCATATCGAAGAGGTATCCGTACTTGTTCACAAGTTCCGTTTTTCTCGTCAGGAACGCCCAAATCTGCCTCCGGTCAGGGAACGGGACCATCACGGTGTTTGAGAGGAGCTGGCGGTTTATGGCAGTCTCGTTTTCGGCAAAGATATTGTCGGAGATGAATTGCGGCGTCCCACCGTTAAAAATATAGAACCCGTCCCATGACCGGAAGATATGACCGTAGTTGTAGACCATCTGACCTGATGGCATCCCAGAAGCATCATAGACCGGCTGAGGAATGACACCGGCGGTAAGCGCAAAAGGCCCGACGCAACCCACTCCAGGTAACGCATCATTGAGAATCGTGAAGGTATTTGACGATCTTCCAGAGACGAAGCTGATCGTGTCATCGTGATAGACAACCACCCGATGACCGAGCGTCTTCATTACATTGATGTCGCTCCCGTTTTCGGACTCAAGGGACCAGTAGTTTGCCGCCCCCCAAGTCTCGATATCGTTCGCGTCCGAACGATAGATCCTCTTCGGGTATTTCGTCCCTGATACATCCACATTTCCGAGAAGCAAAAAATCACCATAGGGAAGGACAAGCTTTGCTTTTGGCGGTGTCCCTCCAAGGGCGGCGCAGTTCCCGCTCCCTGACCACTTGATAACCGAGTCATTGAGATTCGTAGCTACGAGCGTGTTTTGAACCGTGGCAAATTGAAACTTGTATCCGGGTGTAACCGTGACCGATCCTGTAATATCCTGCCACGTGTTAGTTGCGGTCTCGTAGTGCTTTATCTTATCGCCTGCGGTCGCCACGATGTGAGTGGTCCCATCGTTGAGTCTGAAATGATGAAGACCTGAGACGGCAACGTTCGATCCGTTCACAGGATCGCCGCAGAAATCAGATGCCCCGAACAGATTCCTCAGTTCCCCATTGTAATAATGCCAGTTCAGACAGTCGGTGGCCTGATTATCGAGGATCTTGGTCGAGACCTTGGCGTTCTTTCCACCTGAAAGATCACCGATTTCCCAATATCCCGCCCCTGCCTTCTCCCATCCCATCTAGGCTCTCCTCGAAATGTACCCGACCGGCGGCTGATAGAGTCTCGATCCCTGAGTCGGATCGATCTCGCCGTGGATGATTCTTTCATCCTCATTCCTCTTCAAAAATTCTGTCGCCTGATTCAACTGTTCCAGATAAAGCTGAAATGTCTTTTCATCTCGCTGGTCCAGCAGATAATACTTAATGTACCACTCAAGATAAAATAGCGCCGCGCCTTCCAGAAAATCCGGCAGGTCGAGTTTGTCGTACTTGTGAGAAACCTCAGCCGGGCGTCTTAAGAAATGGAGCCTGTAGGAATCTGCCGCGTCCGGTGTCGGGAAAAGTCGAAACCATTGAAAAGATCGCCGTTCCTCGTCTACACCGAGCTTTACAAGAGTCACGACCGCCGAGTTCGATGTCACTGTGTAGATTCCATTTGAAAAGTATCGGTTATTATCATCGTTTGCGATTGTGTTCGATGTCACCTTCTCCACTGTCCATAACTCAGAAAATGACGTGGAGGACAACACGTTAGAAGCACCGTTCATGCTCAATGTTTCTCGAACCTCAATAGAATTTGAATCGAGACCCCTGAGCCTGAGATAATGACCGTTTGCCGCTGTATCGCTTGCGCTGGCACTCACGACAGTAACGACGGAAGCAGACGATGGCTGGTTCTGAACGTCTCTAAGCTGTGTGAACGAATAGCAATCCGGCAACCCAGTCTGACTCCTGTCAATATCGGCCCTCTCGATTCTGAAGTGAGCTTGTGGAACTTCCCTGTTGTTGGAGGTATTCATGAGCGAGAGCGGCTTCATGAATCTTGACGGGAAGGCATAGGCCCCGGTGCTTGCAGCGGTCGTAAAGGTATATTCGTCGTAGAGCCAGAATCCGCCGGTCCTGACAATGATATCCTTGACCAGAAGCGAAGCGATAATCTGGGCCTTGGCGTCAGTAACGACGGAGCCCTTATCAATCGCCCTATCTCTTGCCTCCTGTGTCAGTTCCCAGAGATTCAGCATCTCAACACCTCATGGAAGGGGCCAAAGGCCCCAACCATGAATCGTTGAGCTTATTGGCTTAGACACAACCAGGCCGTTGCTCCGGTGCTGTAGATCAACTGTATAACGCCGTTCGCCGCGAAAGCGGTTGTGAGATTCGCCGCAGTTGAAGTCGCCCGTGTGATCGAAACCGCTCCACCGCCTGCATAATTGAGTGTGTTTGCACCGGCTTGCAGGGTTTGCGCGGCGAGATCGACGATGAGAACCAGTCCGTCCGCCAGAGGGATCGTGACCCCGGCCGCATCCGCGATGGCGGCAACCGTGATCGCATTTGCCGCCCCGCCCGCCTGAACGTAGTTATCGCAAACCGCGACCGCGTTCGAAGCTAAGAACGTACAAGCCTCCGCGAACCGCGATTTACCGACCGTGACGTTCAACGCCTCATTGCTCGTCGAGTCGATCTGGACCGCGTAGGTGGTTGCCTGCGCCGCCCCTGTATCCAGGAATCGGGCGCAAGTACCGGCATTCGCAGCGCCAGGTTGGGTCGAACACGCCGAGGTCAGAACACTACCAGCCGCCGTCAGAATCCCGGTCGTCAAGAACGAAACAATTGCACCGGAAGCCGCCAAGGAACCGTCAACAACGATAGCCTGAGCACCCGCTCCGCCGTTCGTCATCGTGATATTCAGAGCGTCCCCGGTGAATGCCGCCGAGAAGTCGATCGCAACAACGTCCGCCGCCTGTGTCCCGGCAACGTCGATATCGATACCGGCCTGAACCCCTGCGCCCGGGGTGATGTTGATATCAATCGTGGGAGCAGAAGTTGTCGGAACGTCCAGGATGGTGATGAGTGGAACGGTACGAGTTCCCGCCCCCACAATGTCAAACGCGCTCGCGGCAACGGCATTGGTCATGTCGATACTGAAAGCGTCCCCGGTATAGGCCGCCGCAAAATTGACGGTGACGACATTGGCCGAACCGGTCCCTGCGATATCAATGTCAAAGACGTTGGCACCCGCCGCCGCACCAGCCGGGGTCACGTTCAAATCAAACGTGGCCGAGGTAGAAGGTGTGTCCGTGACTGAGACCAGAGAGACCGTCCGTGTTCCGGCCCCGGTTAAGGCAATCGCCGAAGCTCCGACGGCGTTGGTCATGTCAAGGACCGCAGCGTTACCGGTATAGGCATCCGAGAAGTTGACCGCAAGGATAGGCGCAGACCCAGTCGAGGCGTCGATATCAATAACACCTGTTGCAACCGTGGTGGCCGCTGTTACGTCAATATCAATCGCAGCCGACGCCACAAGATTGACGATATCAACCGCATCTCCATCGCCAGCTCCTGCTGTTACATCCAGCCCACCAGCGGACAGGGTAAGATTGCTCGAAAGGGTCAAAGCCCCGGTGATCGTTGTGGCCGGGGTGATTGTCACCGCCCCTGTCGAGGTCGCTCCGATTCCGATAGTTCCAGATCCAGCCGCATCAATCGCTAGATTGACATTCCCACCCGATGCCGCCTGAATCGTTGGAAGATTCAGTGTCGTTGCGGAAAGGGTCGTGAGTGTTGCGGTGGTTGCCGTGAGAGTTGTGAGAGCCGCAGTGCCGCTGTCCGTGATGCCCTTGGAGCTGATGACGCCTGCCCCGGTAACCGAAAAATTAGTCCCGGCGATGGCATTAGCCCCGATGTTGATCGCGTTGTCGATGTTGGCCGCCGAAGCGTCGATTGCATCCACTATCGAAGTTGCCGCCGTGAACAGCAACCCGTCGGTGATCGTCCCGGTGGTGTTGTCGTTGATTTCAATACCGACAGCCGTGGTCCCCGCCGCCGCCGCCTTGACCAGGAAGTTATAGCCAGTGGAGAGCGTTAGCGCGACATCGGCTGAATCGACTGTGATTGATCCTCCCGCTCCCGCACCACCTGAATCGTAGGCAGCATCCAGTGTCCCGACCGAACCGGTCACCCCGATGTTCGCCCACGATGAACCGTCCGAAAACTTCACGGTATTCGTGGTGGCGTCGTAAGTAATCCCGCCCTCGTTGGCAGCTGCCGCAGCTTGAAGACTGGCCGTGGCTATCTTTGGAAGCTGCATGTAGAGATCGGACGAGTTTGGAGTACCGCTGATTTTTACTCTGTGAAGACTTAAAGACATTTGAAACCCCCTTGATTTCCTCTGGTTTGGGGAGGGGGGGAACCAAGCCCCCCCCTCCTTGAGCCAGCAATCCGCGCTTAGGCGGAGGTTGAATTTCTGCTACGCACTCACTGCATGAGCACCGTACAGCTTGCCCAAAGGCCGAAGCTCGACCGCGCAAACATCGTTTACGAGGTCTGAAGCTACTGCCAACTTCCCAAGAGCTGTCCCGATGAGAAGCTCCTGCGCCGAGGTTGAACTAATACTCACACGTGCCGTGTGGGCAATCAGCGCCTTAGATGCTGTTAGAGCTGTCGATGCCCGTACGAGAGCATATGGACAGATCCCGGCACAGAAGAACCACCCCCAGTAATCCGCGGTGAGAGTGGCAGCTGCGATCCCGAATAGATCGACCCGTTCGTCCCCTGCCGCCGAATCGATGTTCTTCGAGAAACTCACGACTCGGAAGTCATCGTTGACGGCTGCAGCAACCGAAAACGGGTTGTTCGGATCAACGTAGACGGTCGTGGTCGTGTTCTTGATAATCGGTACCGCCTCGCCTTCTGGTGCTCCCCCTGCACTGGCGTTGTAATCAAAGCAGACGAGGATATCACCATCATGCGCGTTCGCCGTCAATCCCGTGGTCACGATGGTTGTGGTTGACCCGCTCGTGATATTGTCGATTGAGACGTTCGCCTTGTACTTGGTCAACTCCCCCCTGGTCACACCGCCGGATTGAGTCGCCCTCCCGTATCGGACCACTGCTGGTCCGAGCGCGGTCATGATCGTGCGTTCAATCCCAGGCGTCTCAAGGGCGGTGGCACTATTGGACGCTAGGTCAGTGAAGAACGACCCGTTGTCCAGAACCACCGAAGTGTATCTGAAATCAGTTCCCATTTTTTCCTCCTATGCGCCCGAGATGGTGTGAACACCATTCCGTCGTCGATTGTTTGAATACAACTCCTGGCAATAGAGATAGTGAGCCTTCCTCGCCACCTCGTTCTCCATGTCGACCCATGCCGTCATGGTCGTCGCTCCCTTGTTGACCCGGAGCTTGATCGTCGAGAAATCGATGTAATAAGCCTCCCCGGAGGTCAGCTTGTTCGATATCTCAACTGGGATACCATTGAACGGCACCTTGCCGATCCCGAATCCCACATCGTTCGCTCCGTTCTGGAGAATCGACCGATCATCAACGGCCTTCAGGAAATAACCGTACTCGGTCGTTCCCATGAAAATAACGTCCGTCTTGGCCCCCTCAGCGTCCAAGGTAATCAGGAATGACTGCATATCCGTGATCCCGGTGGAAGCAAAAGAGGTTGTCGTCTTGGTCTGTGAAACCCACCACGTGTAGGTTGTTGGATTAAGCCCACCAACTGTTTCGGTCGCATCGATCAACGTCTGAAACGAATTGATTGAATTGGCCGAAGGTGTCGCCCGCCAAAAAGCAGTCTCCATCTCGGATTCATACGTTTTCTTCTGAACGTCCTTCAGGGTCTGCACGTAATCGAAGAGTTTGCCCTTCGATTGCCGGTTCTTGACCTCATCGGTCCAGTAGACCTTTACCGGAACCTGACAGAATCTCATCTGCCACTCGGTGGTCGCCACCGGGTCCGGCATGTTGTCGGAAATCTTCGTGGTTCTTGTGAACCATTGAACATTCCCGGCTTCTTTGATCACCGGAACGGTGAACTCATCCCCAGTGTTCTTCTCCTCAAGCCCGCCGTATTTCTTGATCGCCTTCATCACGGCGTTCTTGTCAAAGAAGTTGTCCATGACCTCAGTCCCGAAATCGGCAACGGTCGCCGACAGAGCGGTGGTGGTCATCCAACTCGCGTAATTTCCCATTTTCCTCTCCTTCGTTTAGGTTTATCCGTCCTCAAACGAGCCCGGCAATCCGAGATCGTCGATGACGTTACGAAGAAGGGCATCCCCACTGAGCTTTGTCTGTCCGCCTTTGCCGTCCGGCTTGAAAGGAAGTTTCCCTTTGATTTTTACGTCTGTTGACGCTGCTTTCTTCCTAGCCGCTTCCACGGCTGGAGCAAACAGGTTGTCATACGCTTGTCTCAAAGTAATTTTCTTCCCGTTTTTTGCGTTCCGCCCGACGTTCGTGATGCAGGCGTCCAGTATATCATCGCTCCATGGCAGCCCTTCTTTCTCGATGCTGCCCTTCGTCTGGTCTATCTCCTCATGGGCGTTCTGGACGACAAGGTTGTCCGCAGCCGAAGCCGATTGCGCTATCCGTGGAAGGTCCGAGAGTCGAATCCCATACTGCTCTTCGATGCCCTTTACAACTTCGCCGAATAGCAACTGCCTGGCCTTGACCGCTTCAGGTTCGTTCCATCCTTCGGGGAGATTTTTGTCAGTTCCTTCTGACTGAATCCTGATCCCGAGTCGAGACCGCAAGCTTTTGAGATACGATTCGTCCGAGACGGCCCTGAACATCTCTTGCCGGAGAGCCTCTAGCTGGCCCTTCACGCTCTCCGACGTTTTTGCCAGCGGTTCGAGTTCCTTCAGCTTCTTCTCGAAATCCGCAGCCCTCATCTCGGCCTTCGTCGTTCTTGAATGGAAAGGCTTGATAGCCTTTTCCAAATGCGATCTCACTTCTATCGGAACGTCCTTGATGCTCCAACCATCGTCTCCTGTCTCCGAGCCGATCTCTCCACCGTCTACACCTTGGGGGGCCTCCTCGACCTCTCCTTCGGCGGGCGGGGTAACCTTCTCTTCAACCTGACTTCCCATGAGTTTCTCCTAACCTTTGTGCTCGTACTCTTCCCTGTGAGCCCTTATCTGCGACGCAGTAGGCCGAAACAGGTTCTTTTCCCTGCAATACTTTTCAAATTGTCCCTTGGTTCTAAATTCTCTGCCCTGGATTTTATCGAAATAGGGTTCCCAACCGTGTGATGATTGGTGTGATGAGATAATCTTTTTCGCACTACATCCACATTCTGGGCATTTCTCGGTCGTTGTAAAGTTTTTTAATCTTTTGACCACCTCAAAGACTTTGACGCAGCGCGTGCATTCGTATTCATAGGTCACTATTGCGGCCCTCCCATAAACGGTGTCACGGGAGGAACGGGTGGAAGCGCAGGCCCTCCGGGAACGGCTCCCGGCATACCCTGCGACATTCCGGATTGACCCGGCATCGGACCTGACCCCATCGGTCCCTGTTGCATCATCCCAGGAATCTGCGGTGCCTGTCTTGAGTTTGCATCCAGTTCTTTGTGAATCTGGTTGTGTCTCGCAAGCTCGATGAAGCGAGGATCTTGTGGGTTCACCGCCAGCATTTGAAGCACTCTCGAATGCACGGCAAAATGCGTGGCGTGTTTTTCTTTCTCGTGCGGCTCCTGTAAACGCCCACCCTTCAAGACGAAATTGTTCTCCTCCCAAGGGTCATCCTGATTATCCGGCTCCTCTTCACGTTCCCACTGTGTCAAGTCGACACCCTGCATCTTGATAGCAGCGATGAAGACCTCACTGAGATCGTACTTTTCACGGATTGTCTTCTGAACGTCCGGCGGAAGTTTTGGCACCGCAGCAATCGAATCAATGATAACTTTCGCCTTCGTCTCGTTATTGATCGGGACCATTGAGGTCACGTCCGGGTCAAAGTCGTAATTCCCGGCGATATCATTGCTGCTATAGAGAACAAACGGACCTTGCGGGCTCTCCTCGACGGTCATGCCTTCCGGTGCCTTCATCCCGCCAGTCAGCTTCACCCACCGAGGCTGATCATAGAACTGGATCATCAAGTCGCCTACCTTGAGCGCCAGCTTTTTGTAGACCTTCGCGACCTCTTCCCTGATATCCGCGTCTCTGATATTTCCATGGCCCTCAATGATCTGTGCCGTGGTCGGCTTCACCGCCGAGACCTCGCCGCGTCTCATGGCGGAAGTCCCGAGTTCTTTCTCCATATCCCTTTCGCAGACTTCCATCCCTCTCCACATATCTGCCGGAAGCGAAGGCATCGTCCTCGTGTCGATCCCTGCCGGATCGTTTACTTCCAAATTCTCGCAATCATCCGCATCCTCCCACTTTCTCTGTTGTTCTATTGACCACGCACCTTTTTTGAAAAAATTCACCACTGGCCACCGCTTGAAGATTTTAATCATTCTTGTCCGGTAAGAATTGATTTCATCAATCTGAGGTTCAGCGAGTGAAATGAAATTCCGCCCATAAAAGTCATTATTCAACGGCATTGGATTGAGAAAGATAAACTGCGCCCCTTTGTAGTCATAAGGAAAATCATACGGGTCGATCAACCAGTCGGTTCCCTCTTCGGCGAAGACCATGATCTGTCCCGTCTCAAGATCGTGTCCCTCATAGACACAACCCATATCATACGGAGTCGGTGCCGCGTCGTTTTTGAGTCTGGATTTCAAATAGTCCGGTGTCTTCTGCGCTGTCACCATCGCGCGAGCTTTTGGATTGAAATCTTTATTGTCTTTGATCCACTGCACCGGCTTGTGAATGGCGTGAAAATACCACCCGATTGATCTCTTCCCGTGCGCTTGCCAGTCAACAAAAATATCGTCCGGGCACGTCCTGATCGCCCACACCCCGCCAGTGTTCACCTTGTCGGCCTCGTAAGACGAATAAAGCGTCCTGTCTCCATAACCGACCTTGATGGCTCCGAACTCATACGGACATATCCAGTCCTGGACCATCGCATTGACTTCCTCGTCTACCTCCATCGCTCTGAATTCCTGACCGAGTGCGATCTCCATCATCGTGGCATTGCGAACATTATTCACAGTCTGTTCGGCCCCACCCCTCTCGGTTACAAATTTAGGCGTCAGTGCGGTCACGCTGACTTGAGGTCTGCGGAAGTGATAAGAAGGCCGCATTTGGTAGGTCAGCCCGGCGACGTTCTCGACCTTGATCCTGTCTCCTCCCGTTTTTAATTCCACATCGGAATAGTAGTGCCCCTTCAGCTTTTGGTAGAGTCTCTCCCGGCTTTCTTTGCGACCATCAGCCTCCGCGTAAGACTTCGCCGCCTTGAGCCGATCCTTGATCTTCGTCAGCAGTCCGGGTGTTTTGATCGAGCCTTCGTTCGCCATGAGATCTCCTTAGATTTCTGAATACCCGACTGGAAGCTTAGGCATAGTTGCATTTTTCATCATGAACTCTGTTTGAACGCCACCGAACCCCATTGATTCAAGCATCCGTGAAAGAGCGAGTGCGCGTGCTCTTTCCGTGCCTTCTTGATCCATCCAGTTTTTGATTACCCACTTACTTCCTGTCATATCTCCATTTGGGTTTGTTTCCCACGGCATCACAACGTAATCATTTTTCGTGCGAATGCGGGCTAACTGTTCAGCCGGGTCCATGTTATTTCCTTCCGAGTAATTGCATGATCATCGCAAGCATCTGTTCCTGATCCATCCCACCCTGTCCACCACCACCCATCATCGCCTGCATAGGGTTCGGTTGAGTCGGGCCCATTCCGGGCCTTCCTCCCGGCATCCCTCCGCCTCGCCCTGCTCTGGCCTGTGCAAGCCTCATCGCCGGATCTTGCATCCCGCCACCCTGTCCACCACCACCGCCCATCATTCCGTGCATCATAACTTTCTCCTTTGGTTTTAATACATTCCGAGCCTGTTATCGCTTCTTCTCCTCATGACTGAATCAATCAATGTCGCCCCGCTCTCCTTCGGCGCTCTTGGGATGGGGAGATCCGGACTAACTTGCGCCATCATGACTTGGTACGCCTCCGCATCGATCAAATCCCTCGTTGCACCATGCGGGAAAGCTTGATGCTCCTCCCGCAGGATCGGGAACTCGTTCGCCCACTTGATTTGTCCCTTGGCATAGAGCGTGTGAAATTGCCTAATCCGTCCGTCCTTCTCGCTCACAGGGAGATTATCGACTGTCACAAAGTCCTGCCGCGTCGTCTGTTCACGCTCGAACACTTCCTTGAGCGCCTCCTGATATCCAACCTTCTCGATTCCAAACCGTGCCACGTTGAAGGCATGTTTCACGTGAAACATTTGGTCAATCGTCTCGTAGACGTGCCATCGGCCTCTCCGTGCATCCAGACAATATCCAACTGGTGGATTAGATCGGCTCCAAGCGTAGGTAACAATCGCCGTGTAACAAGCCGAACTCCGCTTGCTGTAAGCAAGATCGACTGAAGACGTGACGATAAGATCCTTAAGAAAGTCCTGCGTCAGACTGACAACCTGAATCCAGTTGCTCTTGAATTCAGCATCTTCCGCGTCGATGGGTTCATTCAGATATTCACAATATGCGGTATGGATTTGTCCGGCCTGCCGGTACTGCTCCAAGATAATCTGCCACTGATCGTAGTTTATCATCTCCGGCCAGAGCGTCTCACCGATAGAACCTTCCCTTACATCGACCCGATATCTGAGAGCCTTCCAATCACTTAAATTCATCAGCTTCATCAAAAGTGAATCCTTGTGCATGATCGACCCGATCACGCGCATCTTTCCGTTCTGAGCCATAGAAGGCATCAAGACCTTCCAGAACCACTCCCAGTCCTGATTCCTGAGATCCTTGTTCTCAACCCGTTTGTCCTCTTCGAGATCATCACAAACGACGAGGGTCGGCCTGCTTTCAGCCTCGTCAATAATACCTCTGAGGCTTTGACCTGTTCCCCGTGCTACAATCTTTGACCTCCCATAAGCCGTCTCGATGATAATTTCGTCCTGAGTCGATTTAATTATATTGGGCCGGTAAATACGTCTGATTTTAGTGTTGTTCTCAAGGTGATGCCTGATCGCTCCAATCACCGATGCGGCCTGCGTAAACGTATCCGAGACCTGTAGAATATACGGCTCCATCGCATGAAGCATGAGCCAAAGGTTGTGTCTGATACTGATCCTGGTTGTCTTTGCGTGACGTCTCGGGGCAGCAATCGCTACGTGCTTCTCACTGGTATCAACGAGATCAATTATCTCATAATGAAACGGAGGATCTTTCAGCGGAGACTTGAAAAACTGGGCATCGAACTCCCAGTAATCCAAATAAGATGCGGCTTGTATGGCTTGCTCAGGCGTGAGCTTGCTCAGGTCCATCGGATTCCCTTAACATTTTGGCAATCTGTAACAGATGCACCTTTGCATCCGGATTACTCTCTGCATACGCGACGAGTTTCTTTTCAAATGAAATGCTGACGTTCACGGTCGGAATCTGCACTGCGGTTTTATCCCCGAACTCTTCTGGTCGCTTTCTCTCAAGATACTTGAACGCAAGCCAGCCGTCCTCTTTCATGGTGCTGATAACCGACTGCCTAGCAATCAGCACAGGCCGCGTTTTTAAAGCGTTTTTTCTATGGCAAAACTCTGGATGTTTTTTCTGATAATCGTACAGAACCGTCGGCGTTAGGTCCGCGAAAAAGCACGCTTCTAAGTCATTGCACCCTTGAGCGAAAGCCGTTTCCAGTTTTACTATGACCTCCGGGGTCATGTCGGTTGGCCGACCTCCCGGATGTTTCTTTCGTGGTTTCTCTCGTTGCGGCTCCTCGCCGCCTGGTTGGGTTGGGATCTCCTCGACCGCCATAAAGTCAAGGATGGGGATAAGTCAGGTCGTTGTAAAGTTTTTCGTTTTAAAACTAAAGTTTGGCTCTATCTCTATGGATGGCTCAGTGCTAGCTGTTCCGTTCGCCACGGTTTTCATCCATTCGGTGACCTGCTCGTAAGTTTTCTCAAAAATAGAGTGTTTTACGGGATAGAATTCGCCCTCAACACCCTTTACGATCCAGTCGCCAATCTTGCAAGTCATCTCACCTTCGATGGTATCAATGGTGATGTTCGGAAGAGGCGACAGAATGATTGGGAGGCTTTCAAGAGCTTGCATCCAGTCATGCAATACCGATAGGTCTCCCATCCAGCGGACGGCCTCTACCAGAAGCGGTTTCTTTCTATATTGTTTCATCACCCCACCTCCGGGGCATTTCCCGCTTTGGGAGAAAGCCATCGAGTTGGCTTACCAAATCAACCGCCAGGTTACCCTTTTTCACGTTTTGGACTTTCATTGAATCCTCCCGCCAGGTTTAATTACCCCCGGCACTACAACCATTGGTTTTTGCTGAGCTATCATCCGGAAGGCATGGACGATCTGCTCTTTGATCGCCGCCATGAAAGCGCCTTGGGGCCCGAACACGTAGGGAGGGCAACCCTTCGCCCTGGCCTCCGGGTCGTCGTACATATCGTTGAAAACTAGGCCAAGGTACTCAACGACTTGATCGGCCGTCCAAGATGCCCCTTTGTCCGGGACATTCCATTCATGCTTTTCGGCCATCTTGACCTCCCTTTCTCTCTTCCTTCGCGACCAGCTCACGCTGTAGTTTCCAGACATTCAGCGCGGTGGCGTCGGCCATAAAACAGCCAAAGAGAGTCTCACCCTTGTCGTTCTGACCGTCTTTGAAACAGTGGACGCAAATTAAATTACAAGCTCTATCACCTGACTTTAGAGCGTACGGACAAATCGGTCTTGTTGGTTCCGTCCAGCGCTTTAGATTCATTTTATTCTCCTTTTATTGTAGATGTTTCCATGACTTTCCGTGTACTACATTTCTTATAGCCTGTCGCGTAACCCGATACAATTTCCAAAGATTATTCATCGGCCTACCTTCCTTGTACATCTGCTTTATTACCTCTACTTGAGAGGCATTTAGCCTAGCTCTTCCGTTTTTTTCTCCAACAGGATGATTCGCTCGCCCTTTTGCCTCACAATCCCTTGTGTTGTCCGATAGAGTTCCAAGCCATAAATGGTCTGGGTTAACACATGCTGGAATATCGCAGGCATGCAACACATACATCCCTTCTGGAACCTTCCTCCCATGCAGCTCTAGAGAAACGTGCGTGGCACATCGCCTCTTTCCATCTTGGATAATTATCCCGTATCCACCACCTCTTTTCGCTCCAGTCCAAAACCAACATGTCTTTGTTTTCCTCACTTTCCCAAAGAAACGATCCATAACGGGACGACGACAATGATGATTTAGAACGTATTGTCGCTTCTGATACCATTTATCTTTTTCGGCAAATGTCTCTCCACAACCACATGCACAAGTAATCTTTTGGTTTTCACCCTTACGATTTGACATCACTCTCTCCGCTTATCCTGTGGAGCTTAGATGGAGGCTCAGATGTCGCTTCAAGAATTTTTTCCAGAAGCTCCCCAAATATCCTTATGGAATTCGGGCCATAAGTGTTCCACTTGTCATGATCGAGCATTTTTTTTACCCAATCCAGATCATCATCTGGAATTTCAAGCACAGCGTCCTTTGAATCCTCAATCTTCTCCAGCCTCCTCGTGATTCTGAGGAGTCTCGTGACGTCTTCCATCTTTGTAACTTTCGGAGAGATTTCCAAAAGCCTCCGCATGAGTTCTACCTCACCAAAAATCCCTGTCTTGTATTGCTCTTCCCCTGCCCCCCTCTTTGTGATCTTCTCCCGATCCTCGTCGGTTACCTTAAGTTGTACATAGCGCATACTGTTTCCCCTTTCTTTGAGCCTTGCGGCCCGGTTTAGTTTTCGTGAAAATCCCATAGTGTCAGATCCATATCTTATTATTTTTTATAAGAGAAATTAAGGATTTATCGACATGATACATACTGGCGATATCGATTTGTTTCCGTCCCTCCGATAACAATTTCTTAATTATTGTTACATCTTTAATGCCTAATTTATTGGTTGATCTGCTGCGCATTTGCTTTGTTGAATCTGCCCAACGAACAACGTCTCTGTAGATCCGATTATAATCTTTCGGCGTCATCGCATCCCTTCTTCCTCACGTCGCATCAATCACCTCGTCCACCGGATAATCTTTTGTGCTCTTCACCTGCTTATCACTCAAGTTCTTCCCGGCCACCAGCCACCTCTTGCCTTTTATTTCTATATACCAGCTACCGAAAAAATTCCCCTTGCTCAATATCACTCCCTTCCACCCGCGCAGGACATGACGACCACAGATATAGACCGTCTGACCTTCGCTATATGTCGTTTTTCTGATCGACATTTTTCATCTTAATCCACTCTTCCAATATATGCCACACGACTCCTGCTATTGTCGGTCCTCCGGTATCTGGTTTGTCGGTCATGGATTCCTCTCATACCGATCAAGAGCATCACAAAGGTTCTCTATCTCGGTTGACCAGTCGTTTGCTGTCGGATGGTTTTTCTCAATTTCTTCTCTGACCGCAGGTCCAGAAGGACCACCATGACGAGCAAGGAAAGCGGCCTTTGTAAAAGCATTAACCCTATCCCTTTGCCTGTCACGCTTGTCTCTCATGGACCGCGCGGCAT
>ERZ1292644.3-Hain-H14-01um-R2-3-length-121180-cov-6_pt1 | contig 36758 bp, 49 predicted proteins | sample MGYA00564402_ERZ1292644 | MGnify/ENA primary metagenome ERZ1292644 (study PRJEB36523, sample SAMEA6512644) | groundwater metagenome | collected 2019-01-09 | study: AquaDiva: Metagenomics assemblies of 32 groundwater samples
AGAAGAATATTTGAATTTTAAAAAGTATTTTTCCGATAAGCGGTTTTATTTTAGCTCCGTCAATTTTCGTCCAGTAATATTCTTCGCCCTGAACAGCCTCTTTATAAAAAACTAAAAAAATATCTTTTATTTGAGCGTGTAATGATTTTGTTTTTTGTTCTTCTTTTGTTTTACCTGACCTTGCTTTATCGTGTGTTGAAATTACGAACGTGTTGATTTTATTTACTGTCAATCGTGTGCTAAATAAAAGGCTTTCCGTAGTAATCATTTCTTGTTTCTCTAACATCTCAACAAAATACCTTGCTGTGTCCTTTGAAACTTTCCATTGTTCTGCCCACTCTCCGAAACTCTTCACGCATTGGCCATATTTACGCTCCACAACACTATCTCTGACACCGACTAACTCATCTGGTTGGCTGGCTTCAAAAAGAATGTCCATCCACTGTTTAAGCGACTGGGGATTATCCCAAATCCAGTGTGTTCTTAGGGCGTTCAAATTAATCTGCGTATTCATTCAGGGGAACTAAAGGCTTTTTTCTAAAATTTTAAATGCAAGGGTAAAGCCGTCAAGTTCTGCTTGCTTTCTGCTTTCTTTATTAGCCTCACAACTTATGTGGTGGTCGTGAATTAAAGTATATCCCCAGTCAGTAATATCGTTTTTGGAAACTTCTACGATTAATGACTTTGAATCAAAAAAATCGTATAGGTCACGAATATGATTGAAGTTAAAATCGCTGTTATTTAAAATTTCGAACGTTTTTGGATAATTTTCTTTTAATCTGCTAATGTTTAATTCCATAAGTTTTGTTTTTAAATTGTTTAGGAGTATACGTTTGAAACGTTATCAATATTTTTAATTGAAAAATTAAAATCCTTCATCACATATTCATAGGCTCTCTTTCCGCACAACTTAACAAGGCCTTCATTCACCTTTGTATATAATAAATCTTTCAGGTAGTCAACAAAAACCTCTCTGCTCTCATAAATAAATCCATTGAAATCACTTCGTATGATATTTGCATACGGATACATGTTAACGGTTATAACAGGAATCTCTAATGAACCAGCCTCCATATATTTTTCATGGTCTTCACTAGTTACATTGTATACATCATTAATAAGCGGAATGAATAATAGGTCGAATTCATTTGCTATTAATTGTTTAAAATAATGAATGAGAGAAACGGGTTTAACATATTCGTATTTTACGCCCTCTAAAATATTCCATTTATCATTTTCTGGTTTGTATCCAAAAAACAATAGCCGTACTTTGTCCTGATACAATTTATTTATTTCCTTGAATTGCTCATTGTAATAAGCAATATCTTCAGCGTTTGTTTCTGTAACAATTATACCTATGCAGAATGGTTTATTTTTTTGCTCGTTTTTTGTTTCCATTGTTGGTAGGTTTTACAGGAGATTTTTTAATTGCTTTTTTTAATTTTTTCTCGTTAATGGTTTTTCCTAAGTAAGGTTTCATTTCGATTACTTTCCCTGTTGATTTTTTCTTTTCAGCCTCTTTCTTTATTTCTTCATCAGCCACTTTTGAAATCGTATCAAAAAAGTTTTCTATTCCTTCAGGAAGCATTTCTTTTGATGGAATTGATTCTTGTATATCGAATTCTACATTACCAAGAACGATTAAATTATCAATATATAATTGCAACCACTCGATTCTTAAAGAGTCTTCTTTAGCCTTTCTAGTAGCATTTCTGTACTTTGTTTTCATTAACTCTTCGAAAACATTAAACAGGTAATCCTGCAATGCAAAGTTTGAAACAAGTATCACATCAGCATGGAACATATTGTCCTCTACTGCATCTATAACAGCCTCCTCTTTAAAAATATAGCTGTAAGGGTGCATTTCTTTAAGCTCATAGAAATTAAAATCGACATTGTATATAATTGTTACATACGGATTTATATTTCGTATACGAGCGTATAAGTCAAGAACCAAAGGTTGTACAGTAAAAGGCAAAACAATTGATGTTGCCCAACGTATCATGTCGTCTGTAAGATGCTCCCACTCACCTTCACCAAATAGCTGGCTTTCGGCATTGTATTCTGAAATGCCAGTAACAGCCGTAGCGACATTTGATTCTTTAAAATTAAACCAGAATACAGGCAACAGCATTTTATATAAATGCTTGTTGGATAGCTGTGGATTAACAAAAACAATGTTCTTCTCTTTTCTTTTCTCTTTGGAGAATTGTTCTGAGAAATATTGTTTGTTGGTAATGGCGTGTTTTAAGTCAAAAATATTTTTCATTTTTTTTGTCCACGTTTTGTTTCATGCTGTACCCGCTCGTATGCTATCCCATCAACTTGTTTAATTAGTTTCGGATTAACAAATCTCTTTCTCTTTTTTTTGGTAATTGTGTTCATATTTTTTTTATCGTGTGCGAATGTATTAAAAGTATTTAAAAATCAATGGTTGTATCGTGTTTATTTTTCAAGATAGTTATCGACAATTGATAATCCCCACCACCAAGAAATACAAACAATGGGGACGTATAACCCAGACCAGTCCGTATTAAAATATACTTTCATAAGAACAGGGATGAGCCACAAGGCAAAAATCATCAGAGTGATTAAAATGGATATAAAATGTTTCATGTGATTTATTTAAGAATTATATTTTTCGTAGTCTGGGTGCTTTTGGTCAACCTCTTCGGATTGTGGGGAAACATCTTCAAAATTAACCGAGTTGAATTTTATGCCTTCACGCTCCTGAAGAAAAACATCGGTTGAGAATTCGTGAACAACAGTTGTGTCAATAGTGTAGATGTAATCTACATTAAGATGCTCTTCAACAAGTTTGATGTCTTCCTCATTTCCGTTAGCCATTGTGTTGGATGTTACTTTTACTTTGTGTCCATGAAGGGCAAAAACATTCATGCTTTTGTGTGTTTCCTTTTGGTATGCAAAAATATAAGTATCTCCGATTAATTGTGCGCTTGCGTATCTATGTAGCTCTGTTAAAACAACGTTGCTTATATTGTCAGGCTCGGTAATGCCAAGAGATTTGCAAAAAGCGTATATTTCACTATCCCGTTTCCATAAACCATAAGAGTTTCTAATGTGTGTGCCAAGTCCGTGATGGTTGCGAATTGCAAACTCGTTAGCATCGTTTGATTTTATGTCAACTAAAAAATTAACATCTGGCATAAGAGAAGAATATAATTGCTGTACTAATTCTTCAATGTTTTGTGGTTGTTGTTGTTCCATAAATTATGATTCTAATATAGTTTTTAGTTTATCTTTTGCTTTTAACAGGTAGTTATCATTGATGTTTCCTTTTTCGTATTCTCCAAGCCCTAATATTAAACCAGATTTCTTTTTAGTTGGATTGGCCTCATCGTAAAAGGAGAAGTTTCTAAAAACAATTTCTTGGTGTATCTGCTCACAAAAAATAAGCACGTCAGCCCAGTCAATATCGGCCTGTTCAATATAGTGATTGCCTTTTCTAGCACAATGAAAATTATTTATCCCAGCACTTTTATATTTGTGTTCTGGATAAAATTCACGAAAATATTTTTCTAATGCTGGACTTCTGTCGGCATTTGAGGTACACACAAATAGAATTTTCTTCATAACTTCCTGACCTTACTGTATTATTAACCTATACCCTCAACTGGATACGTGGCATTTAGAAAACTTTTAATAAATGTTAAAACAACTATTTCTGCATCTGTTATAGCATCTATTGCGTTGGCGTATCGTATGCTGTATACTCCATCCGTAAATGGAAACCAGCTACGTTCAGATATTGAATAACCACCACGATGATGAAGGGTTATTACAATTGCTTTGGGTAGTTCTGGTAGGTCACAAATAAAATCGTTACCGTCCTGCTTCCAACATGGATTTAAATTTTTCAAACTCCTCATATGTTTTAGGTTCGTATTTCAATTCGGATAAATGTTCTGCATAAATATCCTGTGTGCAACTAACTGTTAATAAACAAATCTCTTCTTTAATGTGTAGTAAAACAGCAGTGTTACAAAAGTCTTTCCAGATAATAAATTTACATTCTTCAATGTTTTTATTGTAGAAAATTTCTTGACATTTTCTGTCAAACGCATTAAAAGTAATAGTAATAATATTGATTGTTTTGCCTTCCATGTTCCTGACCGTTCCGTGAAAGACAAATATAAAATTAATTCTTTATGAAAATAAAAAATATAAAAGTAATAAACAAAAACAAATTAACAATTGCGATAAATAAAGCTATTTTGGCAGTCTTTGAACTTTTCATAAATTAATATTCAATAGTTTTTATCTTTCCGCATTTTTCACATATTAAAACTTCTCTTGTAAAATCTTTCGTTTTTACATATTCCTCTGTATTAGGAATGCGAAAAGATTCTGTCCTTTCTTCTTTATGATGTGATTTCCATTTGTGCTTACAAAATAATTTTTCAAATAATGCCATCGACTTTATGTTTAATTTGTTGTTTACGTTAATTAATAACTGGGTAGTCCATTGGTAAAGTAATTCTTGCTACTATCCTGTGGGTTGTTTTAGCAATCGGTAAACTTTCATGCAAGAATTGACTGTTGCCATAATAAACAGTGTTTGGCTTCAATACAAATCCTTCATCTAGCCCTTTTATTCTGGTGCAATCCCCACCAACATAAGGGGTTCCTTCAAACATTCCGTTCCATCCTTTACAAGCTGGGTAAGTTGAAGCAATGAGCATCCCGCCAGTTTTATTTTCGTAAGAAAGTTTATGATGTTCAGATGATAAGATTCTGCCCCCTTCACCCACTTTCCAACCGTTTCCACCATGACCTCCACCCCATTCGCTAACATCTTGAATAAAATTTCCATCAATATGAACTCCCCCTCTTCTTTGGGTTTTGCCTTCCTCAACTAATTTACCATCCATTGTTAGGTAAGCAATCCCTTTTTTACTTGGTAGCGCTTCAATCATTTTAATTACTAATGCTTTGAACATTTCTGGTATTTCAGCCAATGTTTCAAGATTGAAAGGCAACATTTTTATTTCGCCTGTGTAGTCTGGAATTCGAACTTTGTAAAGTTCCTTTGAAATTGATGTAATCATTTTTTTATTTTTATAAGTTAGCGAAAAAAATACCGTTTGTATCTAAAAGTGATTCAAGATTATCGCATCTTTCCTCTAGTTCCGTAATCCTTTTGTCTTTTAGAGATGAATATTCGACCTCATATGGTTTAATTGATTCCAGCACAGATAATACACCATCTAGGTAAACGGAATCTTTTAATGAAGTGGATTTATCTTTTAACTCTTCAAATTTGGCAATCGCTTTTTCTAATGGTGTTTCTGTTTTCATAACCTTATTTATTTGAACAACTCCCAAGAGCCATCTTTTTTATTTATTTTCATTACACCACGTCTTGACTCATCTTTATCGAACCTGTTTTCTAAAAACAGGAAGTCAGAAGAGTCCATTGAAGTAGATGCCCTACAATAAAATTCGCCAGTTTCTATATTGTAATATTCGCTATTAATAGAATAAACTTGGCTGTTTTTTACTAAGTAAGCGGAGTGTCCGAAACTTTCAAAGACCTTCTTTTCAATACCGTTCTTGTCAATAATGCACCACTGGCTTTCTAAATGCTCCCTTTTTGGAGTATAAGACTTGTCTATTTTCTTACAGTTTTTCATAGTGTCTTCACTATAAAAAGCCTCAACGTGTTTCATTAGCATGAAATAATCATTCTTTATATCAACACCAAATCCACCTACACGGTATAACGTATCTCGGATTAACTCTCCGTTCTTAGTTAAACAAACAAAGTCGTTTAGTGAGATGTTCCACTTTTTACGATAATCCTCGCTTATATCAATTTTGCTTAATTGCAAATAACTATTACAGTTAAAATTTTCTTTTTCGGTTCCTCTTGTTGTATGGTGCAAGTGGATAGGAAGCAGAGTGGATATTTCTTTTATAGTTGACATTTTTTTATTTTTTGAAGTTGTGATACTATTTATTTGCAATAATGCTTCCTATCCCATTTAATCTAAGTAAAACAATGTTAGCTTTACCTTCGACTCCAAGTTCATTATTTTCGAACATGTCTTTTAGTTCCGCAACGCATTTTAATATTTCACGTTGTTCTTTTATGTCAAGCGTAATTAATCCTTTTAATCTGTTTGTCTGGTGTGCATTAAAAGCGCTTATATTATAAGTTGTTCTTTCCATTTTATAATTGTTTTAAAATATCTGATTCACTTTTGCTAGACCCCTGTTTCCGCTTCTCCAAAAAAGCTTTTTCAATTTCTTTATATTCGTTGTGAAATTTCGGGGTAGCTATCCATCGGTTCTCCCAATCAATAATCGCAACAAAAATTTCTTCAGCAACTTTGCGTGGCATAACAAACTCCAGTTCGGTAAACGTTCCATCGCTATTATCTATTCTGATTTTTCCGTATGTGGCAACTATTGGTTCTTTTATCATTGTTAAGAATTGAAAACAGATTTTAGTTTATTTGAAAGTTCGTCAATCATCTTTATAGCATCATCGTATTTAATAGCTTTAGTTACATACGTTGGATAATCGCTATGTTCAGATTCTATCCAAGAAGAAATTAAAACGTTGTCTCCCTCCTCAAATTTTTCCAATTCCGTTAAATATATTGAACAATTTTTGGCAGATAAATAAGATGCAACCTTATTTATTACCTCCTTATTTTTTGTTGCTTTCCATTTGAAAAATTGTGCGGATGAAACATCATATCCGTCAAAAATTAAAGATGAAATTATTTCTTGTCGGTCACCAATATTAATTTCTTCAATTAACCCCTCGGCATCTTTTATTGAGCCTATTCTTGTTTCGTATGCCTTACATTCATCTGCCCGTGAAAACTCCTTCCCGTCTATTGCAACGTAAATAGTTTTATCTTTTTCGCCAGTTTTTATTTTTTCGGTTTTGTAAACTGGCTCCTTGATTGTTTTTGTTTCCATGTTCTTAATTTTAAAATAATTCCTTTATCGCTATTTAATTATGGCATTTCATGTAAATCTGGCTCGTATGGTTTTCCACATTTTGAACAGGAAACACAACCGCCTCTCATTTCGTTTTCATTCATGAATTTCATATACGCCTCATTATCTTTTTTGTAATCGGGAATCTCACTTTGTTTCCAGTATTTTCCTTCATCATTAAAAACATATTGTTCGCCTTCATCATCGTGCTGACATTTGTCTGGGACTCCAGTTATGTATGCAGAAAACCGTTTGCCTTCATGTTCAAAAGTAACAAGCTCTTCGTGTTTGTCTTTTCTCATGATGATTAGAATTCAATTACTGTTTTTATTTGCTCGTCAAGTTCTTCCTCAGTCAACATTGGAGCATTTTTAATAAGGTCTTCAATCGTTTCACTTGAAAATTGAAGGTTCCTTACAAGTTCCGAACGTTGTTTTGCTGTAAGGGTAATTTTCGGATTATCCAAAAGATTTTTAGCCTGTTCAAAAGTAAGACGAGAATACTTTTGTTCAACCAGTTCCGCTACAATTTGTGGCAGTTTAGCAACAATACATGTGATACTCGATTTTTTAGTCGTTCCATCGTTCCAAGCGTTATGTATACTAGGAACTGATATGTTTGTATGCTTATTAATATCGTTCTGTTTAATCTGCATAGAATCACCTTTAATCACCTCATAAGTCCAGCACCAAATTTTAAAAAGACTTCCTTTTAAAACTCGTTGTTGTTTTACAGGTTTTTCAACAGGGGTTTTCTTCGCAACTTTTTCAAGATTTTTAGTCTTACTTTTTCTTTCATCCGAACTGCCTAAGTATGGAATTTCTTCCATTAATGGCTCTTCATTTCCTTCTAACATTTTTTATATTTATTTATGTAACAATATATTTATTATTCAATTAATTTGGTTGGAACGTCAAATACAATTTCTTCCCCATGTAAATAAAGATTCCCACGAAGCTCGCATACACCTCTTCCACTTTTTGAAGTATAATAACTACAATGTGATTTTTTACACTCTGATTTTTCAACGGCTTCTCCCATCTCTGTACACCAAATCATGCCAGTAGCTCCATTATCTGGAATTGCTTCGACTAATGTAACTGTTTCCAATCCATCAAACATTGCATCATTTAACATATCAGATAAAGAACTACAAGTTGTAGAATCAATATTTTTAAAATATAATTTTTCTGGTTTCATCTCTTTTTATTTGCAATTGGCTTTATATAATATTTCTTCACTAATATAGTCACATCCATCAATGGTAGTCTTTTCTATTTTATAGCTCTGTTTTTTCCATAGCTTGCCATCAATATATTTTTCACTCTTTTCATTATTAATTTTTACAGGCGCTGGTTTTTTATCGAAAGAAGTTACCAAGGATACTAAACACATTAGAAATATAGTTATGAATACACACAACGCAAACGTTACCAATATTTTTTTCATTTGTTTTATTTTGTTAACCGTTAAATTCTCTATAATCTATTTTTAGTTTATCCAAAGCTACCCGAACCCTTTTATTTGAACTGGTCAATTCAACTTTAATTATTACAAATTCTATTTCTGGGAATTTGATAGTTTGCATATTTAATGCATGTGCCAGATGTGAATGGTCTTCACGTTTATCTTCATCTTTTTCTTCCCACATAACCGCTTCAATTTTCGCACGATTAAGTTCAAGGTCAGATTTTCTAATAATTAGAGTTGGTTCGTATCCCATTATAATAAATAAAGTTGAGGGCGGTTATTTTTATATTTGTTTTCGTGATTAATAAGGCTGGCTAACGCACTTGCTTTTGAATTGAATCGTGTGTTTTTTATAAACTCATCCGTCCTGCTGGAAGGTGTTGGTTCGAAATGGTATTTACTATCCTTACCAAGAACCCATGCATCCATTTTAACAACCCACAGTTCGCTTCCATTTAATTGCCTACGAGATTCTATGAAGACCTCACGACCAATAACATCATTCACTATATAAACAGTAGAATTACCAATTAAAAACTGTGTAGCACATCGCTTCCACTTGAAATCAATAAGCGTTTCCTGTTGAATGGCAATTAAAAAATTGTCCTGTATATCTTGTGGGACTTTAAACATTTTCTTTTGTTATAATTTCGATTCCGCATTCAAGAACATCTCTTACATCAATTGAATCGTTTCCATCATTAATTATCAATCGGCTGTATTTTTTTGAGTGGATTGTCCCATATCTAACAGACATGTATCCCCTGTTAAAGTCGTAATCCTTTTTTAATAAAAAACATATCCTTTTCCCGACATTGGCTTTTATATTTGAGTCGGATAGATTAAATAATTCATAACCCTTTTGATACTTTTCATTTTCAAAATCTAAATATATTGCCATTATTTTTTAGCCTTGGATATTTTTTTATTCACCGCTATTATATCGGTATTTAATTTATTCATCTTATTCATTTCAAGAAGGCTGGTAGTGTCATAAGGAATTGACATCATTTGTTTAACCAGCTTGTTTCTCAATGATAATAAAGTTTTTATTTCGGTGCTTTCCATATTTTTATTTAATTAAAATCTTCTATTTTCTTCTGTTTTTACTCTGTACGGTTCAAGCTGTTCAAGGCTGATAAACAATTGCAATTCATATCCAACCTGAGAAAATAATAAGTGTTTTCCATTTTCAAGTATAAACTTTACTGGAACCTTCCAGTGACTAAACTCATCCGATAGCATTATGGTATCAAAATCTTTAGCCTCTCGCAGTATATACGCATTGAATCCGTATGCTTGCCCTTTTCTAAACAAATGCTCTTCACGCTTCCTTTTTATTGTAATGGCTTTGGTGCTACGTGTGATAGTCCCGATTAACCGTTTACGATTTTCACCCTTCAGCATAAGGTGAATAGTTTTTGTTTTCAAGGTAGACTTAACCATAACCTTATTATCCCCATTCTCATCAATAAAAAATGTTCTGATAACAGCTTTTGTTGGAGGGCTTAATTTTCCGAATGTTTTTTTAGTTTTCATAGTATCCTGACCGATAGTTATGATGCAAATATAAATCAAAAAAGTGTAAAAATATAAAATTATAGTTTGATTTATTAACAATGGTTGTTAATTCGCTGATTATAAGCACGATTAATATTTTTACAATTTGATTTTCGCCCACACAATACCTTTTTTCCAAGCATTGTATTGTTTCTTTTCATCTATTAATAAATCCCCGTATTGTTCTTTGAAAAACATCGGGGATTTATCTTCAAATTTGCTTAGTGAATTGAAAAACGATAAAATTTGTTGAGTGGTTTTCCCATCTAAGCAACCTTTTTTCTTTTTGAATAATCCAAACATGGCTTTGTTATTTTAATTTTTTTTTACAGTTATCATTATGCCACCTAATCATGTTACCTAACGAAATACTTTTAATTTCACAATACTTACACGTATAAAAAATGTTACTTTCTTTAATTTTTATCCACCTTTTTTTAAATGATTCTTTGTGTAATTTTTTAGTTTTTCTCGTTTTTTTTCTTCCTAAAGAACCTAAAGAAATTTTTTTCTTATGTTCTTCAGTTGGAATGTAGTTTCTTTCTTTATATACCAATTTCATATAATTATTTTTTATATGAATGTGTTGTTCCATATCAACATTAGGATTTTTTATGCAGTTGTTATAGTGTATAATGTGGTTACACTTTTTTATTATAGCTGTACAGTGTGGACACCTTTCTGTTTTTATTCCAATAAGTGATTTACACTTATCAAAGTGCCACCGAATCATGTTCCTGATGTCGCCAACATAATTACAGTTTGGGCATTTTGTTTTTTTGCACGGATTTTGAGATTTTCCTTTCCTATCTAATGAACGCCTAGCCCTTTCTTCTATACTTATCTTCCTGCCAGCATTAGATTTCGAAAATGTTAATATGATTTCTTTTTTGTTTGGGTTGTTAGTAATGTTGTCTCCTCCTTTACCGCCAGTATTTATATTATAACCAATAGGGTAAAATGAATTTATTTCTTTTATCCAAAATATTTCTCGTTCATCACATTTTGGCTGAGAATCGCATATCTCAATAACTTCTTTTTTGAAATTTTCTATTCCGTATTTTTTTATTGCCTGTTTTAATATTAATCCGCTTCCAATGTATTTTGGATTATTGTATTTGTCCTTTCCAATGTAACACTTGTTATTTATTAGATTGGTAGTTTTGTATATAACCCAATTAGGTTCTGCTCCTTTTGGTTTTCGCCCCATCTATTTATTTAAAACTTTACAATCGTTCATTAGGATATACCAAAACTTATGAATACTGTCAATAGCTACTCCGTAACATTCACCAGTTTCACCACCAACATCCTGAACAGTGAATTTTTCACCAATTTTATTTTCGTACCAAGCATCGGGAATTGAACATTTTATAATTTCTATTTCTAAGCTATTCGTCATTGATTCATTTTAGTTATATCATTTTGGCTTGCCGTACAAAATAAAGACATTACCTGTTCTTTAGTGCAATCGCATAATCGTTTTAGTCCAAATCGGCTCCAAATAGTTTCCCAGCTATCTCTTTCGTTCCAGTCAAGAAGATAATACCAAACCCTATCTGGAACCTCTTTATCGTCCAATGTTTTTTTTGTCATAATGGTAAATCTGAATTAATATGTTTTAAAATTCTGTCTGTATTCTCTCGTTGTTTTGTGAAATCCTCATACTGAAGCTTTCGGCCTTTTGCATCTTTATATTTTTTGGCGGAGCTAAAAGTTATTAGTTTCTCCTGTAATAGAGAGTCTTCATATTCCTTTTGAGCTTTTGACATTGATTCGAGTATTGTCATTGGTTATTAAATTTAGGTAATTATATACTTATTCCACCTACGCACTGGTAGTATTACAAGTTGAGCATATTCCAATTTCAATAATATCTCCATCTGCCTCATTCAATATTTTTGGGCAATCTATACACTTCACTCCATCTGTTTTTTGTATAGAAAGACCGAGTTTAGAAGCGCAAAATTTATCTAATATATCTCTATCTGAGAATGTTTCTCCTAAACCGTTTCCGTCTTTCCATCCATCGGGTAAGCAGTATTGATGATTGTTTTTAATATAACGAACCATATTTAAAAGGTGATTTTTAATATTGTGTTCCTCATTTATCTTATCTTCTGATAGTTCTGTAATTGGTAGCAATATAGCCGAATAAGGAGATAGGTCTTTTTTCCAAGACTTTATAAAAGTGCAATTAGTTCCATCTAACTGCTTTGCATGATAAATTTCTGTATCTTCTAATTCATCCAAATTAACCTCAGCTATTGGAGTGAACTTATATAGTGTTTCTTTTTTCATTTTGTTAGTTGGTTTTGTATTCTGATTTATCAATGCTTTTGCAGTGGTTTATAATAGCGATACATTTAGGGCAATTAACTTTTTTGCTTGATTTGTTTAAGACTATAATACAGCATGTTTCATCGGTTTCTCCTGATAACCCACATAATGTGTAGTCGCTTGAAAGTCCCGTAAAGTGGGTGTACGTTTTGCCATATTCTGTTATTTTAATCTTGCCAGCCATTCTAATAATATTTTGGTAGTTCGTAATTCTTTGATTGTAGGTATTGGTAGGATAAAGATTTAAGATGCCCCCACTTAACCGCATCATTAAACCATATTTTTACAGAGCTAATATTTCTGAAATGCTCTTTATTAAAATGCATCAATTCAACTTCTTCTAAATCTTCATCACTAATGTCAATTAACTGTTTTTTCTTTTCCTTCTTATCTTTTGTTTCATATTGCATATGGGATAGAGATAAAATAAGTTCTTTTATATATTCAGCAGATTTAGGAGACGACAATTCAGAATAAATGCAAATCAAATTTACTATATGATTTATCTGTTCATCCGTTACTCTATCTGATTGAGAAGCGTATTGATGATATTCGTAAGCCCACATCATTCCAAGCTCTACACTTATTGATACCTTTGACAGAGTTACTTCTCCTACAATTTCAAAGTGTTCTTTATATTTAGCTCTAAAGAATTCTTCTGCTGTTTTTGTTTCTGTGTTATCTTTTTTCATAATATGATTTAATTTTTTATTAATGAATCTTGAAACTGCATGAATTCAGCCATATCATTACAGCTATGCTCCACCGCTTCGTTCTCAGCTTTCTCGTATTCATTTTTTTGACTCAAACATTTTTTACAAGACACAACATCCCAGTCGTCATCTACTTTTTCTGATTCGGTTCCGCATACTGTTTTACTCCAATAATTATTGTTATCACTTTCGTTCGCTCTTTCAACTGAGGCAAAATGGGTTTTCATAATTTAATTTTTTTATACTGTATGTCAAATACTTTTTTTGCAAAATTGCAATGAGGAATTATTTTAACGATTCCATACATTTGGTCAAACCCTATAACTAAATACGCATAAGATTGAAGGAACGGCTTAATAATATCACCTTTTTTAATAGATGGTTCGGGCACATCTGACCATATTCCTTTACCAACCCCAAATGGAGTAAACTTGCCATTAAGTGGGTCGTAGTCATTATAGTCGCATATTTCAAAAAGTAAACTCATTGTTTATTGTTGTATTAAGTTATCGTTTACCTCTGTCGTAATTCATCGGAACGAGATGGTCGCAACCACCGCAATAATGTTTCCCTTTTGTTTCCCAGTATATTCCAGAACTCCAACTATCAAAAAAGCTTTCACATACATCGCATTGTTCAATATGGTCAGGTAGGATAGAAAACTGCTCTTGTAGAAACCAAATTATTGTGCTTGCTTTTTTTGCTGACATTTTAGGTCTGTGCCCTCTTGCAATTGACATACCTTCAGGAATAGAAGAGCCTTTTAAAAAATCATAAAACTCTGTTATGAAATCAATATCGGTAAATTTCTTCGTGTGTTCAGAGTTGTTTTTAAACAACACTATTTCGTTATCCTTCATTTTCTGTTTTTGTATTAAATCCAGTTTTGTAAAATTCGCTTGTGATTAAATCGGTATTATTCAATCCACAATACTGAAAATCTTCAAGTATCTTTTTGTCAATTTGTATCGGCACTCCATTATCATCTAAGAAATCAATTTCTTTTAAGTCCCTGCTATTTATTTCACGTTTTCGTTTATCAATTTCCAAAATTTCAGATATTCGTATTTGAAACCTATCGACAACGGGTTTTATTTCGGTAACCCTAGCAACTCCGTTATGGTGTTTAATAGCCATTGAAATATCGCCTTCGCCAAACAGGAATTCTAATCCTTTTGCATCTTTAAATAGGTCAGAATTCAGCACTTCGGGATTTATATTTTCTGATAATTTATTTATTTCATCTGGGGAAAGAGTATTAAAATACTCCATTGCTGAACGAACTTTTTTTGCGTTGTTAAAATCGAGTTCATTAAGAATATTTTCTCCACACTTAGGACAAGGTTTGTTAACATACGATTCCAGCTCTTCAAATTTAATTGTCAAGTCTTGCCAGTCGCAACTAGGTTTGTCACAGACTAAACCACCGTCTTCAAATTCAATATTTTTATTGTCCATCTATAATTAAAATTTTGTTCTTGTTTTCAATTAATTTTTTCATGCTGTATGTTCTACCACATGCCTTTTCTCCTAAAGTAATTAGTTGCATAGGAGGTTTTGTCGGACGTTCGCACCAATGAATAACAATATATTTTTTAGCCAATCGTTCCCAAGATGTACCACCGTGAATGTCCCGAAGAAAAAAAGATTTTTTAATTTTGTCATCTTGCGTTTTAATATTATACCAGTCGGTGTCTTGCGGTAGTTTGTCTGTTACTAAAATCCAGTTTGTTTCTAATTCCATTTTTATTTTAATTTTTCACTAATTATTAAAAACATCTTTTCTTTTGTTGAAGTTTCGTTGTAGGCCAATGAGCCGTGCAACTTTTTGTTTGTTAAAGGAAAGGTGGATAACTCTTTGTGAAATTTTTCAACAAGTTTTGTCGTGTCTTCCACAACTACATTTTTTAATCCAAGTTGCTCTAAAATATCTTTCAGGTACGGTCTTATGTTTTCCTGAGTAGCCTCAATAACCTCAACCCACTCTTCTGTATTTGGATAAGAAGCGTAAAAGGTGTTTTTAGATTCTGCATGTTGTACAATAGCTCTAAATCCGTTTCGTGTTTTGTCTTGAACTAATTTTGCTCTCATGTTTTTTTAGTTTTGTGGTAAAAATATATCTCTAAACCAAGCGTGTGGTTTGTTCTCGTCAATCCATTTCAGGGCAATAGGTTTTATAATTACTTTAAACCACGCTTTGTACAATGCTTCAGGGTAGTCTTCTTCTGGACTATCCAAATCAATACTATACGAGCCAACCTCATTTGCATCTTTTTCTATTTCAGGGATAGCCAGCTCAATAACTGTTTTTGCCTGAGATTCAAACATTCCTCTCGACACCAGCATATCTATCAATTTTTCTTTAACAGTCATTTTTTTTAGTTTTTGTTTTATTTCCAGCTTAATCGAGTCTTTGTCCCGTCATCCGTATTTCTGGTGTATTCCTCCATTCCAAATGATACAAAATATCTTATTGCATGAATATGAGTGACGTGATGGATTAAGTCAATTGATTTTAACCCTAATCTTTCAGCTACTTCAATCTTGTTCTTTATCTCAATAATATTATCAATTCCTGATTCCCACCAACCGTTTTTTAGTAGCACTTGAATTTCGGTTGCGTTTTTTTTCGTTACGTACCCGCTTCCAATTATTTCACTATCATCAACTAAGTTGAAAGGCGACATTGCAATTACATCAACCTTCTTTATAAGCGGATTGTTTATGATAAACTTTTTTTTCTTTAAGAATTTGAACATAATTTTTAGTTTTTTATTTACAATTCACCAGTTTTTGCAAACCGTATAAGAGTTGGCAATAACTCAGCAACCATTTCCTGTGTCAGGTGCATACGAGAGGACAACAAAACTTCTTTGGGTATCTGGTAATCAATCCATCCGTTCACTTCATTGGTTTCAATGCCTATTCGTTTTGCGTCTACTGCCATTATCCGAGGGATGACATTATCAATTCCAAACCAGATAGCGTCTTCGGTTCCCAAGCTTGATTTTTGAATTGAACAGCTTGCTCCGTATCTATCTTTGAATTCGCTAATCGAAAATCCCCTATGCGTTTTACTTGTTTTCATCTTTTTAGTTTTTTAATTAAGTTGAACACTTCGTTTTAACATATAAGAAGCAACCCTGTACCCTCTACCAGCCCGTAAATTAATTTTGTAGTTTATAGCAACTATTTTCAAGAATGGCAAAACGCTTAAAACCTTATTTGAGCCTATGTTGTTTCGTTTAACTATTTCAGCATACATGCCATTGTTAAACGATTTTTCAAGGCTGTTAATTGTACTTTTTGAAAATTCAATACTCTGTTTTAAAGAAACTGCTGGAGCAAAATTGAGTTCGTAAAAACATGCTTCTTGTAAAGTGTTTTCAATCTCTTCAAAAAATAAGTAGTAAGAACTATCTTTTTCATTGAAGTAAACTCTTCGAACCGTTAGGTGCTGGTTCTTTTTCGGCATGTATGCTACACCATTATCTTTTGCTTTTAAATAAATTTCTTCGTTTGCGTGGTAATCTGCATTACAAATTACTTTATCGCCAATTGAGAACAGTGCTGGTTTCATAATTATTTATTTTTTATCAAGTATTGTTATTCTCATTTCACTGATATACATAACTCCAATATCGTTTGGAATGCTAGGGTTCGTCATTACGGTAAATTTTGTTTCGGAACGACTCATTCGGACTGTCTTTATTAGTTCCCTTTTTGAAATTTTAAAATATGTAAACTCAAACGGGACTTTTCCTCCACCAACTCCAACTCTAATGTGCTTGTAAGGCCTAATGTATTTTAAAAACAAGTCCCAAGGTAAAGTTTTGTCCCACTCTTTCCAGCAATCAACGCTTTTTGTTTTCATTATAGACGTGTCATTATTCTATTGTTACCTGAATGGTACAAAGTAGTGAAAGAGTATGTTTGTGCGTCTAATGGGTCACCGTAGAATCCCTGAACACCAATTGCACATACTCCAAGTAAAACTCCGCTATCGTATATTTCTAAAGTTGTTCTTTGGTTCTTATTTATTTTCAAAGTGTTTTCATCAACGCCAGTTGGATAAGAAGTTATTATAAATTGGTCGCTGTTTGTTGTGAAATCAAGAGTGTCCCTGAAATTATTAAAAACGTTTAATGGAACAGAATCTAACGTAACACCACCAGATTTAGTAAGAGCGTATAAAGTTGAACCGAAATGGTTATCATTTGGGGTATCAGTGTTTGTGCCCATGTCCGTAACATGAAAATCCATTAGGTGAATCAATATTTCTGTTTGAACGTATCCAATATCTTCAACTGGACAAGTATGGGTAATAACAGGAGAAGGTTTAACTGAATCTTCTTTTTTACATGAAGTAGAAAGCATAATAGTTCCTACTAATAACATTGCTGAAATTGTTTTGATTGTTTTCATTTTTGCGAAGTTTAAATTTTTAATAATATTTTTCACCTGACCTGAAAAGCTTGTTATTCTGCCTTTCTGAAACAAATGTACACCTATTTCTAATCCAAATATAAAAATATAGGTAGAGTTATTAACAATTAACGTAACTATCTGTAAATGAGATTGATATTTTTATAAAAAAAGGAAGCCCCGATGTGCAACTATGGAAGCTACGGTGTCGGGGCTATGCGGTAGTATTTAAAACTCGGTCAGGAATTTGTGGTAGTTACCGCAGTGCAAATGTACATAAAATGTTTTATATACCAATGCGGGATTCATATTCTAAAAACCGTGCCAGTCCAAAAATGGGGGTATGTGGGAACAAAAAACCCCAACTTTGGGGTTGGGGTTCATTAAAAATAGGATAAACTACTCTATTTAATCGGTAGAAATAATGCAGGGTCTTTAGGTACACGAACGGCATTTCTGCCCTGTATAATATCAATATACCAGCCTTTTTGCTTCTGGTCAAACTTTAATGCAAACCCGTATAAGGTGCTTTCGCTTTTTAAATTCTTCTCAACTTCAATGGCTGTGAACTTATCGTTACGGTGAGTAATGATAGGGCTTTTCATCATGTTTTTGTATATCAATTCCCCGTATGCTTCCATATCAGCAACGCCAGATGTTGCATAAACAATAGGGGTAGGCTCTTTGTATAATGGTGGTGGAGCATCAACGCCAGCTTTCGGTTTAGGCTTTAGTCTGTCAGCCTTTTCATCTTCCTTTAATCGAATTTCGTATTCATCAAGTTCTTTTTGAAAAACAGTAATCCAGTTTTCAGGTAAAAGAGAAATTTCGTCACCTAAAAAGTCTGGAAACATTTCTTCAAAAGGTTTTTGCGTATCGTCAACACCAGATAATAAAAATCTTTTTTCTTCAATACGGTGGATTTTTAAACCTCTTTGGGCTGTGATAACACCACCAATGAAAAGGGCGATGTCAGATTTTATTTCGTAAATTTTATCTGAAAAATATTTTTTTGATGGTTTTGCTGGTTCTGCAACTGGAGCAATGCCTTCCACTTTTGGAATTTCTTCGCCAACTGGAAGTATGCCTTCAGGTTGTTTAGGAGTTTGAGGAGCGGGAGTAACAGGTTCTTGAACTTTCGGTTCTTCTGTTTTCGGTTCCTTTTTTTTATCGAAACTTTCTACGAAATTAACAATCGTTTTACCGATATTCTTTAATGTTCCCACGTCTTTTGCGTTTTCTGTTTTAGAGTCATTTTTACCTGCTTTTGCTGGCTTACTTTCATTTTTTTTGCTCATTGCGTTTTTTTTAAAGGGTTCCTAACCGTGTTCGCAAACTTATAGAAAGTATTTTGAAAAAACAATAATTATGTGGAAAATTTTCCTATGTTTGGGATAACGTAGAAAAAAGCAGAAAAATGTCTAACATAAATAACAAGCCAGCAACTAGCGAGTCTGGCTTATATCGTGGAGCATTGCATAATGACCCAGTTACAGGCGCTTCCTTAGGTGGAATTCAATCTATTGTTGATGGAATTAAAAAGGTAGAAATTGAGGGTGAAGAGTACCACATTTGCCGTGATGCAATGGAGAGTTCAGAGGTTTTTAAGTTCGAAAACAAAACAAACAAACAAATTTTAGAAAAATTATTTCGTGAAGAGGGTTGCGTATTTACTCAGGGTAAAAGCGACAGTGGAGATTTCATTGTTTGCCGTCTTGTAGTTTTAGATGATAAAAAAAGAACAATTGAAGGAACGCCAAAGCGAATTTTGAATATGCTTCAGCAGGAAAAAGCTTGCCGAATGACTAGCGATTCAACTATAAATAAATTGGGTGGTGTTTTCAAGGAAGTAACAGAAGAAGAAATTTCAGCACGTTGGACAAAGAAGCGAGAGAGCATTGAAACACTTTCAAACAATATTCAAAAATTACGTTACAACATAAGCACGGATTTAAAATCAGAGAACGAAAAAATATTTTTAACGGCTCTTGCAGTTTCGATAATGGATAAAACAGCAGAACGTGTTGGTAATTCGGTTTCTGCAAAGGCTGGCCACTTTGGGATTTCGGGGTTTAAGAAAACACACGTTGCTATAATCGGGAATAAAGTGCATTTGGAATATGTTGGAAAATCTGGCGTGGAGCATACAAAAAGTTTTTCAGATGAAAAAATCGCAAAGCTTTTAAAGAAAGCAATTAAAAATTCTCCTTCAAAATTAGTTTTCACTACATCAGATGGATTTCAGATAAAGGCGGATAGAATCAATCGTTATCTTTCTGACTTTGGAGTGAGCGCAAAAGACATTCGTGGTTATTCTGCAAATCGTTGGATGATTGATAAACTAAAAAAACAGGATATTCCTAAAAAAGAATCTGACCGTAAAAAATTATATTTAAAAACATTGCGTCAAGTTGCTGAAAAAGTAGGACACGGTTTCGCAACACTTCGCAAACATTATGTAATCCCTGAACTAGAAACAAAGTATGTTTCTGGCTCTGAAATTATTGACATATCAGACCGAGCAACTTATGAAGAAGGTGGAGAGGTTGGTTGTGGTTGTAAACATGAGCAAGGTGGAGAAGTTGAGCTGTGCAACAAACTTTACGAAGACCATCATGAAGTATGGGATGAGCTGGATGTTATTGAAAAAGATGTTTGTGATAAAACATGTAAAAAATACAGCAAGAAAATTTCAGCTATGTGGGAAGCTGAATTGAAAGAGCATTTCATGGAAGAGGAAGATTATTTATTCCCAACCCTACCAGAAGAAAAAAGTAAAATTGTTTCGGAGCTATTGGCCGAACATAAAGATATTTTGTCATTGATTAAAAAGATTGAAAAGGAAAATAAAGAAACGGATATTTTGAAGTTTTGCAAGTTGATGAAAAGTCACATAAAAAAAGAAGAGGGTTTGATGTCTGTCGTTACTCCTGACCCATTTAAGGATGGCGGGAATATTAATGTTAATGAGATAGAGGAAGCGATTGAAGGAATGAGGGTAATGCTTGAAATGGCAAATGAATCAGATAAGCAGAACATTGAAGATTACATTGCAGGGTTAGAATTTATGCGGGAGTCGAATAAAAAAGAAATACCCATGAACCAATATATTGATGAATTAGTTGAAGGACTACAAACTAAATATTTAAATCACTCAGCAGAATTAAAAAAAAAGACCGAACTGAACGATTTAAATAGTAAAAGGCTTATAAGCGAAATTGATTTAGCCATTTCATCAAAAGAAAAAGGTTTGGCGCTTGTTAAAATAAATTCCGAGAAATCGAAAAATGAATTATTGATTAAGCGTGAAATAAAACAAAAAGCAATTAAGGAGCAGGACGAATCTGGAGTTAAAGATAAAATAATTCGTTGGGTAAAAGAACCTGAAAATAATGTAAAAATAATTATTGCATTTAGTGGAGGTAAGGATAGTGTTGCGGTTGTTTTGTCTGCCTTAGAAATGGGTTTTGATAAAAACAATATTGAGTTATGGCATCATGAAGTAGATGGTAAAGATGCAGGTTTGTTTGATTGGAAATGTACTAAGAGTTATTGTCAGGCTTTTGCAGATGCTTTTGGTTTGCCTATTTTGTTTTCATACGCTGAAGGCGGAATTGAAAGAGAGATATTTAGAAAGAACGAAACACTTCAACCTGTTTATTTTCAACAAGAGGCTGGAGGTGAATTTTTTGTTGTAAATCCTCAGCCAATGAGAACAAAGGATACAACAGGGGAGGAAATATCAAAAGAAGAGTTAGCAGAAAAAAACACAAAATATAAATTTCCTGCTGTTTCTGCAAGTCTTACTACCAGATGGTGTTCAGGTGTTGCAAAAATAGATGTAATGAAAAAGGCAATTAATAATTCCGAAAGGTTTAATAATGCCAATATAATTATTCTTACTGGTGAACGAAGAGAAGAAAGCACCGCAAGGTCTTTATACATTGAATTTGAAAAGCACGGAAGCTACACGATAAAAAGGAAAGTTATTTCGTGGAGGTCAATTGTGGCTTGGTCGGAAAAACAGGTTTGGGCGATAATGGAAAAGCATTTAGTTCAAGCTCATCCGTGTTATGAATTAGGGTGGGGAAGATGTAGTTGCCAGTTATGTATTTTTAGTTCTGCAAATCACTGGGCTTCAATTAATGAAATAAACCCAGAAAAAATAAAACGTGTTGCTCAAATTGAAAAGGAGATAGGTCACACACTTTATAATGAACACGAAAAAATTGAAGATGGGGCGACTAAGGATGGAAAAATAAAATATAAAAAATCTAAAATAAAATTAAATATTTACGGTGCAAAAGTAGAAAAAGGTAAATCTTTTTTACAGGAGTTAAGTAAGAAAAGGTGGGAGAAGGAAGCCAATGGGGAGTTTGTGAGTCCTATATTTGTTAAAGAGTGGAAAATTCCTGTTGGTGCATTTGATGGTGAAAATTGCGGAGCAAACTAAAAAAATAAATCTATGTTAATAAAAGAGCTTAAACAATTAGGATTTGATTTTAATAATATTCCGAGCGATATAAACAACGGAGTAGAGTTGCTTAGGAAACAGACAAACGGAACCTTTGAAACTGACAATCAAAAGTTAGGTGTTTTAGATAATACGCTTTTTGATTCAATTATGTCACTGCATCCAGAAAACGAAACGGTAAAACTAGTTTCTTTAAAAAGAGCTACAATTGAGGCTACAATAGAAAACGATGGCTTTAATACAGACTTATCAAAATCAGATAAATTTAAAGAGTGGTTTGGAGAAAGTAAAATAGTTGACGAAAGCGGAAACCCTCTATTAGTTTATCACGGCACAACAAAAAATTTCACAGAGTTTAATTTAAAACATGCAGGCAAGAATACAACAGAAAGCGGTGAGCTTGGTTTTTTCTTTACGCCAGATTATAGTTTGTCAGTAGATTTCACAAGACACAAATGGTCAAAAGGAGAAAAGAGTAAACTGAAAAAAAACAGTCATGTTTTAAGTGTTTACCTGTCAGTTAAAAATCCAATGATTATAGGTGGACGACAATTTATGCTATTGAATTCAATTTCTGAATACAGGGCATATCTTATCGAAGAAGGGTACGATGGTTTAATTATAGAAAAGTTTGACGAAGGGGATAGGACTTCTTATATTAGGTTATGGGGTAAAGATGGCATAAAAGAATTTGAATCAAACCAATATGTTGCTTTTTATCCGAACCAGATAAAATCAGCTACGGATAACAATGGAAATTTTGACGAATCAGAATTTGATATAACAATGAATGAAGGTGGAGAAGTTAATAATCACACAGATTATAGTAAAGCGGTTTCAGCGAGTAGTAGATTTAAACCGTATGAAACAATTGTTTTTGATAAACCAATTGTTGGAGTTAATGGAGCTGAATTAATTTCATATACATGGGCTTATGAATGGATAGAGCAATTTCATAAAGAAGAGGGGTTAATTAGTAAGCGTATTTCTGACTGGTCACAGGCGGAACAAAATGCGGATACAGGTAGAAATATTGTTCATCAATTTTCTGTTAAGTTTCCAGATGGAAGAGTAAGCTCAGTGAGTTCTGAGTCGGTTTTAGTTTTATTGGGATATACTGATAAACAACAATTGAAAACATTTCCATCTTTGGTTAATGCATTGAAAACATTAGCAAAACAAAGAATGCAACTTTCGATATTTAAAGCCAAACAAAAAGAGTATGAGGAGGTATTGGAAAGTGTAAAAAAAATGGAGATGCCTCCAATTGTAGAAAAGGAGTATAAGCCTATGGGGAATGGTGGGGTTACTGTTTATTCAATGGGGGATGCTCAGATATGGCAACATGATAAAATTAGTTACGATGCAGGTTTAGGAAAATCGGTGCATACAAAGCTTGGCTATATAGAGTCTGAGCGAAAAGAGTCCATAATAGATTCGTGGATTTCTGGAAAACTTAAAGAGTTAGGCGTAGCAAAACAAAGCGGTATTTACGACCTTGAAAACCGTATAAAAAGACAAGAGAGAAAAGTTGAACAATTAACTGGTGGAGATGTTCAAATAAAACTTCGTGACGGTGGAGATATTAAGTTGTCTGGGAATGATAGTAAATTTTATGACCACAGTCTTCAGCCTTTTTTCAAAAATAAAATTGATAAAACAAAAAACACGAATGACCTATTATTTGAAGAGTCCGAAAAACTAGATGGTGGCCTTGATGAGTTAATGGAGTCGTTGTCAGAAGAAATTGTTTTGGTAGACAAAATTGTTCCTACACAGGAAGGGTATTCTGAAACAAGATTAAATTCTTTAAGCGGAGATGCGGTTGGTTTGCCTTTGTTAGTAAAGATTGGTGAGTTGTATTATGTTGAAGATGGACACCATAGAATCATTGATAATGTAAAAGGCGGTAAAGTGGTTATAAAAGCAAAAGTTTTTCATGTTAATAATGTTAATATAAATATCACATCTGCTAATTATCATGAAAATACTATCGCTAATTTTGTTATGATTTGCGATAATAAGCATGATGCGGAGAAAGAGTTAAAAGAAATCATTAAAAACAATGGCTTTAAATATTTCCTGAGTGAAGGCGGAAGTATTTATGCCATAAAGGATGCAGTAGTATATAGATTTGCAGACCATTGGGGACAGCTTGATTCTTGCAAATGGAACTTAATTGACAGAAATTCTAATGAAATAAAAACAGATGTATTTGTACTAGCATCGTGTCCTTTATCAGAATTTAAAACATACATAAAACCTACCAACACAATGGCGCAAGGCGGTGAAATTACTTCATGGAAAGAGGATATTAAAAAATTGTATAACGGAGAGCTTTCCGTTGAAGCATATAAAAAAGCCTACACCGATTTATTAGCAAACAAAGATTTAATTATTGTCAATCTTCAATCAATGAAGAAGGACGAGCTTCTTGGTATGTTAGGCGGAACGAGTGCATACAGATACAAAACCGAAAAAAAGGAGCGTGTAGTAATTGCTGTATGGGACGATATGTTAATGTCCTTCGCTTTAGGAACCGTTTCTTATGGAATGAATGACAAAATGGTGGATGTTATTCAGAAAAAAGTAAATGCGATTACAGAAGCTGAATTAGCGTCTTTTGCTGAACAGGTTGCGAAGTCTCGTGAAGAAAGAAAGCAAAGAATGCTGTTTTTGAAAAAAGCCATAACGAATCCTGAAACATTAGAGGAGTTTAAAATATTTATTGTAGAATACGGTAAAGAAAAATTAACGTCTGAGCAATTAATCGCTTATGATGATTTAGTTTCTGGAAAAACAAAAGAGCAACGTGAAGCGGATGCAGTAAAGAAAGCGCAAATACAAGCTGTTCAATTGGGTGAAATATCTATGAACCTTATTGAAACGGAACACACACGGGATAAGTATCCTTTGTTCGTAGTTAAATTAACGGGACGTGTAGATAGCGATGTGTTTAAAGATTTGAGTAATAAGGCAAAACGTTTGAGTGGATGGTATTCATCATTTACCAAAAATGGCGCTATTGCTGGTTTCCAGTTTAAAGAAAAAGAGCAGGCCGAAAAATTTATGGGCTTGCAAGAAGGTGACGTTTCCAATCTTGATAAAGTAATCGAAAGAAAAGAAGAGCGAAAAGAAGGAACGGCTGTTAAGTTGCGTGAGTTAGGAGAAAAAACAATTGCGAAAGCAGAAGAGGAGCTTGGCCGTGAAAGATTAACAAATACGAACAAAAGAGCAAGACAAGCAAGTTCATCGGATGAGAGTTCATATAAATCAAAAAGAATTGGTGAAACAATGATTAATATTTCGGATGCTATTGCAAGTGGAGAAGCAAAACATTTGGAAGGAATAAAATCAAAGTCTCATATTGAATTACTTGATTCAATGGTTAGCCGAGCAAAATATAGAGAGGTTCAAAAAAAATTAACGAGTCAACACGACAGGGATAGAATGCGTGGAGAGCCTGCAACTATCGAAACTGTTAATCATTTCGAAGGTGGATACTATCCTAATTTTTACAAAGGTAATTTAAGCACACTTCTAAGAGAAGTAGAGGGTAAAGACGGGTTTAAGCTACTGGCAAATCGTTGGCAGAAAAAAATTAAAGGTGTAAAGGACGATGATTATTTTTATCCTAAGTCGGATGAAGAAATGGAAGAGTTGGAAAGAATGGTATTGTCAAATGCAAACTTTAATTCTTCAACAATTAAAGGTCAGTTAGATGATTACAAGCGGTTAAAATCAATGGGCATAGCAAATGATTCAATGCTTCGTTCAGCATTGCGAGAATACATTACATTCCGTGCAGGCCTTGGAGCTATTGATAAACATAAGCAACTTGAAAGAGCTGTTGTAGGTAAAAAAGTTGGATTTGATTTCTTCCCTACTCCAAAAACTGTTTGTGTTGACATGGTTGACATGGCTGAAATAAATGACGGAATGGATGTCTTGGAGCCATCGGCAGGTAACGGAAATATCGCTGAAGTGATTCGTGAACAACACCCAAATATAAATTTGGATGTAATAGAATTATCTGGTGAGTTAAGAAGTATTCTTGAAGCTAAAAATTTCAATGTAGTTGCAAATGATTTCCTTGGATACGATGCGAAAAAATATGACCGTATCATTATGAATCCACCATTCAGCGATAGCAATGATATTATTCACATTCAATATGCATACGAATTATTAAAATCAGGTGGAGTTATTGTTGCAATCATGGGTGCTGGAGCATTTCAAAGAAGTGATAAGAGAGCAACGGCATTTCGTGAGTGGATTGATGAAATAGGCGCTGACGTAGAAGAGTTGCCAGCTAATACATTCATGGATAAATCATTGTTAAGCACAACAGGAGCAAACGCAAAGTTGGTAAAAATTCGTAAAGAAACAACAGAGTTTGATAAACCAGAACCAAAGAAAGATGTTATGGATTCAGAACTAAAAGAAGAAAGTGTAAAAGAAAAAATTGATAAAAAATTTAATGTATCTGGAAAATATAAAGAGCAGGGAATTGAATTTGGAAAAGGATTACGCTTAATGATTACGGATGGGATATACGCCAGCAAAAACATTGGTAAAGATGTCCAAAAGGATGCGGAAAAATTGTACGACTCATTTATGAGTGGTGACCTTAATAAAATAACAGAAATACGAACCAAATATTTTTCTGAATGGAATAAGAGTAAAAGTTTGGCTGGAACCCAAAGAGACAGGCACATCCCTATTAATACAGCTAAGTTAGAATTGTATAATAAAGCAAATGCAGTATTGATATATATTGACTATTTGCCAAATAATAATTCAATTGTTGAAGAAAAAATAGAAGAGCCAAACAATTGTGGAGTTGGAGAAATTGAAACAAGTTTATCTGGCGAAGTTGATGGAAAGGTAGTTAAATCAACAGATGTAATAGTTAAAGCTTTTGATTCAGCATTTAAAACAAAGGAATATATTAATACAATTGCAACGAGCATGAAGTCAATGCACACTACCAGACAGGTAGGTAGCGCTCATTTAGATTTCGGTATTCCTCAATGGCATTATGATACTGAAGGAAACAAGCTTTATTTCGAATACAAAGAAGGAAGTGATTGCCCATATGCATTTGTAACCATTGACCAAGAAACAATTGCAGTTGAAGAGGCTGGTAGTGTTGAAATACTGTTAGGTTATGACCAGCATGATAAAAAAATGTATGGAGCGAATATAAAATACAAAGACCAGAAAGTTTTTGTTCCAGTAGGCGGGTTTGACACCAAGGAAGAGATGCAAGAAAAGGCCGATAAGGTTTTATCAGAATTAAAAGCTGGAACCTATAAAGACGGGATGACATTTGAAGAAATGGCAGGCAGAAAGAACATTAACGCTATTGAAAAAATGGCAACTGGGGACGTAAAAGATAATGAAAATTCATCTATATTTGAAAAAAACGATAAAAATATGGAAATTAATCTTCTTATAGAAAAATTAAAAATATATCCAGACGGGTTTAGTGATACAGACGTTAAGCTGGCAAACAATTTCTGGAAAAACGTACTTCCAGCGCACTTTGAAAATTTACAAAGACAAGGTTTTACAATTGAGCAAATGCGTGGAATTATTTACGGCATAAATACAATCCATAAACTAAAGGGAGATACAGAGTTTGAGTATAATGGAATTTACCAGATGGTGGATGATTATGCTAACAAAATATTAGATGGAATTGAAAGGTCTGCTGAAATAAACGTTTATGAAGCTGGATTAAAGTATCCTAAAATTGAAAAATGGGTTCTTGATAAAGTATTTAAAGCGTATGGAATTCCTACTACCCCTGTTGTAATTAAGTCTACACGAAAAAGTATTGCAGGTAAAGATAAAGAAACAATTATATCAATTTATTCATCTAAAGACTGGATAATAGCACATTCTGGTGATATTGAAAATTTAAGAGGGAGCAATCTTTTAGATGGAGATTATTGGGCTATTATTTCAAAAAACAGAGATTTGTTGCCACAGTTTTTAATTGAATTGTTTGACCGTGAAGAATCATATGTTAAAGATTTAGATTTGTATTTTAATGGAATGACCTCAGTAGATTATGATTTTTTAAGAGAAAAAGGAATCCTTGTTTATGAGGATGATAAATATCATGAATTTGCAATTAAAGGTGGCGAATCTGCAAATAAAACAGAATTGTTTGATGTTTATTTCAAGGGGTGGAGCTTTACCTTAGAAGAAATAAAAAAGAGAGTTGAAGCTTTAGGGATTTCATATGATACATGGAATACGCTTCAAACAGAAGGCGGAGATAATAAAATTCATTTTGAAGATGTAACAAGCGAACAGGTTGAGCAGTTGCGTAAAATAAGTGATGAGAATGAATCTATATTTTATGTAAATCCAGCAGGTTACCACAGAGAAACTGGAATGACAAAAGAAAAAACTATGAATACTGAAAAGCCGAAAAAACACGAAGTTGATTCTTATGTTCAAATAATTGACGAACCAGAGTCTTATCCAAGAGAGCAGATAGTTGTTGGGCATCAAAACTGGAATGAAAATTATGGTTGGGAAACAACAATTAAAAATAGTAAGACGGGTGAAACTGTAACAATGTTTGAGAATCTATTGGAGGCATACCCAGAAACAGATTTCAATGATTGGACAGTAGAATTTGCTGAAGAGGTTAGTAAATTAGGTGCTTTAAAAGCGGTTGCTGAAAAAGATAGAATTCAATCAGTTTGGAAAAGACAGGTAGGATTAATTTTAGGTGAAATGATGTTATTGGTTGATAAGCAACCTGATTTATATCCTGCTTACGCTACTGAAGTGTTGGCGCTTAAACCATCGCTTAGAAGCCCATTAAACCCTTATGATTATGATTTATGGAACAGTGATACCGTTCAGAAATGGGTTGAGGAAAGCGGAAAAAACATTTTAGATTACCTTCCAGTTGAAGAATATTCATTACCAAAGTACAAGCCATTTGAAACAAGCCATGAAGATAAAGTGTTCATGGATATTCAAAGTAAATTTGCTGGAACAGATGATTTGCGTCCAATGATGTTAGGAACGCATTTTAGTAAAGAAGGCATTGTTTCAACAAATGCACATATCTTATTATTCACACCATACAGAGGTAATGAATATAAAGATGAGGCAATTCAAACATATTGCCATACAAAAAAGTGTTTGGAAAAAAAGGATGAAGTTGCAAACGGTAATTATCCTAAATACATGAACGTGATTCCAAGCACAATAGAATCAAAACATATATTTAATGCTCATGCTGTATATAATTATTTAAAAAATATAAATGATTTAGGATTGATTAATGCAACAACTCAAAGATTTTCTTTTAGATATACAGAAGGTGGAGAACACGATTTAATAGGTTTTAATGCAGTATTCATGCTTATTGCAATTGAGGGGTTGATAAAGCTAGGCCACACTGAATTAGAGATTGGGTTTACTTCAAAATCTCGTCCAGCATTAATTTATCCAGCAAAGTCAGCATCGAAAAGTTTAAATTTTAAAGAGGATTTCGTATTGATAATGCCAGTGTTACTTGATGAATGGAAGTCGGTAGTGGATTATTCTAATGTTGCTAATGTTAGAGGAACAACAGCTTATGATTTAGAAACAAACTGTTTTGTTTTTATTGGAAGTGAAAATAAGTATTGTTTTGACCTTCATGCAATAAAAGAAAAGAAGCGTGAAGAAAAAACTAAAAAAATAGAAGATGAATTAGCTGAAACAAAAAATAAATTAGCTAAAACGGAATCTGTTTTAACTGAGGTTTTAGAAGCCGATAAAGCAAAACTAGAAACAGAGCAACAGAAAATAATTGATGCAGAAAGAGAGCTAGACCGTAATACGGAAATTAACCGTATTAAAGAAGAGCTTGATGCTGAAAAATTAATTATGGAACAGGAAGAGTTGCTTGCTAAAGAAATAGCAGAGGAACAGCGTCTTGCAAAAGAAGCAGAAGAGGCCACACAGTTAGTTGATTCAATGACAGCGCAAGATTATAGCGATGCCTTGGAAGGTGCAAGAGTGTCTTTAGAATTTATGGATGACGAAGCTGAAAAATCAGAAATGAGTGATTATATTTCTGGATTAGAGGCAATGTATGAAATGAAAAGAGATGAAGAGTTTGAGACTAAGTTTGCTCAAATAATTTTACCGTCTGGAACATTTTATGTCAACACAATTCCTGTTGGAACTTTACCAAAATTAACATTGAAGTTAGTTCCTGACGAACACGCAATTCAATATTCAATTTTTGAAGGAGCTTCTAAAAAAGCTAAATCTTTTATTTCTCCTGCTGATATAAAAATGAATATCGCAAACGGGATGTATGAAATTATTTCAAATCCTGAGCCACCAAAGGGAGGTAAAAAACAAAAGACGATTGAAGAAACTACGAATATCATACCTGAAATTGTAGCCGAAACTGTTGCCATAGAATACGTTCAGTTTATGCATAAAGCAGAATTGGATAAGTGGGAAAAATTAACCAAGGTTCAAAAGGCCGATTTGGATAAAACTGTAAAACTTCATACCGAAAAAATTGAAAAATATTTAGTTGATAGAGCGGAAACTCATTACGCTCACAATGAAGAATTTCGTAAAAAGGTAAACGGTAAAGGACGTGCTGGTTTAGACTTCTTGATAATGTTTATGAAACATTGGGCTGGAATTAAAGACGGTAAAATTACTTCAATTGAAAGAAGTATGGAGCGTTGGTATAAAGAGGCTGGTATTAAACATGGGTTTGAAATTTTAGTAACACCAACAGGTTCAGGTTTTGAGCCACACATTTGGACAGAAGGGGGGGCTTTTCAAACATTTGAGTCAGCAGAGTTACAGGCGAAGTCAATAAGAAAAATGAAAGACAGATACTCTAAGGTCGAAGTGGTTCCAAGTAAAATGGCTCATGGCGAAGGTAAATTTGTAGCAGTTCACGAAAGCAAAGACGGTTATTGGACTATTGCATCAAAACCAACATCAAAAGAAAATGCTGAAGCAATGCTTGGCGGTACGCCTAAAAATGAAACTGGAAAGGTTGTAACTTTAGAAGAAGCTAAAGCGCATAAAAAAGTTTTAGGTGATGAATATTTATACGAAGATGTTTTTAAAGAAGGCGGTGAAGTTAATATGGAAGTGGAGGTAGAAAAGGATATGGCCGATTTTTATATAGCTAGAATATGGATTAATTCGAGCTGGAAAACATTTTCTAGACATAGATATAAGGCTGATGCGGATAAAATTAAACAAATGTTGGAAAGTGGAATTTCCGAATCCGAAATTTCAAAAGAAATAGAAGAGCAAAATAAAACATCATATTCAAAAATAGCAAATACGCAAGGGAAATTTGAAGACGGAGGCGAGATAACTAAAGAAACATATCGTTATCATCTTGACCAGTATGACTTGTTAGGAGCGCATTACGAAGATACTGAAGATGAAATTGATGAAGTTGTGAGAGAATCAAAAAGAAAAGATTTGAAACAACAAATGGATGAATTGGAATCTAAAATTCACCGATACGAAAGAGCTGACGAATATAAAAAAGGCGGAGAGTTAGATATTCCAAATGAAGCCGAAATTCGTAATGCTGTTAAAGAAGGGTATGACCAAGTTCGTACAGGAGTAATTGACACTGCAACTAACGAAACAGGAGTTATGTTAGTTAAGGGTAATGAAATTTTTGGAACTTATCCATTGAAATTTAAATCTGAAATATATGACATTGTTCAAAAGCAAAAGGAAAAATTAAAATATAATTTAGATACATTAAAAGGGAGATTAATTGAAGTGTTTTTACTGGGGGACGAAACGCCATCATTTGAAACTATTCACGATATTGAAATTACTCCATCGGTTTACGAACATAGAGTAGTTACACTTTTATTAGAATCACATGGAGTAAATCGAATTCCATTAAATAAGTTTCCTGATTTTATGAAGGGTGAACAGATTGAATTAAAAGATTCAAAAGGGGAGCCTTATGCAATTTCTTTGGTAGAAATAAAAGGTGGTGGTGGTTCAAAAAAATCGGAGATTAAAAGTGGTCGGCCTAGCGATAAATTTGAATTAGGGACACCAGCTATTTACCATAGTATTATTAACGGTGAAAAGAGAGAAGAGGCGGGAGAGATTGTTATGAACCCAGAGGATTATAAGGCGGATAATGGGCGATTAATATATTCACCAAAAACAATAAAAGGACTTTCATTGTATCCAAATAAAAACTACTCTGGGTTTAGTCCAGTTTTTGTTGTTCCAAATGATTGGAGAAACGTAGAAACCTTTTATGAAGCAAATAAAAGACATGAAACGGGAGCGGAATTCATCATCATAGAAAAATTAAAAGAGGGTGGTGAAATTGAATCTGTTGGTTCTGGGGATATTGTAAAATGGGAAAATCACGATGGGGACTATTCGGTAGTGACATTAAATGATGACAATATTTATGCTACTGTAAAAAAAATTGGACATTTAAACGATGATTACAAAGGTTCTAGTAATGCTAAAATAGAGGATTTGGCAGTGATACAAAAATATGCTAAGGGTGGCGAAATAGAAACATTTATTCAAGAGGCTTACACATTAGGAAGAGAAGCCCGTAAGAACGATGACCCTAGAGCGCCAGCTCAAAATAGAGAAATAATGGCTTTGCTTAGTAAATTGCCTTCATCAAAAATAGAAGCAACAACGGAAACGTTTAATCAGTCTTCAGCAGTGATGGAATCGTTTGAGAAAGGGTATTACGATGAAAATGAAGTTGAAATGCGAAAAAGATTTCCTGAAATGTATGCTGGAAGAAAAAAAGACGGTGGAGAATTAAATAAAGAAGATGAGTTGTCAGAAGCTGTCAAATATATTAATTATTTAAAAAAAAAGAAAAAGGGAGTAAAAAGTAAAATATATAAAGCTGAAATACAGGCCAAAATTGATGGGTTATTAAAAGAGTATAAAGAAATGCAGTCTGGCGACAAAAAGATGTTAGGCGGGGTCTCATTAGGCGCTATGCTTGGAGTTGTTGGAACATACTCATATGAGGAATTTAAAAAAGAGCAAAAAGATATTATTCCAGCGGTTAAAAAAGTTTCAGCGAGCGGTCTTCCTTCAAAAATAGCTCAGTGGGATGATTTGAAAGGTTGGGCAAAAAGCGGAAAACGTAAAAGAGGAGATTTGATGCCAGCGGAGTTTAGACACAAATATAAGTTTGATGATAAACTAAAAAAATGGGTCGAGGTTGATTCAAAAGAATTCGAATCAATATTTATGTCTTCAGAAGATTATAGCTCAGGAGCAAACGGGAAAAAGCACAAGGAAAAAGGTAAAGATTTGATTTGGAAATTACAAACAAACTAAAAAAAGAAACGTTAAGTTATGGAATTAGAAACTTGTGGTTGCAGTCATTCGGAAACAATGGCTGAAGGCGGAGAAGTAAAAGTTAAAAAAGTTATACGCAGAAACCTTCCAATTAATAAAGAATATAAACTTATCGACTCTTTCTATACAGGTGGTTTGACTGAAAACCCAATGACATGCGAAAATTGTGGCCGTCCAATTGCAAACGTTGCTGTGTTGCAGGATGAAGACAATAAGACGTATGATGTAGGGATGGACTGTGCAGAAACGTTGTCTTCCATAAAAAACAGTTCTGAGTTTATGGTTGTTGGAAATAACTTCAAAGAGGCAACAGCGATTCGAAATAAAATAAAAAAATCAATTAAGGATGGCGGTTCTATTGAAGCAGAAAATGTTTATTGGGGCGCTGTGTATGTGAATGCTAAAAAGGACGGACGTTTTCTGTCGAATATTGGAATCCCAAAAAGTTTTTTCAATAAGTATTTACCCGACTTTAAAAAATATATTGTTAACACAGAGAAGAATAATTTTTCTCCAAGATATTCAAATTCATTTGATTTTGCTTTTGACTTTGGTCATTTTAAACCAAAGGAAGCAACTCCAAAAGAATTTATTATAGATGAATATATTGCAAATGTTAGAAGAATTGACAAGCCTAATTATTTCGAAGACGGTGTAACGGTAAGAAATATTAATAATATTATAGAAATTGTTGTTTCAAAATTAGGAGAGCCAGTAGGAGTTGATACTACATATACGGCCAGAGATGTTCCTTCAAACATAATATCAATAATTAACAAATTTGAATTTGAAAATTATTCAGATGAAACATTTGAAGAAGGTGGAGAATTAAAAACAATTCAATACGGGGATTACGTGACATTTGTAAATGATTCTACACAGACAAATCATCAAAACACTCCACTTTATAAAAAAGGGGACGGGGCACATGTGATTAATATAATTAATAAGGAAGGTAAAACATTTTATACAGTTAAAAAATCGTTGTTTGAAATTCAAAATGTTCCAGCAACAGATGTTGTTCTTTACAAAAAAGGTGTTCGTGAAAAAGTTGAAGAAATTCTAACCATAAGACAGGAAAATAAATCTTTTAAAGATGTCGGAAAGCGTGTTTCTGGTTCTCAAAAAGAAAAGATTACGATGGGTAATATTATTAACCTTTCTGATTTAAAAGCGCTAGAAGCAGATGAGATAACAGCCATGAAAACCGTTGTTAAGGAACGTGTTTATCCAGAAATAGATGTAGAAGAACAAAAAGCTCTTGGAGTTAATTCGGGTGCAGTGTTTATAAAAGTGGAAGCACGAAAATCTTGTTCAGCAACTCCGCCAAACGATAAAAATAAAAGAGCGTCATACGTAAAGTTTATTAATAAATTTAGTGGGGACACGCATAATGCAAAAACTGTTAATGAGATAAAAATTATTTATGATTCTTATCTAAAATGGACACCTAATGAAATAATTGGATATTTTATTGACCCTTCTTTTTTAGAGTTGCCAGAAGAAAAAAGAGCATTGCTTGAAAAGTGGTTTGGTGAGAAATTCAGACACGGTTCGTCTTCAGTGGTAAAAACATTGATTACAGAAATATTTGGAAAACGTTTTTCTAATTTTATGTTTAGGGGTTCTGATTCAGCTCATGCAACATGGGTTGAAGGTTTGAACCTAGAGCCTATTTCAAAAGAGTTGTCTGATTTACTAATTGAAGCAGATAAAGAACAAAAACTTAGATTTATAAAAAGCAATCAAGCTAAGGTTGACTATTTTAAGGAGGCGACTGTCGATGTATTAAAATCAGAAATGTTTAATTTCTCTTTTGGCGATATATGGAAAAAACATTTCAAAGAAGATATAGAAAATTTCAGAAAGTGGGCATTAGAATATTATACAAAACGAGTTGAAGGAGGAGAAAAAAAACTAACTGAAATTAATCCAGCTACCCAGCAACGTGAAAACAATTGGAGCTGGTATGAAGTATCTCCAGAGAAAAGAGTAATTGAAAAATCGAAAGAGATTCAAATAAATAATAATAAACCACTAGCGTTTATAAAACGTATAGGAGGAGTGAAAATTTCTGAGCAGTATGTTGAAAAAGCAAAAGAAACTGACCTTGAAAAAAATCCTATTACAAATGATTTCGGATTCAAGACTGTTGTATTTGGCCAGTCACTTGCTGACAGGTCGGCTAAAGAACACATTCGCCATTTCTTAGGCGCAATGAGTGATTTGTCTGAGATACTAGGCATTGACATGAAGAAGTTAAATAAAATTGGAGGCTTGTCTATTTCGTTTGCGTCACGTGGAAAAGGAAGGGCTATGGCAACTTACGAGGCTGGGCGTAATATTATAAACCTTACAAATAAACGAGGCGATGGAAGTATAAGTCACGAGTACTTCCATTATATTGACAACGCTTTAACTGCAATAGGAAAAGAAGGAATTAGTTTATTGTATGGAACGGATGATTCGGCTAACATATTAAATAAAAATGTTGCTGAAAGGATGAAGGCAATCATGAACTTTATTTATAAAGGGGCAGATGGCATCACGATTCCGATTAAAGTTTTATTTAAAAAGGATTCAAGAACCAATTCGTATGTACCAAAATTTTACACTCCTAAATTAGGGCAAAAAGAAGTAACAATACTTGGAACCATTGAAGAAACAATTGAACTTCTTCGTACCGAGTATAAGGATATTCTTTCAGTTGATAGTAAGTATCCAGAATTTCAAAAAACCATTTTGAGTTATATTATAAGCAAATTTGATTTGAATGAATACGAGGTTTCGTTGTCAATGAAAACAAGTAATTTCTTTCATGGCTCCAGTTTGATGTCTAGCGCTTATTGGGTAAAATCTCATGAGTTGTTTGCTCGTGCATCTGAAACATATATTTGGGATAAATTAGTAAATGCAGGCCGTTTCAATAATTATTTAGTTAATGATGAAATGTTTGGATTAACAATGTTAAACAGCGGAAATAAAACATATTTAGTCCCACAAGGAGCGGAACGAGCGTACATAAATACATTGTTCGATGACCTAATTGAAACAATGAAAAAGGAATATGATTTATCTGGATTTACGCCTGTTTCAAATGAGAGGGAAAATGAGTATTTGGTTCTTGAAGAAAACCAAACAACTGATGAGAATGTTGAAGCTGGAGTTATAGTAAACGCTAAAACGGAAAAGGTAGAAGAGGTTATTCATAATAATGTTGAGGTTGTAATTGAGCCAGAAGTTCCAGTTGATTTTACAGAAAAGGATTATCAGGATGCCTTAGATGGAGCGATGGTAATGATTGAATTTGCTGAAGGAGAAGAGAAGCAGGAGCTGTTAGATTATGCTGAGTCGTTAAGAACAATGATTTCGTTACTGGAATAAAAATAAAAAGTCCCAAGAATTCAACAACTTGG